>WNEZ01001412.1_pt1 | contig 22395 bp, 22 predicted proteins | sample 5400521 | NCBI WGS metagenome assembly WNEZ01 (sample SAMN13153339, study PRJNA577476) | soil metagenome | isolation source: 120 cm saprolite under Douglas fir tree site 2 hole 1 replicate 1 | place: USA:California | collected 2015-04-18 | reverse complement strand
CAGAGCGCTACTTCTACGCGGATCAGTACAACAATCCCGAGAACGTCCGCGCGCACTACGAAAACACTGGCCGGGAGATTTGGGAGCAGATGCAGGGACGCGTGACGCACTTCGTGGCAGGGTTGGGGACGAGCGGGACATTCGTTGGAACGGGCCGCCGATTGCGCGAATACAATCCACGCGTACGCCTGATCGCGGTGCAGCCCGACTCACCGCTTCACGGTATCGAGGGGATGAAGCACATGGCGACCGCAATCGTGCCCGGGATTTACGATCCCGAGCTCGCTGACGAGACCATCGAGGTCAGCACCGAAGAAGCTCAGGCGACGGCGCGCCGACTGGCACGAGAGGAGGGCTTGCTCTCCGGCGTTTCCGGTGGGGCGAATGTGGTCGCCGCGCTGCGAGTCGCTGCGGAAGCCGGGCATGAGGCGTTCATCGTCACTGTGCTCCCTGACGGCGGCGAACGCTACCTGAGCCAGCGGTGGTGGACTGAAGGGGCAGGGATGCCGTGATCAGAATCCCCGTCGCTGCCCTCGATCGCATTCGCGAGCACGCGCGGGAGACGTATCCGCGCGAGTGCTGCGGGGCGCTGCTCGGGCGCGCGTCACAGCACGACGGCGCGACGAAGGACGTAACGCGTCCGGTCGCGCTCGCGAATACGACGCATGAAATGCCGGAGCGGCGGTACCTGATTCCCGCCGCCACGGTGCGGGAAATCGGGCGCGCGGCCGAGCGTGATGGCTTGGAGATCGTCGGTTTTTACCATTCGCATCCCGACCATCCGCCGGAGCCATCCGAGCTGGATCGTCAGCAAGCGTGGCCCTGGTACACCTACCTCATCGTCGCTGCGCATTCGGACGACAGGACGCCGGTGCGCGCCTGGCAACTGGTGGAGGACGGGCTACGTTTCGCAGAAGAGGAATTGACCATCGTCGCCGAGGATACATGAGTCCGATGATTCGCATACCCACGCCACTGCGCACATACGCAGGGGGCGAGAGCGAAGGCACAGTACGCGCCAGCACCGTCGGTGATGCGATGACGGAGCTCGTCCAACGCTACCCCCAGCTCCAGCGGCACTTGTACACCGACGATGGCGCGCTGCGCAACTTCGTCAACGTGTTCCTCAATGAGGAAGAGGTTCGCTACCTAGGGGGTGACCGGACCGCGGTCGCGGAGAAAGACACGATCACGATCGTACCCAGCATCGCCGGCGGAGCGAGCGCCATCGATGCTGCGGTGGAGCGGGATCTCTCGCCCGAGGAGGTGCTTCGCTACAGCCGTCATCTCATCATGCCCGAAGTGGCGATGGGCGGGCAGCGCAAGCTGAAGGCGGCGAGGGTGCTGCTCGTGGGCGCTGGGGGACTGGGCTCGCCGCTCGGTCTCTATCTCGCAGCGGCCGGCGTCGGAACGCTCGGCCTAGTGGACTTCGACGTGGTGGACGCGACGAATCTCCAGCGACAGGTCTTGTACGGCAGCAGTGACGTTGGCCGCTCGAAGCTGGATGCGGCCGCGGAGCGGCTGCGCGACGTCAATCCGCACGTGGAGATCATACCGCACGAAGTCCGGCTGACGAGCGAGAACGCGCTACGGATTCTCGAGCCCTACGACGTCGTTGTCGATGGCACCGACAACTTCCCGACACGCTACCTGGTGAACGACGCGTGCGTGCTCCTCGGTAAGCCGAACGTCTACGGCTCAATCTTCCGCTTCGAGGGACAGGTCTCCGTGTTCTTCGCGGAGAAAGGACCGTGCTATCGGTGCCTTTTCCCGGAGCCGCCGCCACCGGGGCTGGTCCCCAGTTGTGCGGAGGGAGGCGTACTGGGTGTACTTCCCGGCATTGTCGGGTCGCTGCAGGCCCTCGAGACGATCAAGCTCATTCTCGGCGCTGGCGAGTCGCTCATCGGTCGCCTTTTGCTCTTCGACGCATTGATGCTCCGTTGGCGTGAGCTCAAGCTGCACAAGTACCCGGACTGCCCGGTCTGCGGCGAGCGGCGGACGGTGACCACCCTCGTCGACTACGAAGAGTTTTGCGGCATCCCGCAGGCGATCGCAGCCGACGCGGCCGAACGCGGTGCCCTCGTCGAGATCACCGCGTCGGAGCTCAAGGAGCGGCTCGATGACGGAGAGCCGATCACGATCATCGACGTGCGCGAGCCGCACGAGTGGGAGATCGCGAACCTTGAGCCCTACGGAGCCCGACTGATTCCCGACGCTGCCACGCTACTGACGAGACGCGAAACCAGAGGTTCGAGTCCCTCCTCGGGAGCTGCATAGAATGCTTCGCGACAGAAAATGCAACGCGTCGGCCTTCCGGCCGGCCCGTTTTGCTTTTGTGTGCCTTTACATCAAAGAATGAGAGCGCTGATCAGCTCGTTTTTGTGATTCCCGGGCGGCCTCTCCCTTGCAAACACAGCAGCAGGCCATGAATCAGGACGAGGGGCAACCACCCGAGCAATCCGAAGGAGAAACCACATGATCGCTACCAAAACCATCACGGGTCTCACGCTCGCGTGCGCGCTCGCCTTTGGCTCGGCGTGCGCCGGCGTCAGGAAGAAGACCGTGGACATCAATCCGAGCATGAGTCGCGCGCCGACGTGCGCGGCCGCTATCGCCGTCTACAACAGCCGCGCGGACGTTCCGTACGATTACTATGAGCTGGCCTGGATCGAAGCGCAGGGCAACTCCGTATGGACGACGGATAACCAGCTGCAGCAGCAGATCCGAAATGGCGCCGCCAAGGTCGGCGCCAACGCCGTCATCGTAAACCCGACCACGCAGGCCAAGAGCACGGTCAAGATTCTCGGCGAAGTGATCGGGACGAAGTCGGCGACAATGAAGGCCAGTGCGCTTGCGATCTACATGCCCCGGGATGCGGCTCGGGTGAGAACTGCGTGCGGCACCTGACACATAGCGAAACCGAATTTCCGCCTCGGTTAAGAAGCAGACTCGACGCGGGTTGGTGGATGACCACCAACCCGCGCTTTTTTCAAGTCAGCTGGGAGCCCCGTTCCGTGCCTCCATTAGTCCTCGGCCGCACGCTTTGCTCGCCGCCGATGGCCTGACCGCTCGCCCTGGCCATGTTTCGCACGTACTCCCAAACCGAAGTCATCTTCATCGGAAACTTTTCGTACGGCGGCTTCATTCCTGAGACGAATCCGCGCGCAACGCCGAGCATGAGGCCCGCAAACGTTCTATCGAACGGATTCTGCGCTGAGCTCCATTGCGCCTCGAGAGCGGCTTCCGGAATCTCGATTACAGTGAACTTCTTGCCGTAAGCCTCCTCGAATATCCGCACTGCTTCGCGCTGAGTGATCTCCTCCGGCCCACCGACCTCGATGGTCGCGTTATGAGCGATCGGCGCTGTGAGCGACTGCACCGCGAACTCGGCCACATCTGCGACGGCGACGTATCTGATCTTGTCTGTTCCCTTGCCGTACACCTTCGCCGTTCCCGCGACTGGATCAGCGAATAGCATCGGGCCCAGCCAGCTCTCGCAGAAAAGCGACCCGTGGAGAATGGTGTAATCGAGCCCGCTCGCCTTTAGATGATCCTCAGCGGCCTTCTTGGCGTTGGAAAGCGGATTGTCCGGCGTCTTGCTGGTGTCGAAAGAGACGAAGACGAACTTTGACACTCCACCTTTTCTTGCTGCGTCGATGAGTGACTTCGTGCCCTCGCCATCGGTCGCTTCGAATGAGTCCCCGGGCTGTGAAGTAAGGATCGTCGTGATGGTCGAGATGACGCCGCTCACACCCGCGCAGGCGGCGAGCAGCGTGCGCGGCTCCTTCACGTCGGCGCGGACTATCTCCGCACCCAGCATCCTCAGGCGTTCGATCTTTTCAGGCGACGAGGTCGTGCGAACCATCGCGCGAACCTGGTCACCGCGCGCGGTGAGGCGGCGAACTATCTCCGAGCCCAGTACTCCGGTGGCACCAGCGACGAGAATCATGACAACCTCCTGCGGGAAGGACGAGCGCATCGAAGATGCGACATGACTCGCGACCCCGCAATTCGGGTGCGGGATTTGCCCCAACTGACAACTTTCAACCCGGTGATTTCCATGAAGAAGACACTTCTGTTCGCCTGTATTCTCGCTGGATCCGCCCATGCCCAGAACCGTCTGCCCTCGGGCCTGCGTCCCCCGGGATGCTCCGCGGGGCTTCAGCTGCCGGACGGTTTTTGCGCCACCGTCTTTGCCGAGGGCGCGAGCGGGGCGCGGCATATCGTCATCGCACCGAATGGGGACGTGTTCGTCAATACAGAGCCGTCGCGCGGTAGACGCGCCGCGTCGGGCGCGAGCAGCGCGTCGAGCAGTGGCGTAATCCTCGCGCTCCGCGACACCAACGGGGATGGAAAAGCGGACGTTCAACAACGGTTTGGCGAAACGGGCGGAACCGGTATCGCGCTGGCCGGGAACCTCCTTTACGCAACTGCCGGCAATTCGATCGTCAGATACCGGCTGGAGCCCGGCTCCCTGACTCCCACCGGAAATCCTGATACCATTATCACCGGTCTGCCGATGACGGGGTCGCACCACTCTCACAACTTCGTCCTCCAGGGCAACACGCTCTACGTCAACATCGGGTCCGCCTCGAACGCCTGCCAGCAGGGCGATCGTCGGCCCGAGTCTCCAGGATTCGATCCCTGCACGGAGCTGGACACGCGCGCGGGAGTGTGGGAGTTCGACGTGAACCGGCTACGCCAGAAGCCGAGCGATGGACGCCGGTTCGCGACGGGCCTGAGAAACTCTGTGGCGCTCACGCGCAATCCATCGGACGGGTATCTCTACGCCACCGTCCACGGGCGCGACCAGCTTCACGACAACTGGCCGAACCTGTTTACAATCGAGAAGAGCGCCGAAAACCCTGGCGAGGAGCTGCTGCGAGTCGACCGAGGCGCCGATTATGGCTGGCCCTACTGCTACCACGACGTCGATCGCCGTGGATTGGTGCTGGCTCCTGAGTACGGAGGCGACGGTCAGAAGACCGGCCGCTGCTCGAGCAAAGCCCAGGCGCTGATGGCGTTCCCCGGCCACTGGGCTCCCGATGGGATGCTGTTCTACACCGGCAATCAGTTCCCCAGACAGTATCGCGGCGGCGCCTTCATCGCATTTCACGGCTCATGGAATCGGGCGCCGCTTCCGCAGGCCGGATTTCGAGTCGTGTTCGTGCCTTTTCGATCCAACCGGCCGACGGGTTCCTTTACAACGTTTGCCGATGGATTCAATCCCAATCCCGGCGGCGTAGGGGCAAAGCCGGTGCGCCGGCCCGTGGGACTGGCCCAGGCGCCAGATGGCTCGCTGTTCATCACGGATGATGCGGGCGGCACTATCCGGAGGGTTTCGTACCGCGCCGCCGCGCGTTGATCCAATGCTGGGAAGCGGTCACCCGCGCGGAAATGATTGCGTCCAGCCGGTTTCGGTGAGAGAATGAGAGGCAAGTTGATCTCTCGTTCCGTAGTGACCCGGCCGCTGAGACCATTCAGCAGTCTGCTCAAGCGCCTGCTTGGGGGACTGAGGCCGCCGCCGCCAAAAAAAACTGCCGCGGTTCGCACCAACGGGCTCGACACCGAGCGACGCCTCAGCTTCATGCTGGAGTCGGTGCCGGTCAACCTCTGGTCTACCGACGCGCACCTCAACATCACGTTTTCGCAGGGTGCCGGACTGCATCTCATCGGCACGAGCGCCAACGAACAGGTTGGCATGACGCTGTACGAGGTGTTGAAGACGCGGGACCCGAGCGTCACACCGCTCGCGGCGCATCTGAAGGCATTGCAGGGTGAGCTGGTTCGTTACGAGACCAATTGGCGGGGAAGGTCCTTCGAGACCCGCGTCGAGCCCCTACGCGCGGCGGATGGGCGAATCTCCGGAACCGTTGGAATCGCCATCGACGTGACAGATCGCAAGAGTCTTTACGAAGCGCTTCAAACCCAGAACGTCTACTTCGCTGCCCTCTTCGAGAACGCGCCGGAGGCGATCGCGATCCTTGACGAGCACGATCACATCATCCGCATCAACAACCAGTTCACGACGATGTTCGGCTACACGGAAGACGAGTGCGCCGGCCGCAGCATCAACAATCTGATCGTCCCCCGCGAGGAGGTTGAAGAAGGCGAAAAGCTCACCGCGCGCGTTGCCGGGGGAGAAAAGCTGCGAGCGGAAGGGTTACGGCGTCACAAGGACGGGCACACTCTCTGGGTCGCGATCGCCGCGACGCCGTTTGGTGTCGTGGATCAGCCGGGAAGAGTCTACGCCATGTACCACGACATCTCGGCAAGGAAGCACGCTGAGGACGAGCTCAAGGCGCTCCTGCTGGTCGATCAGCTGACGGGGCTTCCCAACCGGCGCGCGTTCATCACTCTGTCAGAGCAGGCGCTCAAGCTGGCGACCCGCATGGAGCGTGACGTGCTGATGATCTTCATCGACGTGGATCATCTCAAAAGCATCAACGACACCTACGGACACTTGGCGGGTGATCGCGCTCTAATGGACACCGCGCGCGTCCTCCGCGAAAGTTGCCGCGAAGCCGATCTCATCGCGCGTCTCGGAGGCGACGAATTTGTCGCGCTGATGACCGTCGACTCCGATCAGACCGCGGAGCTCGTGTGCGAGCGCATTACGGCGCGCGTGGCGGCCCACAATCGTGAGATCGACCGTGGTTATGAGCTCTCGCTAAGTCTGGGCGCCAAGAGATCAAAGGCCGAGGGCACGATGCTGGCGGATCTTCTGGCGCAGGCGGATACGGCACTCTACGAGCAAAAGCGGGGACGCGGCCGCCCTCACGCACTCTCGCGATAGTACTCCGCGAGACACCAGGTAACCATGTCGGCGAGCAGAACCTGCGTGCGCTCGGAGGACGGAAAGCGCGCGCCGACCTCATTGACGAGTCCCTGCGCCAACCTGACTACGCCCTCGCCGGTTTCGCCGCCGTCTTTCATCTCGGCGACGAAGGTGCACACCGCGGCCTGCAGGTCTTCCTTGGTATAGACGCCAGCGGAAAACACCGTCGCCAATGCGGCTGCGAGATTCATGTGAGCCTTGCTTCTCGCGTTGCGCCCAACCCGGTCGCTGCGCTTGTCTCCGCCTGCTGCTGCAGCTTTTCGACCAGGGCGACCCGTCATGCGTGGAACGTGCGGCGGGTCGCCGATGGTGTCAAGAGAGTTTGATAATCACGGAAGCGCGCGTACTACTCCGCATGCGATGCGCGCACCGCTGTTGCCCGCTGGGTTCGAGACCTGATCGTCAGCACCCGCGTGAATCACGAGCGAGCTGCCATCGGCATCGAACAGCGATGTAGTCCCCGGAGTGAGTGAAACGCGATCCGTGCTGAAAGCGACCTTTCCGACGCCGCCGGCCGGAATCACGATGTTGGGATTGTCGCCGGCGTGCGGTCCTTTCGGATTTTCGAGTCCGTGCTCTTTCCCCATTGGGTTATAGTGGCCGCCGGCAGTAGAGAAGGCGGGATTTGCTCTTCCATCGCACTTTCCTACCTCGTGAAAATGAATTCCGTGAGTTCCCGCCGGAAGCGCGATGCTGGAGATATCCACGTATACGAGGCGGTTTTTATCCTGCCAGATCTGGGCTGTGCCGATCGGCGCGCCGTTGACGTTGTATATGATGGCGTTTGCAGCGGAAACGGAATTCTGCATTCGCTGGGCTGATGAACAAGCGCCGCAGAGCGCGACGATGGCGGCGATGTTGAACAGCAGGGACCTGCTCGGCACTTTCATCTTCGACTCCGGATTGAGGGTTTCGCCGGACGGCCGTTTTCCGCACGTCGGATCGCGGCATGGGCACAGCCGGCGAATCAACCACAATGCGCAAATTTCCGTCCTTCCGGGCGGATATCAACCAGATAGTCCGTTAGGCAGGGCGAATCATGCAGTGGTATCAGTTCCGAATCTTGAATTTCGTCCAGATAACAACCGTCGTGCAATCCTGCATACCGCGCGTGTACTGGGGCGGCGCCCCGGGTCCGGCATAAACCTCGACGCCCACCACTTCGGGGCCGTTGACGAAGTTGTTGATGTCGCCGGGCGACACCGACTGCCACGGCATGTCGTCGACGTAAAACTGCACGCAACCCCCGCCACCAGTGCCGGTCACCCCCCGCGAGCTGGTTACAACGTCGCCGTCCGGGCCTGAGCTGATGCGAAGGCTCGGGACCAGTCGCAGAATGTCCGTGAGATCGTTCGGACGCATCAGCTGGAGCTGATCCGGCCCGATGTAGAATCCCATTCCCGATTTTTTTCTCTGATTGAATCCGACCTTGTCCAGGCTGGCCACGCGTCGAGCGGTAACGACAACAGGGTCGATCATTGCCACGAACTTCGGCAGCTTCATCGTCACCTGCTTGGGCTCCCGCGCAGAGAGATCGACCGGCACGGTCTCGGCGCCAAAGCCGAGGTGCCGCGCCAGGAGGACACGGGTGCCGGAGGGCAGATTCCGTATCGAGAATTCGCCCTTTTCGTTGGTCATTGCAATGACGTCGGTTCCCACAACCTCGACGCGGCTACCGGCGTTGGAGGGAGCACCCTCGAGAATGACGCGGCCGGACACGACCGCGTTGCCGGTCTTTGCACCTGAATCTGCGCGCGACAGCAGCATCGTACGGGCAAAGAGCTCCGACTCCTGATCGCCGAGCTCGATCGGGATTTCGGCGGTGACCGCGCCGGCCTTTCTCGCCTGGAGGGTCGCCTTCATCGAGTTCGGCAGTCCGCAAAGCTTGAACGCGCCCTGCGCGTCCGTGCTGTCGCGAATTACCCGGGGCGTCCGCCTGACACCGATCTCCTTCGACACCTCGAGCTGAGTCCAGGCGATCGAGACGTCGGCACCTGCAACCGGCTGGAGGGATTCAGGATCAGTCACGTGCCCGATCACGGCTGACGTGCCCTGCGGGCGGAATCCCCGTACCGGACAGGCCGCGCGAATGATCGTCGTCGACGACGGCACCGCGAGAAGAATGAAGCTCGAGCTGTCCGCACCAACGTGAAAAGGCGCGCTCGCGAGCGAGATTCCGAGAGTGTCGAGCAGCGCGTGGAAGACACCGACCTGATAGGTGCCGGGCGGAAGGCTGTCGATTCTAAACTTCCCGAGAGAATCCGTAACCAGCGACTTCCTCGCGCCCTCGATTATAACCTCTGCTCCCGAGAGAAATCTTCCGTTGAGGCTATCGAGTACGATACCGGCTATCGTGGCCGTCCCCGGCTTCGCCGTTGTCGCCGGCGCGGGGGGCGCCTTCTGCTGGGCGAAGAGCGGCTCGCCGGTTGTTGAGACGGCGAGGGCCGCGACGAGTGACAGTATTGGGGCCAGTCGCATCAATCTTCCAGTGCAGGTTCGTACGCTGTCTCGGTGTGCGGAGCAACCTGAGCATTCGAGCGGATAATACGTGCGCAGGTATTCCATCTTAGAATCGCATCGTCGTTGCCCGCTGGCCGGATCGCCTCGGCCTTCTCGTACCACCTCATCGCTTCTCGTAGCGAGTCGTACGCCATGCTACCGCTGCCCATTCCGCCCCTGTGCAGATGCGCCTGCCCGCTGCGCTCGGACGCGATGCCGGTGTAATACGCCCGCTGATACTGGTCCGTAATACGGGGCAGCGTTTCGCGAACGGCTTTCATAACCGTCGCGTGTCCTTCCGCCAGCTGGTCTGTCAATGCGAGCACCAGCATCACCACCACCTGCTGGTTGCCGGGGTCGATCTCGAGGATGTCGCGACAGATGCTCTCCGACGCCCACGATTGATTGATCAGACGGTACCGCTCGGCCTTCTGGACCGCACGCGGAATCGCTTCTTTCGAAATCGGCTTCAGCTTGAATTCCCTGAAATCCTCTTTCACCGTGCCTCCCCGTGCCCCGTCTCCGTTGACTTCCTACCCCGCACCAGCCGCACGAGTTTCCCGAGCGGGTCGTAATGCTTGTCGACGACGCGCTCCTTGAGCGGAATGATGGCGTTGTCAGTGATCGTAATGTGCTCGGGGCAGACCTTCGTGCAGCACTTGGTGATGTTGCAGTAACCGATGCCGTGACTTTCTTTCAGCTCGTCCGTTCGATCGAGAACGTCGAGCGGATGCATCTCGAGTTGTGCGGCGTGGACCAGAAGTCGCGGACCCACGAACTGCTCGTGGAGCTGGTGGTCGCGAAGAACGTGGCAGACATCCTGGCAGAGAAAGCACTCGATGCACTTGCGAAATTCCTGGACGCGGTCGGCATCGGACTGCGCTATTCGCCACGTACCGTCGGGCGCATCTGGAGCCCTGGGGGTGAACTTCCGAATCCTCTTCTTCGCCCTGAAGTTGGAAGAGACATCGGTCACCAGATCTTTCACCGGTGGAAACGCGCGCATTGGCTCCACGGTGACCGGCTCCTTGAGATCGAGCTCACTCAATCGCGTCATGCACATCAGTCGGGGCATGCCGTTGATCTCCGCCGAGCACGACCCACACTTCCCTGCCTTGCAGTTCCAGCGCACCGCGAGATCGGAGGCGCCTTCAGCCTGTATCTGATGGATGGCGTCGAGGACGACCATGCCCTCCGAGACGCTCGTCGAATAGTCCTGGAGGCGTCCGCTCGCGCCCGCGCCGCGCCAGATGCGAAAAGTCGCGGCGCGTGTTTCAGTGCCGGCACTCGTGTCGCTCCTGGCGGCCGCCCGCTGGCCGCTTTCGACAATGTTTCGCGCGAACGACTGGTTGACGGCCATTACTTGTTCTCCTCGACAATCCGCTTGAGATCTTCACGCATCTCGGGAATCGGCTCGCGCGTCACCTGCATTTCGCCGTTAGGCCCCCGCCGGATGACAATGTTGAACTTTCCGTAGCTCGGATCCTTCTCCGGAAAATCGTCCCGGAAGTGACCGCCGCGGCTCTCCTTTCTCTCCAAAGCCGCGCGGGCGACGATCTCCGACACGGTCAACAGATTCTGAAGGTCGAGCGCCGTGTGCCACCCCGGATTGTACTCACGGTTTCCGGCAACGGAAACCTTCCGCGCCCTGTCTTTCAGAGTTTTGAGTGCGTCGAGTGCGCGCTTGATCTCATCCTCCCGGCGCACAATACCCACAAGCTCCTGCATCATCGTTTGTAAATCGTGCTCTACCTGGTAAGGGCCTTCACCACCGCCTTGCCGGTCGAAGGGCTCGAGCGCCGAGTGGATGATCGCATCAGCATTCTGAGCATCGACTCTGGCCGACGATTGCCTCGCCGCGAATTCGGCCGCGTACTTTCCGGCTCGCATTCCGAAAACCAGGAGATCCGAGAGCGAGTTTCCTCCCAGTCTGTTAGCGCCGTGCAGACCGGCTCCCACCTCGCCCGCGGCGAACAAACCCGGGACGGAGGACATCTGCGTGTCACCGTCGACGCGTATTCCGCCCATCACGTAGTGAGTCGTGGGTCCAACCTCCATCGGCTCCTTCGTGATGTCGATGTCGGCGAGCTGCTTGAACTGGTGGTACATGCTCGGGAGCTTCTTCTTGATGTGCGCCTCGGCGTTGGAAAGCTTGGAGCCGATCCATGAAATATCCAGGAAGACTCCGCCGTGCGGGCTCCCCCTTCCCTCGTGCACTTCCTTCATGATGGCGCGCGCGACGTGATCGCGCGTCAGCAGCTCGGGCGGGCGCCGCGCGTTCTTGTCGCCCTGCGTGTAGCGCCAGCCTTCCTCTTCGTTGTCGGCCGTTTGGCTCCGGTAATTCTCCGGAATGTCGTCGAACATGAATCGACGCCCTTCCTTGTTCACCAGAATTCCGCCCTCACCGCGCACACCTTCGGTCACGAGAATTCCGCGCACGCTCGGCGGCCAAACCATTCCGGTCGGATGGAACTGAACGAATTCCATGTCCTGCAGCGCGGCCCCCGCGTTGTACGCCAGCGCGTGTCCGTCACCAGTGTACTCCCAACTGTTGCTCGTGACACTGTACGCTCTCCCAATGCCTCCAGTTGCAAGCACTACAGCCTTCGCCGCGAAGAGCTTGAATCTTCCGCGCTCGCGATCGTACCCGACCGCCCCGGCGATCCGGTTTCCGTCCTTGAGGAGTGAGACGATCGTGCACTCCATGTGGACGTCGATGGGCTGATAGATCGCGTAGTCCTGGAGCGTTCGGATCATCTCGAGCCCGGTGCGGTCGCCAACGTGCGCCAGGCGTGGATATTTGTGCCCGCCGAAATTGCGTTGGAGAATGCGGCCATCCGCCGTCCGGTCGAAGACGGTTCCCCAGGCTTCGAGCTCGCGCACACGGTCGGGTGCCTCCTTGGCGTGAAGCTCCGCCATCCGCCAGTTGTTGAGATACTGGCCGCCGCGCATGGTGTCAGCGAAGTGGACCTTCCAGTTGTCACGGTCGTCCACGTTGGCGAGCGCGGCCGCAACTCCACCCTCAGCCATCACTGTGTGAGCCTTACCGAGCAGCGACTTGCAGATGAGACCTACCGATGCTCCGCCATGCGCCGCCTCGATCGCAGCGCGGAGCCCGGCGCCTCCGGCGCCGATCACGAGCACGTCGTGCTCGTGTCTCTGGTATTCCGCCACCTAAAAGAGCCTCACGTCGTGCCAGACGCCCATCGCGCAGAGTCGGATGAACACGTCGGAGAACGCAACCCAGATCAGGCTCAACCAGGCCCAGCGCATGTGCCCACGATTGAGGCAGCTGACGCAGTCGTACGTCTTCTTGCGGACGGGCGCGCGGGAAAGCTGATCGAGATATCCGCCCACCAGGTGTCGGAGCGAATGGCATCCCAGTGTGTAACCGCCAAGCAGGATGACGTTGACGACGAGGGCGATCGTCCCGAGGCCGATCCCGAAATTCTGGTGGCCGGTGTTTCGATCGAAGAACCACATCGCCTTATAGGCGTCGCTGGCAAGGATGACGAGGAATACCAGCGCGGCGTAGAGGAAGTACCGGTGGATGTTCTGAATCACGAGCGGGAAGAATCGTTCACCGCGATAACTCTTGCGGGGCTCGCCCACCGCGCAGTTGGGCGGATCCGCCCAGAAGCTTTTGTAATACGCTCCCCTATAGTAGTAGCAGGTAAGTCGAAAGCCGGCGGGAAAGGGGAGAATCAGGAGGGCCGGCGAGAACGGAATGAATGCGGGGAGCCAGCTTGGCCTGGCGCCGTGGATCCAGGCGTGAGGAGAATCGGAGAACAACAGCGGCGAATAGAACGGCGAGAGGTAGTTCCCGAATGCGTAGTATTTGTTCTGAAACGCGGCCCACGTCGCATAGACAAGAAAACTGGCGAGAACTATGAAGACGACTAGCGGTTGAACCCACCACGCGTCGCGGCGCGTCGTCTGGCCGAAACCGCGGCGCGTGATTTGGACGACTTCAGATGCCATTGATCATGTACCTCGCGCCGGGCGCGTGAGCTATCGGGCCGATCAAGTTCCGTCCTCGCAAAACTAATTTTTACGGCAATGCGCGGATAGTCTTGCGACAGATGCAAAGAGCCTCCGGCACTTTTCAGCGCCGGAGGCTCTTTGATTCCGAGAGTTGCTACTGCTTACGACTTTGCGGCGGGAGCGGTCTTGCCCTTCTTGCCCCAACCCTTGTGCTCGCCCTTTCCGTGCTCGGCTCTCGCTTTCTGGCGAGCGTCGAACTTGGCCTGCTGTTCAGGCGTCAGGATGGCGCGAATCTCCGCCGTTTCCTGAGCGCGGAAGGACTGGCCACCCTGCATCACCTGGTGGGCCTTTTCGATGTTGCTGCGGAACGCAGCGGTATCGCCCTTCTGGCGAGCGGCGCGAGCGGCTTCCAGGAACGGCTTGGCCTGGGCGCGGAGCGCCTCGTTCTGCGGCTGATACTTCTGGCGAATCGCCTTGATCTGCGCCTTCTGGGCGTCGGTCAGGTTGAGATCACGGCCGAACTCACCGCCACCGCCCCGGCGACCCTGCATTTGGCCGGAGCGCTGACCGCGCGTCGGCGGAGTCGTTGTAGACTGGGCCGCTGAAACACCCGCCACGCCAACGATCATCAAGGCGCCGAGCGCCAAGGTACGAACTGACGACATTTCAATCCTCCACAACTGTTAAGCGCCACGCGCGAAAGTGCGGCGGCTGAACAGGTAGACGGATAGAAAGGTGCGGCGTTAAGACCGGGGCGGTGGATCGGGCTCCGTCAATGCTGACAGGAAGCTGACAGCCAAGAACTATCCCGCAGCTGCCTCGGGGACAGTGCCAAACCGGCGCTCGCGAGTGTGGAACTCGTTCACGGCAGCCTGTAGGTCGACGGCAGTGAAATCGGGCCAACGGCGATCTGTGAAGTAAAGCTCGGCGTAGGCGCATTCCCAGAGAAGGAAATCGCTCAAACGCTTCTCGCCTCCCGTGCGGATCAGAAGGTCCACATCGCGGGACTCACCGTCCCAGTGATCAACCTTGGCCATCGCCCGCGAAAGATCCTCGCGGGAGATGCTGTCGGCACCGCTCAGACGCTGGGCGGCTCTCAGCAGTGCGTCGCGGGCGGAGTAGTCGACCGCAATGCGCAGATCGAGTCGGGTGCCTTCCTTGGTTGCGTCTTCCGCCGCTCTGATCGCGCGAAGCAGCTCGGCCGGGATGCGGTCACGACGTCCGATGATGCGCATGCGCACGTCGTTTGTTACGCAGCGGTCGGTTTCGGCAACCAGGTAGCGCCGGAATAGCCGCATCAGAAGGGCGACCTCACGCGAGGGACGCGCCCAGTTGTCGGCGGAGAACGCGTACAGCGTCAGCATTCCGATCCCGCAATCGGGAGCGGCCTCGACGATTTTTCTGACGACCCGCGCGCCGGCGATGTGTCCCGCTGTCCGCGGACGTCCGCGCGCGTTCGCCCACCGTCCATTGCCATCCATGATGATCGCGACGTGAACTCCGGATTGAGCCTTGGTAGGCTGCGGGTGCCCGCTTGCGGGCGCATGACGGGCGTGCGTGTGCTTCATTGCGTGATGTGTGTGGGGCACCCTGTCAGCGCTCCCGAGTGGCGCGAATAAGCGCCTCCATATGATCGAGATAGCGCTCCAGCGCGCGCCGACCGGTGGCCGTCAGCCGATACTCCGTCTTCGGCATTCGCCCCTCAAAGGACTTCGTGCAGGTGATGTATTCAGCTTCCTCGAGCTTCCGGGCATGGACACTCAGATTGCCGTCGGTCGTCTTCATCAGCTTCTTGAGGTCGCTGAAGCTGAGTGAATCGTTGACGGCAAGCGCGCTCACGATTCCGAGTCGCAGGCGCTCGTGAATGAGTCGGTCGATGGCGTCGCCTCGCACGGATGATGCCGACGCTGCTTCCGATTTCCCGCGAAGCGTGCGCAAGTCTCCAACCGTCGGGCGACGGTCGTCACGCGCGGTTCCGTGCTTAGCCACCGTGCCTCCGCGCGATCGGAATCCCAAACGCAATGTGCAGTCCGCCGAATGCCGACGCCATGATCCAGTCGTTCCATGTCGCCGGAGTGAAAAGGGCAAGTGTCCCGGCCAGCATGAAGCAGATCCCCATCACCGGTACGACTCTCACCGAGAACGCGCCGCCGGCAACGACTCCCGTTCCATAAAGAAGCAGCCACATTCCCGGAATCGCCTCGACGACGCCCGCGCGGTAGAGCACCACCGTCAGTAACGCTCCGACGAGCATCGGCGGCGAAAAGCTCAAAATGAATTTGCGACCCGGTCCTGACAGCAACGGCACGTGCGCTCTACGCGCTTTTCGCACGATTGCCCACAGCATTACGCAGGGCGCGAGAACAGCGGCCGCCATCCAGACATAAATCGATCCAAGCACAGAGTGCTGCGCGTTGGCGATCATGGCAGCGATGGTAGCAATGATTCCGACTGCGACCATACCCCAGCCCGAGACCGCGGTGAACGAGCCGGCCGCCTCCATCGTGTCGCGGATGAAGGCGAGGTTGTCCATCGCGCGCACGTGTAGCGCTGGCGGTTCAGGCGCTGGAGCGCGATGAAGTGGTGTAACCGAAGCCATGGCAGCGAAGCTAGGTGTTGGGTTGACGGCTGTCAAGTACTTTGCAGTGCAAAGCACGTGCCGCTTTTTGACGTATTTTGACTCTTACTACCCCAGAGCAATCGGCCCGGGCAGAGGGTCGCTGGCCGGAAAGCTCTGCTCTACCATTTTGTCGAGACGCCGCTCGTCGATGGCGTCCGCCAGCAGCTCGACCAGCTTCGCGCAAAAGGCCGGCAGATCATCGGGCTTTCGGGCCGTAAGGAGCTTTTGATCGACCTGCACCTGCTTGTCCACCCACGCTCCACCGGCATTCCTGACGTCAGTCTCCAGGCTTGGCCACGATGTTATGGTCCGCCCGCGGAGCGCGTCGGCTTCGACCAGAAGCCAGGGTCCATGGCAAATCGCGGCCACAGGCTTGTCCAGTTCCATGAACTCGCGGACGAACTTCACCGCATCCTTGTTCGTGCGGAGCTTGTCGGGATTGGCAACTCCGCCCGGAATCACCAGAGCGTCGAAATCACGGGCCGTAACCTTGGACACCTCGACGTCCACATGGAACCTCTCTCCCTTCGCGTCGTGGTTCATCGCCTGGATCTCGCCCGGCTTGTCGGATACGAGCACGACGTCAGCCCCGGCCTGCTTTAAAGCGTTCCAGGGCGCTGAGAGCTCTACCTGTTCCACTCCCTCAGTGGCGAGGAATGCGACTTTGCGCCCTTTGAGCTGGCTGGGCATGGCGATCTCCTATTGCGGTTTGCATCGACGATGATGCTGTTAATCAGGTCAGAAAATGTGCCATCGTCGGAACATAACAAGGCACCTGACCGGCGACGCCGCTCTGACCATATTTCGACGTGCCGATAGTCGACCTTTATGGACATGAACAGCTGCGCGAGCGACTGGACGAGAGCATTCGCGCTGGAACGCTGCCATCGAGTCTGCTGTTTCAGGGACCGCGCGGGGTCGGCAAGCAGCGGCTCGCTCTCTGGCTCGCCCAGCGTCTGCTGTGCGGCGAGTCGAACGCTCCATGCGGAACATGCAAGAGCTGCCGCTATGTCGCCGAGCTGACGCATCCGGATCTGCATTGGATCTTTCCCCGGCCGCGGCTCAAGGACTCAGATCCGGACCTCGAGCAGGTACGGGACGACTACGCCGAGGCCACAGCGGAACGCGCAGCGGCGAACGGGCTTTACGCAGCACCCTCCGGAACGGAAGGGATATATGTCGCCACCGTTCGCTCTCTGGTTCAGCGGGCAGTCATCTCGCCGGCGATGGGGAACCGGAAGATCTTCATCATCGGTGACGCGGAGCGAATGGTTCCACAGGAAGGCGCGGACATGGCGGCAAATGCGTTCCTGAAACTGCTCGAGGAGCCGCCCGCTGATACGACCATCATTCTCACATCCAGCGAGCCCGGCGCGCTATTGCCAACCATCCGCTCGCGCGTCATAACCGCGCGCGTGCCTGTAGTGCCGGACAGCGCGGTCAGGGCGTTCGTGGAGAACCCGGTTGTCAAGAAAGCCCTCGACGGCAGGGCCAAGATGACGACCTCCGAGCGGGTGCGGGCGGCCGCCGGTGCGCCAGGGAGGCTCCTTACCGGCGATACCGACGCCAAAGCGACCATCAATGCCCGAAGAATCGTGGACGCCGCCACGAGCGCCCGGCCGTCGCTGATGCAGTCGACGGCCCTCTCCCAGGGATCCGCGGGGGCGCGCGGCGCATTCGCTGAAACTTTGGAAGCGCTGGTCGAGCTACTCGGTGAGCGCGCACGTGACGCACTTCACAAACAGGACGTATCCGCCGCCGACTCCGCGGCGAGGGCGGTCGATGCGGTTCTCAAGGCGCAGACCTACGCAGATGGAAATGTCAGTCCGCAGCTCATTGCCTCGAAGCTGATTCGCGACCTGTCCACGACGCTGCGATGAGCGATCTTACGCACCTGGACGCGGAAGGGCGTGCACGCATGGTCGATGTCGGCGGAAAAGCGGAAACCGCGCGTTCCGCTTATGCGGAAGGCTCGATAACGATGAGCTTCGACGCGTTGGACGCGATCGAGCGACACGCCCTCTCCAAGGGCGACGCCATCGCGGCTGCGCGCATCGCCGGCATAATGGCGGCAAAGCGAACGGCCGAGCTGATTCCACTCTGTCATCCAATCGCGCTGACGGACGCCGGAGTGGATCTGGAAGTGAATCGATCGTTACCCGGGCTCCACGTCACCGCATGGGCGTCGACCCGCGGAAGGACAGGAGTAGAGATGGAAGCACTGACGGCCGTCACCGTCGCGCTGCTCACGATTTACGACATGGCGAAGGCACTCGACCGCGGTATGCAGATCTCGGGCGTGCGTCTCGTCGAGAAGCGCGGCGGAAAGAGCGGCGACTGGAAGCGGGAATAGCGCGCTGACTCACACTGGCGGCAGACTCAGCACCGGATCGTCCGACAGTTTTCCACTGTTGCGGTACGGCTCCATGTGAACGAGCACGCCGGCGACGCTGGGAATCGCTTCCACGATCGCGTACTTGACCGTCGCCGCGATTTCGTGCGCGTCTTCGAGTGATATCCCGGGGTCAGCTTGCACGTGAAGGTCCACGTAGAAGCCGAGCCCCGATCGTCGCACTTTCAGATTCTCCACGTTACGGACGCCATCCACGGCGCATGCCGCTTCGAGCACATGCTCCCTGACCGTGCGGTCTGGCGCTTCGTCCATCAGCCCGGAGATCGCGGGACGAAGTGTTCTGACGCCATTCACCGCGACGATGAGAGCGGCGACCAGCGCGGCCCAATCGTCGGCGGCTTCCCAGCCGCGACCGCCCAACAACGCGATGCTTATTCCGATGAACGCCGCGAGTGAGCTGATTGCATCCGCGCGGTGATGCCAGGCGTCAGCGGTGACAGCCGTGCTTCCCACATCTCTACCAACACGCAACACTCTTCGGTAGAGAAGCTCCTTGATGATGATTACGCCCGCTGCGACGAATAGCGTGAATGGCGCTGGAAGGTGGTGCGGCGTGCGAATCTCACGAATCGCCAGGATCGAAATCCCCACTGCCGCGCCGAGCAGCATCAGCGAGACAACAACGGCGGCAAGTGGCTCGGCCTTACCGTGGCCGTAGGGGTGATCTTCGTCGGCGGGACGGGCGGCGATGCTCAAGCCCATCCACACTATCATCGAGGAGAATATGTCGGCCGATGACTCGACGGCGTCGGCTACCAGCGCATTTGCATGTCCGATAATTCCGGCAACAAGCTTGACCAGCACCAGCAGCGCGTTCACCAGCAGGCCGGCCTGCGCCCAGCGTATACTCCGGCGCGTCGCGCTATTCACATCAGAAGCCGACTAAAGGTCGACTGTCTCCAACCGTTCGGCGGCAGCGTTGATGCGCGCGGCGTAAGCCTCGGGATCCTCTCCGGGTACGCGAAACGGAATCACGAAATCGGGATTCTCCGGCGGATTGGAGGAGGGCGTATTCACGAAAAGGTCTCCTCCACGAGCGATGACCGCCGCCTCGAAGCGATCGATGGCGGTCATGAGATCGTCGAGCTGACCACTGGTCTCGCGCCCAGTGAGGAGCACGCCCTGCTGCCGAAGTCTTCCGGCGAGCTCGAGAGCAGCCCCGTCTCTCTCCTCGCGGCGATGCGGGTCGAGCGTCTCCTGCTGCTCCTCAAAGGATTCCTCTGTCATCCAGCCTCCATGATTTCTGACTCGCGGAGATAACCTGCAAGTCCCGTGGTACCGGCTTGAAAGCTGCGACATTACATCCCTTCCGTCGAGGGCAGTCGAAAACTATAGTAGCGGCCACACACCCTCGCTCCCCGGAGAACTGATTCGTGAAATTTCGCGCCCTTTACCCGTTGGTCGGCGCAGCGGTTTCGACCCTGTCCCTCTCTCCTTCGTCCGCCATTTCGCAGCGTCAGCCTCCTCCGGGACGCGCGATTCCGGCCCAAGCGACGTCATCGACCGTGTACGACAGCAGTACCCTCGCCGCGCTCCGCTGGCGTGAGATCGGGCCGTTTCGCGGTGGACGATCGGTCGCGGTGGCCGGATCCGCCAAGCGACCCAACGAGTACTACTTCGGAACGACGGGGGGCGGAGTCTTTAAGACGACCGACGGCGGAATCACCTGGGCGCCGGTTACCGACAAGTACTTCGGTGGCACGATTGGCGCGATCGGCGTGAGTGAGTCGAATCCCGACATCGTCTACGTCGGCGCTGGTGAGTATCCGACTCGCGGAAACGTGTCCCACGGCGACGGAGTCTGGCGCACCGGCGACGGCGGAAAAACCTGGGTCTCGCTGGGCCTCGCCGACACTCGCCAGATTTCGCGCGTGCGCGTAAATCCCACGAACCCCGACATCGTCTATGTGGGCGCGCAGGGTCACGTATTCGGACCCAGCGCGGAGCGCGGCGTCTACAAAACCACGGACGGCGGAAAGACGTGGAGAAAGATTCTTTACCGCAACGACTCCACCGGCATCACCGACTTCATGCTCGATCCCAACAATCCGGAAATCATCTACGCCGCATTCTGGCAGGCGTGGAGAACTCCGTGGCAGCTCGTGTCAGGCGGAGCGGGAAGCGGGATCTTCAAATCCACCGACAGCGGCGAGCATTGGACCGAGCTGACGCGCAATCCCGGCCTGCCTCAGGGCGTGATCGGCAACATCGGTCTCGCCGTCTCACCGAGCAACTCGAACAAGGTCTGGGCGATCGTGGAAGCTGATTCGGGTGGAGTGTTCCGCTCGAGCGACGGAGGCGCGACGTGGACGCGCACGAACAGCGACCGGAGGCTGCGCCAGCGCGCGTGGTACTACACTCGCATTTTCGCCGATCCGAAGAACGACAAATCGATTTACGTGCTCAACACAGGCATGTACCGGTCGACCGACGACGGCAAGACGTTCCGGCCGATTCAGGTTCCGCACGGCGACAACCACGACCTATGGATCGCCCCCAACGACGCAGACAGAATGATCGAGTCGAACGACGGCGGCGCGAACGTGTCCTTCAACGGCGGGAAATCGTGGACGGCGCAGGACCAGGCGACAGCACAATTCTACCACGTGGTTACGACGAACCATTTCCCGTATAGGGTATGCGGCGCGCAGCAGGACAACTCGACGCTGTGCGGGCCGAGCCGGAAGAGTGGCGGAATCGATATCAGTGACTGGTACGACGTCGGCGGGGGCGAGAGCGGCTATATCGCGGTGCGGCCCGATACGCCCGACGTCGTATTCGCCGGATCCTATGGCGGTCTCCTCACCAGAAAGGACATCAAGACTGGCTTCGAGCGCGACGTCAATCCGTGGCCGAACAACCCGATGGGCCACGACGCCGCCGATGCGAAGTATCGCTTTCAGTGGACCTATCCGATCGTGATCTCTCCGCACAATCCGGGACGTATGTACGTCGGGAGCAGCGTGATTTTTCAGACTGATGACGAAGGCCAGACATACAAGCCGATCAGTCCCGATCTCACCAGGCACGACCCCCACACGCTCGGCGCATCCGGCGGTCCGATCACGAAGGATCAGACATCGGTCGAGTATTATGCGACCGTTTTCACCATCGCCGAATCGCCGCGCACTGCCGGTGTGATCTGGGCCGGATCGGATGATGGACTGGTCCACGTCACTCGTGACGGCGGAAAGACGTGGAAGAACGTGACGCCCGCTGGACTGCCCGAGTGGGCACGCATCTCGATGATCGACGCGTCGAATTTCGGCGCCCGCACCGCATATCTTGCAGCGAACCGGTATCAGCTCGACGACATGAAGCCGTACCTGTACAAGACCAGCGACTATGGCGCCACTTGGACACCGATCACGAACGGAATTCCTGCGACCGAGTTCACTCGCGTGGTGCGCGAGGACCCCGAGCGCAGGGGACTCCTGTACGCGGGAACGGAACGGGGAGTGTGGGTATCGTTCGACGATGGGGCCAACTGGCAATCGCTGCGGCGAAACCTGCCGATCGTTCCCGTTCACGACCTTGCCGTGAAGGAAGGCGACCTGATCGCCGCGACGCACGGGCGCTCGTTCTGGATTCTCGACGACCTCTCCGCGCTTCGGCAGATGAGTCCGGATATCCCTCGCGCTCCCGCGCATCTATTCAAGCCACGAAAGGCTTATCGCGCTGGATTTGGCGGAGGAGGTGGAAACGGAGCCGCGGGCGGACATCCGACCGGCGGCAATCCTCCGTCTGGCGCCGTTGTCTACTACTCGCTCGCACACCCGCGCCAACTCGTGACGATCGATTTTCTCGACCCGCAGGGACAAATCATTCGCAGCTTCACCAGCCAGCAGGATCCCAAGGTCGCGGCCGATTCGATTCGTGCCGACAGCATTCGCACGGCTCGCAACGACAGCCTGCGACGCGCCGGCGTGGCCCCGGACACGACGGCGCGCACCGAAGCGAGAGGCGAAGAGACGCCGCCGACTGAAGAGGCGCCGGCGCGGCGGCCGCCTCCTCCGCGTATGGCGAACAAAGCCGGACTCA
>WNEZ01002537.1_pt1 | contig 22443 bp, 26 predicted proteins | sample 5400521 | NCBI WGS metagenome assembly WNEZ01 (sample SAMN13153339, study PRJNA577476) | soil metagenome | isolation source: 120 cm saprolite under Douglas fir tree site 2 hole 1 replicate 1 | place: USA:California | collected 2015-04-18 | reverse complement strand
TCGGCGCACAGTGCCAGGTGGAGCGGCCCTGAGCCGCTGCGCGCCACGAAGGCCGTCGGGAGGTCGCCGACCCCGCGCTCGACCGTGAAGCCGGCCGCGTCGAGCGCCTCGGCGCACCACGCGGACGCCCGCTCCTCCTCGAAGGCCAGCTCGGGATGGGCGTGAATACGGTGGCTCAGGGCGACCAGCCGGTCGCGACACGTGGCGATGCGCTCGCGGACGGCGGCTCGGGCGTCCATCACGTCCAGTTGCCCGAAGATGGCGCCCAGCGTCAAGGGCGCGACCGGCCGCGTTCGCTTTCGACGATGGACGATGGTATCTCACACCCTCGTCCGGCTGGCGGGTCCTGGTCGCCGAGGCCCTGACGTTCGACCGGCAGGAGGAGGCGGAGGAGCGGGCGATCGCGGTGGCGCGCGAGATCGACGGGCCGGGCTGGAGCGGCAAGCGCTACCCCGGCCGCTCCTGGCGACGCCAGGAGCTGGTGGTCTACACCGACCGCCGCGTCTTCGAGCGTCACATCCCCCGCCTCGAGCTCTCGATCGTCCGCTGCGACGTGCACGGGGAGGGGCCGGTGTCGGGCTGCTACGCGTCGCGGCTCGCCTTGCCCTGGTGGAAGGTTCCCTGACGCCGGCCGCGGCTGCGGTCGGGGAGGAGACGGCTCACCAGGGGTTGCTCGGGCGCCGGCTGCTCGGCGCCGAGCCGCTTCGGCCCGCGCCCGGTCAGCGCGGCTTGAGCGACTCGTAGTGCTCGACGCGGTCGCAGCGGTAGCGGAGCTGGGCATCGCCCGGCGCCAGGCGCGGGGCCTGAGGATCCTTCCGCTGCTCGTGCAGCAGGTCGCTGACCGACTTGCTGCGCGCCTGTTCGCACAGGTAGGCGGTGTCGTACTCCCCCACCTTCTCCCAGCGGGCGAGGGGGGCGTTGGCTCGGTGCGCCTCGGGGTTGGAGAGGAGGAGCCAGCCACCGGAAAGGATCAGCGCGCTCGCGTGCCGCGTCATCCGCATGCGCGCAGGGTGCGCCAGGGGCGACGCGAGGTCAAGTTCCGGCCGCCCTCGTTTGACTCTCCCGCTCGATCCCGGGCACGCTGGCGCGCGGGATGCTGAAGACCCAGAACCTGCGCGTCGTCAAGACCGAGCCCCTGGTCGCCCCGCGCGTCATCAAGGGGGAGCTCCCGGGCTCGGACGATCTCTACCAGGTCGTGGTGCGGGCCCGCGTCGTGGTGCGCGACATCATCGCGGGGCGGGACCCGCGCGCGCTCGCGATCGTCGGCCCCTGCTCGATCCACGATCCGGAGGCCGCGCTCGACTACGCCCGGCGGCTCCGCGCCCTGGCCGGCCGTCTCGCGGACAAGCTCTTCGTCGTCATGCGCGTCTACTTCGAGAAGCCGCGCACGGTCATCGGCTGGAAGGGCCTCATCAACGATCCGCACCTGAACGGCACGCACGACATGCAGCTCGGGCTCCGCTTGGCGCGCAAGCTGCTGATCGACCTGACCCAGCTCGGCCTTCCCGCCGGCACCGAGCTGCTCGATCCGATCACCCCGCAGTACCTGGCCGACCTGATCTCGTGGAGCGCGATCGGCGCGCGCACCACCGAAAGCCAGACGCACCGCGAGATGGCGAGCGGCCTCTCCATGCCGGTCGGCTTCAAGAACACGACGGACGGCAACCAGCAGGCCGCGATCAATGCGCTCGAGTCGGCGCGGCATCCGCACACCTTCCTCGGCATCGATCAGGACGGCGCGGCATCCATCATCCACACCGGGGGCAACCCCGACGGACACATCATCCTGCGCGGCGGGCGAACGCCCAACTACGACGCCGAGAGCATCCGGCGCTGCGAGGAATTGCTCGTCGCGGCGGGCCTGCCGGCGCGCATGCTGGTCGACTGCAGCCACGCGCAGACGGCCAAAGACTTCACGCGCCAGCCGCGTGTGCTCGCGGACCTGGTCGCCCAGCTGCGCGCGGGCAACCGTTCCATCATGGGCTTCATGCTGGAGAGCAACCTGGAGGCGGGGAACCAGAAGCTGGTCGGGGAACGCGCCACTCTGCGCTACGGCGTGTCGATCACGGACGCGTGCATCGACTGGGCGACCACCGAGCAGTGCCTGACCGAGGCCGCGGCCCGGCTGCCCTGAGCAGCGCTACTGCGCCTGCCCGGAGCCTGGATCGACCATCAGCCCGGACTCGTCGACCGCTTCGAAGTCCGCGCCGTGGATGCCGGTCAGGAGGTGCAGCTCGTCGTTGCTCCAGCGCGGATCCGGGGCGCCGGTCACGAACCACGCCCCGCCGTTGTCGGCGACGAACATCCCGTACGTCTTGAGCGCGTCGAGAATGATCCGGTTGATCGTCGAGAAGCCGGAGATGTCGACGTTCGCCTTCAGGCGGAAGCGGACGCCCATGGGCGGCAGGGCCGGGTCGGTGTCCGAGGAGGCGAAGTGCCGGGCGGGCCAGACGTACGACCTCTGCGTGCGCGGCGCCGTGAAGCGCAACGCGTGGTGGATGGCGCCGTTCAGGATCTCGTCGTAGCGCACCAGCCCGGGGAGGATGGGGAGGCCGGCCGCGTCCGCCGAGGTCCATCCGTCGGTGCGCAACGCGTTGGAGCCGAGGTCCCAGAGGGCGCCGCTATCGGCGCGCCAGTAGGCCCCGCGGTGCTTGCGGTGCGCGGCGAACAGCTCGTAGAGCGCGCACGGATCGCTCGGCGTCGCCCCCGTCCGCACGACCAGCACGTGACGATCGCTGCCGTGCTCGACCGGCGCCTTCGGCGGCACGGGGTAGGGGCCGGGATCGCTCTCGTCGCCGTACGCGTCGAAGGCGATCGGCACCTCGGCCTGGGCCGCCGGGACGACGGCGTACGGGATGCCGATCTTCTTGCTGCCGAAGTCGGGGTGGAGCGGGAGGCTCGCCCCGATGCTGCTCACGTACGCGTCGGACTGCGCGTGGACGGGCAGGGTAGAGATGTCGGCGCTCCACACGCTGTCGGGCGGGAAGACCTGGCAGGGGATCGCCGGCAGCGGGACGCGGGAGTTCCACGCACCCGCTCGGCCGCCGAGCGCGAGCAGCAGGAGGGCGAGTACGAGGGATCGGCGCACGATCCCATGGTGTCATCGCCCCGGTGGGAGTGTCCAGCCCTCAATGCGGGCGCCGGGCGTCGAATTCCTCGGCCACACGCTCGTCCTCGCGCGCCAGCTGCTCGGTGTCCATGTCGGCGAAGCCGAGGATACCCATGTTGGAATAGGCGCGGCGGATCTTCGGTCCCCAGAGGCCGATGTCCTTGATGGTGGGCACGATGCGGCTGAAGAGCAGCGAGCGGAACTGGCGCATGAGCTGCGAGGACTCGACGTAACCGACGCACTCCTCGACCGGCAGTCCCACCGTCTCCCATACCTCCTCGGAGAGGAAGCGGTCGCGCATCAGGTAGCAGGCCTCGACGGCAAATTCTTCTCGCTCGTCGCGCTCGGCCTGCGTGAGCTGCGGGTAGTAGTCGCGCAGCGTGAGCCGCCCGAAGGCGACGTGTCGCGCCTCGTCCTGCATGACGTAGGCGTTCACGGCTGCGGCGAGCGTGTTCTTCGCCTGGTCGCGGATGGTGGCGAAGGCCGCGAGCGCGAGCCCCTCGATCAGCACCTGCATGCCGAGGTAGGTCATGTCCCAGCGCGAGTCGCTGAGCACGTTGTCGAGCAGCCGCTTCAAGGTGGGCGTGATCGGGTAAGCGAGCTCGAACTTCTCGTGCAGGAGGCGCGCGTAGGTCTCCACGTGACGGGCCTCGTCCATCACCTGGGTGGCGGCGTAGAACTTGGCGTCGACGTTCGGCACCTGCTGCACGATCTTCGCGGTGCAGACGAGCGCCCCCTGCTCGCCGTGCAGGAACTGCGAGAGCTGCCAGGCCTGGATGTGGCGGCGGAGGTTCGCCTTCTCCTGCCGCGTCAGCTTCTCCCACACGGGCGAGCCGAAGATCGACACCGACTCGTCGGGCAGGCCCTGCGGGTTCTCCGGATCGAGGTCCTGCGACCAATCGATGCGGGTGTTGGTGTTCCACTGGAGCTTCTTGCCCTTCTCGTAGAGGTTAATGAGCGCGGCGCGGCCGTCCTCGTACTCCCAGCGGAACACCGTCCCGAAGGCGCTCGGCACTTCCCACGCGGTCTCCCCGGGGGGCATGGCGTAGCGGCGACTGGTCGTCATGGCGGCCTCCTTCGCGGCGGGATGCGCGTCGACTTCGCGCGCGCAGTGTTGATCCGAGAGCACCGCGCGCGCAAGCCCCTTTCGTCAGGGTCCGCAGCTCCCCCAGTCGACCTCCCAGAAACGCGGCACGGGCGGGGCCAGCTCGAGGTGACCGCCGAAGCACTCGAAGCTCGGCTGGTGGGTGAGCCGCTCCTTCACCCGATGGATGAACTCCTCGAGCGGCGTGCCGCCCGCGTCACCCAGCTCGAGACGGCGCCGCTGGCCGCACTTCTTGCAGCTCACGTCGACGCGCACGGCCTGCCGCGGCGGCCCCGCGTCAGCCCGCCTTGCCGCCCGCCGCACGCTTCTTCAGACCCTGCGCGGCCGAGAGGAATGCCTCCTTGGTGCCGGCAGCCAGAACACCGATCGGCACCGCCTGCGCCATGCCCTGGCCTTCCTTCACCAGGAAGGTGGTGCGCACGAGGCAGCGCTTGCCGTCGGGCGACGCCTCGAGCGCGTAGTGGCCGTCGTTGTAGTTGAGGTCGCTGTTGAGGGTCTTGAAGTCGATCTCGTGCTTCTCGGGGTGGAAGGTCCACTCGACCTTGGCGTTGGACTGACGGCCGATGACGTGCTGCGCGATCTGCACCGTCTTGGAGGTGGGCGTCACGTTGAGGAGGTTCGCTCGATCGACCCCGGGGATGAAGTCCGGATAGTGTTCCACGTCGGTGAGCGCGTCGTAGACGGGCTGACAGCCGGCGTCCACCAGCGACCAGTACTCCAGCCGGACCCCCTCGTCCGCCTTCGCGCTGCTCTCGCGCAAGACGAAGTTCTCGGGCGCGTTCCAGTCGACACCGGCCTCGCCGCAGGCCACGAACAGCAGCAACAACCCGGACAGGGTGCACCGCGTGATCCGCATGGTCGTCCTCCGTCCTGAAGGGAATGGGATGGCCGTTCGGGCCCCGGCCTAACACCGCGGTCTGTTCGCGGTCAACGGGCGATGGAGGCCCTGCCGGCGGGGCGCGGACTGGGGCCTCCCGGCGGGCTGTGCTACCGTCTCGCGGATGGCGGAAGTCCCGGAGCGCCCGAAGGCGATCGACTGCTGGCTCAATCCGACCACGGGGCTGGCGGAGCAGCCGCCCGAGTTCCTGATCCGGGTCGCGCGCGACTACTTCCACCGTGAGAAGGAGGCATTCACCCCCACGCCCATCGAGGAGCTCCTGCGGCAGATGGACGCGGCCGGCATCGAGCGTGCGATCATCAGCATGAATCCGCACGACCCGGAACCCATCGCCGAGGTGGCGCGGGCCTTTCCGGGCCGCTTCATCTGCTCGACGACCATCGATCCGATGGCCGGCATGGAGGCGCTCCGCCTGCTCGAGCGGCTGGTCGCGAAGCACGGGCTCCGCCTGGCGCGCGTGGTCCCGTTTCTCGTCAACCGCCCGCCGAACGACAAGGTCTACTACCCGGTCTATGCCAAGTGCATCGAGCTCGATCTACCCATCTCGGTGAACACGGGCATTCCCGGGCCGCCGATGCCCGCCGAGCCCCAGCGGCCGCTCTACCTCGACGAGGTCTGCCTCTTCTACCCGGAGCTGAAGCTCATCATGGCGCACGGCGCCGATCCGTGGTGGGGCGAGGCGATCCGCCTGCTGCTCAAGTACCCGAACCTCCACATGATGACCTCGGCCTACGCGCCGAAGTATCTGCCGCAGGAGCTGATCCACTTCATGAACACACGCGGCACGCACAAGATCCTGTTCGCCTCCGATCATCCCTTCCTCTCATTCGAGCGCTGCGTGAACGAGGCGGCGGCGCTCCCGCTGCGCGAAGGCGTGCTGTCCCGGTACCTGCGCGAGAACGCCCTCGCCCTCTTCCGTTGGGACTGAACGGGCATGCGGAATGTCGAGCAGTACCTAGCGCCCGGCGAGCAGATCGTTTTCCGCACGCGGCTCCATCCCGTCATCTTCGCCAGCACGCTGGCCTTCGCGCTCTTCGTGCTCGGGGTGGTCGCGCTCATCGTGCATCGCAACGAGCTCGCCGGGCAGACGGTGGCGCTCCTCTGGCTGGCCGGGGTGCTCGTGGCGGCCGGCTCCCTGGCACCTCTCTACGTTCGCTGGCGTACCTCCGAGTTCGCGGTCACCGATCGGCGCGTCCTGGTGAGGATGGGCCTGCTCTCGGCGCACACGCTGGAGTTTCTCCTCCCGAGGGTCGAGGCCCGAGTCGAGCAGACGATCTGGGGCCGGTTCCTCGGCTACGGCACGCTGCGCATCGAGGGCGGGGGCGCGGTGGAGGCGTTTGGTCGGCTGGCGCACCCGCAGGCGCTGCACGAAGCGGTGACCCGCCGGGGCCCCGCTCACCTAGCGCACGCACGCGCTGACCGAAAGAGCTGATGGGAGCCGCGCGCCGCTCTCGCCGCCGAGGGGCTGGCGCTGCCTGTCATGCCAGGCCTCCCTCTCCGAGCGCCCTCTTTTAGTAAGGGGCCGCGCCGCCGGTCAAGCCGGCGGCGCGGCCACCGGAGTTCGCGAGAGTGCGCTCAGGAAGCGCGTGCCCGCCGGCGCTCACGGCCGCCTCGGGCCTCGCGCCCGAGCTTGTCCTGCAGCGCGCTCACCACGAAGCTTTCCTCCCTTCCACCGGTCGCAGCGGACTCGGTACGTTGGCGAATAGCTATACTGACAGAGAAGGAAGTGCAAGAGCGCGGATGCCACAAACTGTTGCATGGCACCGTACCGGGCAAACCGGTATCGTTTGGCGCGCTGCGTCGCGGGAGGGCTCGCAGGCGGGGCGGGCACGGGATCCCCTCTGGAGATCCCAGCGTGGTCGGATGGATCGCACGCGGGGCCGTCCGGGTCCGCGTCAGGCGCGGGAACGCTGCGCGCGGGCGCTACCGCGCGAGCGCGCGAGCTTCTCGGCAAGCGCGGCGCGCACGAAGCTCTGCATGCGGACGTCGTTGCGCACGCAGAACTCCTTCAGCCGCCGCGCGATGCGGCGCGGAATCCGCGTCGCGAGCTGCACCAGCTCCTCGTCGCGATACGCCACGAGCCTCATCCCGAGATCAGGCTGCCCGCGCGCCAGCGCACTGTCAAACCCGGTCAGAGCGGCGGGGCGGAGGCACGCAGGAAAGCCGCGACGCCGTCCACCACGGCGTCGGCGAGGAGCTCGTGATAGCGTCGATCGCGCGCACGGGCGGCCTCGCTCGGGTGCGTCAGGTAGCCGATCTCGACCAGTGCGCTGGGCACCGGGTTGCGCAGCAGGACGCCGAAGGGCCCCGGCCGCGCCTCGCCGCGCACGCCACCCACCCGGGCGTCGAGTGCGCGGCCGAGACAGCGGCCGAGGAGCGCGGCGCGCCAGCTCCCGCCCGGCGTGCTCGCGGGCTGGACCCCGCCGCCGCCGTAGAACACCTCGAGTCCCTGCGCGCTCGGGTCGGTGCATGCATTCGCGTGCAACGAGATGAAGACGGCGGCGCCGTCGCCGGGCATGGCGACGCGCCGGTCGATAGAGACGAAAGAGTCGTCCGCTCGGGTGAGCAGGACCTCGACGGGGAGGCGCGCCGTGAGGCGGTTCGCGACCAGCCGGGTTACCTCGAGCACGATGTCCTTCTCGAGGACACCGCCGACGCCCTCCGCGCCCGGGTCACGCCCCCCGTGTCCCGCATCGAGGACGATCAGCGGCCGATGGGGCACCGGCGGACGTGCGACGTTCCGGCGCCTCGCCTGCGGGGCGGCCACACGGGCCTGTTGTGGCGCCGGCGGCGCTTGCGGTGGCGGTGGGGCTGGGGGGGCGGCCGTCGCGACCTTCGGCGAAGGCGTCTCTGGACGAGCCGGCGGGCTCGGAGTGGGCTCGCGAGGCGCGGGCGGTGGCGGGGTGGGAGAGGTCGTCGTCGCGACCTTCGGCGGAGGCGCCTCGATCTCGACAGTGATCGTCCGGTCGGCCTGGTGCATCGAGAACGGCAGGAGCCGCTCGAGGTCGAGGACGACCCGCACCGTGGTCGGGTCGTATTGCGCGGACCGAACCCGCCGCACGGGCCCGGTCCCGATGATCAGATGGGGTAGGGTGCGGCCCAGGACGACTCCGTTCAGATCGATGTAGATGCGCCCGGGCATGTCGTCCCTGGCGGGGAGCGTGTGCACCGCTGCCGGCGCCATCGCCGAGAGATGAAGCCGCACAGCGGGCGCCTGGTCCCCGGCTACCTCGATCCGGTCGAGAGCAGGTAGCGCAGCAAGTGCGGGCCCCGCCACCACCAGCATCACCACCACCACCAGCACGCCCATGCCCTCCCCATCTACGCCCGCTCCGTGGGGAGTGTCCAGCAATGGGCAGCGGACCCGACGTAACTTTCCTTCCCGGCAAAGCGTTGCTATACAGCCGCCGGCAACTTCACAGGCGGCTCGATACGCATCCAACGGTTGCGCGCAAGCGCAAGGAGGCTCGACCATGAAGCTCGGCACGCTGGTGATCGGTGTGGCGCTGTTGCTGGGGACGGCGGGCCCCGGATTTGCCGGGGCGGTGAACTGCAAGCAGGTGAACAAGTACCTGGGGACCGGCCGGTCGGTCTCGGACGTCGCCCAGACGATGGTGATCGACGAGGCCGACGTGAAGAAGTGCCAGGAGGAAGCCGCGAGCCAGGGCGCGGCGGGCGCCACGAAGGACGCCCCGAAGCCCGCGGACGCGCCCTCCAAGGACATGCCCAAGTAGCGCGGATCGATGCGGGTGGCGATCGGCTCCCCGATCGCCACCATCGCTTCGCACGCGAGCTTCCTCACGGACCATCTCCCGGACCCCGATCGCCGCTGGATGGAAGAGGCGATCCGCGAGGCGGAGGCCGCGGGCGCGCGCGGTGAGGTTCCGATCGGGGCGCTGGTGGTGCTCGGTGGAGCCGTGCTCGCGCGCGCGGGCAACGCGAGCGTGGGTCGACGCGACCCGACGGCCCATGCGGAGATCCTAGCCCTGCGTGCGGCAGCCCGGGCGATCGCGAACTACCGGCTCTCGGACGCGACCCTGTACGTCACCGTCGAGCCGTGTGCGATGTGCATGGGCGCGGCCCTCCACGCCCGCGTGGCACGCCTGGTTTACGGCTGCGCCGATCCGAAGGGCGGCGCGGCTGGCTCCCTCTTCGACCTGGCCGGTGACCCGCGGCTCAACCATCGCATTCCCGTGACCGCCGGCGTGTCCGAGGAGGCCTGCCGCATTCTGCTGCAGGACTTCTTTCGTGCGCGGCGCGTGGGGCCGGCGTAGCAGCAATGGCCCGCGAGCCGCGGCTGTGCTAGGCAGGGCCGCGCCGGAGAGGTGCGTGAGCCCGGTTGAAACGGCACGACTCGAAATCGTGTGAGCCCTCGTGGCTCCGGGGGTTCGAATCCCCCCCTCTCCGCTCGCTGGAGCCGTGCAGCATCACGCATGCTCGGCGCGCAGCGCGGCGCGGTCGAGGGCGGTGACCAGCTCGGCGAGCGAGCGCGGCTCGGCGAGCGCGCGCGCGAGGAGGGCAGCGGTCTCCGGCTCGAGAGCGCCGGCCCCGACCGGAGGCACGAGCATCTGTGCCAGTGCGAGGGCGAGTCCGGCGTGGCGCTCGGCCGCATCGGCCGGGTCGCGCCGCTCGGTACCGTCGAGGTCGGCGAGCACGAGTGTGGACGGGGGCGCGTAGAGGAAGCGCTCCGGGGCGGCGTCGGGTAGGGCGGCGCCCGCGAGCGCCAGCGCGCGGAGGATACGCGCGGCGGCCGCCGCGAGGAGGAGTCCACGGCCGAGCTCGAACGGCCCGCCGTCGACGACCAGCGGTCTCCCGGGACCCGCCACGGCCACGTAAGGGATGCCACTCGCAATCCCCTGCTCGACGACCGGGGCCACGGCGGGAAGCGCGAGCCCGGCCTGGAGGTGCGCCTCGGTCGCGAGGCGCTCGGCTTCGGGCGCCGCCGCCGTGCGGAGCCAGAGCGGCCGCCGCCCGTCGAGCCAGAAGGCGGGCGCGAGGCGGCCGCGCGGCGGCAGCTCGCCCGTCAGCGCCACGCGGCCGAGCCGCCGAGCATCGAGCGCCGCGTGCCACGTTGCGGCGGCGCGCACGTCCGGCCGGGCGCGGTGGAGATCCGCCAGCACGACCCGCGCGCGGTCGTCCGCATGGCGCTCGAGGAGCTGGGCGGCGCGCCGGAGCGCGAGGCGGGGGTAGGTCCGGCCGTCGCGCGGCAAGGTCGGGAGCAAGATCCCGACCGCGCGGTCGGCGAGCGCCGGCGGCGTCTCGGGGTTGAGGGCCAGCTCGAGCAGCCCGGCGCGCAGAGCCTCGGAATAGCCGCGCAGGACGGGATCGGGGGCGGACAAGACCTGCTCCATGCCGCGCACGAGCAAGGCGGGCGGGTCGCCCGCGGCAGCATCCTCGACCAGGCGACGATGCACCGCGCGCAGCGGCGCGAAGGCGTCCGCGGTGTCGGGCGCCAGGGCTGGCGCGGTCGCATCGAACGCGCGCCGGAAGGATTCCGTCGAGAGCAGAGAGAACAGGACCCGGACGCGCTCGTGGTCGACGAAGGTCGCGATCAACACCTGGAGGAGGCGCGCCAGACGGGTCGCCGACAGGCTCTCGAAGTCGATGCGGCGCACGACCTCGGCGAACGCCTCGGCCGCCTCGGCGTGTGACCGCACCTGCGCTAGCGTCTCCAGGTAGGCGAGCAGCACCCCCACGTCGCCGGTGAGCCGGATGGCGCCCGCCAGCATGCGGGCGCGGCCCGCGGGGTCGGAGCGCAGAGGCTCGCGCTGGACGGCTGCCTCGATCACGCCGCGGTCGACCTTGGCGAGGAGATGGTGGCAGACCCCGCGCTCGCCTGGCTCGCGCTGCCCGTTGACGAGCAGGTCCTCGGTGGCGTTGAGCTTGACGCGGAGCATGTCCTTGTAGCGACGCAGGAAGGCGAGGTGCCCTTTCATCTCCGCAACCTCGGTCGGATCCAGCCGGTCGCTGCCGCTGGCGGTCGCGGCCAGCCGGCTCACCTCGGGCACGACGGCGTCCGGCGGACGCGGGGTGGAGCGCTCGTGTTCCCCTCGGCGCCGCCGTCGTCGCCCGCGGCGCCGAGCGGGCTGACCGGGCGAGGGCGGTGTGCCGTCCATGCCGTCCAGGGGCTACCATACCGCGCGCCTCGTCTGCACCCGACGGCCCACGCTCGATCTTGGTCCGCTTGCACCTCCCGTCGGCATTTGCGACGGTTGGCGCGCCGGAGAGGTGCCCGAGCGGCCGAAGGGGCACGCCTGGAGAGCGTGTGTACCCACAAGGTACCGAGGGTTCGAATCCCTCCCTCTCCGCTTGACTGACACAATCTGGGGGCCCGTCCACTGCGCGCGCGGCTCCGCCGCGCGCGCCATGAGCGCTCTCGCGCTGGGCGTCCCGCGCTTCCGTGGCCCGGTTCAGCGCTGGCCTCCATCCCGTCGTTGCGTCGGTTGCCTTGCGCCTCCCGTCGAAGGCGGTTAGTCTGCCCGTTGCCCCGCGGGCGTCGGGCGGTGGCGGCTAGGTCCTGCGCAAGAAGGCGTCGCGAACCCCGTCAGGTCCGGAAGGAAGCAGCGGTACCGAATGTCCTTTTGTGCCGCAGGGCGCCCTAGCCGTTACCGCCGGACGCCTCGGGCCTCCAGTAGATGACATACCAGGTGCTCGCCCGGCGGCTGCGGCCGCAGCGATTCGCGGACGTGGTCGGGCAGGATCACGTGACCCGCACGCTCCAGGCTGCGATCGCTGCGGGCCGCGTGGCGCATGCCTTCCTCTTCACGGGCCCGCGCGGCGTCGGCAAGACCACCACGGCGCGCCTGCTCGCCAAGGCCCTCGACTGCGAGCGGGGGCCGACGCCGGAGCCCTGCAACGCCTGCTCCAACTGCAAGGAGATCGCCGAGGGCACTGCCTTCGACGTGCTCGAGATCGACGGCGCCTCGCACACGCAGGTCGACAAGATGCGCGACCTGATGGAGACGGTCGCGCACCGGCCGCTCAAGAGCCGCTTCAAGATATTCATCATCGATGAAGTGCACATGCTCTCGCAGCACTCCTTCAACGCGCTCCTGAAGACGCTCGAGGAACCGCCGCCGCACGTGAAGTTCATCTTTGCCACCACCGATCCGCACAAGGTGCTGGCGACGGTCGTCTCGCGCTGCCAGCGCTACGACCTCCGGCGCATCGGCCTGGGCGAGCTGCGCGCGCATCTCCGCCGCACCGCCGACGCGGAGGGGCTGGCGCTGCCGGACGAGGCGCTGGCGCTGGTGGCGCGCGAGGCCGAGGGCAGCCTGCGCGACGCACAGTCGCTGCTCGAGCAGGTGCTGACGGTCGCCGGCGGCGGGGCGGATGCCGCGGCCGTGCGGCAGGTGCTCGGCGCGGCGGACCGCGGGCTCGTGGTGGCGGTGGCCGAATCCATCCTGGCGAGCGATCCCGGCGCCTGCGTCCGCCAGCTTGCCGAGCTCCACGCGCACGGGTACGACGCGCAGCGCTTCTGCCGCGACCTTCTCGAGCACTTCCGCCATCTGGCCGTGCTGGCGGCGACCGGCGAGCGCGCGCTGGTCGCCGATCTCCCGGAAGCCGAGGTCGAGGCGCTCGCCGCGCAGGCCGCGCGCCGCTCGGCCGACGACCTGCAACGCTTCTTCCGCCTTCTCCTCGAAGCGGACGAGGCGCTCGCCACACCCGCGCGCAGCGTCGACCCGAAGCTGGTCCTCGAAATGTGCGTGGTACGACTCGCGACCCTGCAGCCCCTCTTGCCATTGGACGATATTCTCCGCCGCCTCGAGGCCATCGGGGCGGGGAGCCCGGCCGCCTCGGGACCTGCGCCCGCGGGCGCGCCGCGCGCGAGCACGCCGCGCCCGCGCGAGGCGGCGCCGGGCGGTGGCCTCTGGGAGCAGTTCCTCGCGCGCGTGCAGGAGGAGAAGCTGCTCGCGCCCTACATGTGGCTACGCAGCGGCACGTTGCTCGCGGCCGAGGGCGGGACGCTACGCATCGGGATCGAGAATGAAGCGGCGCGACGCGAGCTGTCACGCAAGGAGATCCTCCAGCGCCTGCGTGCGATCGCCACCGAGGTCGCCGGCCGTGAGCTGCGTGTCGAGGTCGGCCCCCTGCCGAACGAGCACGCCGCGCAGGCGCCGCTCGCGCAGGCACGACGGCGCACCGAGGAGACGCTCGCCGATCCGATGGTGCAGGCCGCGGTCGAGATCTTCGGCGCCGAGGTGCGTGGCGTGCGGGATCGGCGGTAGTGTGATGGGCAAGGGCTTCGATCTCGGCGGCCTTTTCCGACAGGCGCAGCAACTGCAGGAGAAGATCGCGAACGCCCAGCAGGAGCTGGCCGAGCGCACGGTCGAGGCGAGCGCGGGCGGCGGCATGGTGACCGCCGTGGTGAGCGGCAAGCTCGAGGTGGTGAAGCTCCGCATCGAGCCCGCACTGCTCGAGAAGCCCGACGTGGACATGCTGCAGGATCTCGTCGCCGCGGCGGTGAACGAGGGCATCCGCGCCGCGCAACGCATGCTGTCGGAGGAGATGGGAAAGCTCACCGGCGGCCTCGGGCTCAAGCTGCCCGGGATGGGCTGAGGCGGTGTCCCAGACGCCCTCGATGACGCGGCTGATCGAGCAGCTCACGCGGCTGCCCGGGATCGGCGAGAGGACGGCGGCCCGGCTCGCGTTCTACATCCTGCGCACCGACCGGCCGTACGCGCAGGCGCTCGCCGAGGCGGTGCTCGCGGTCAAGGACGAGACCCGGCTCTGCTCGGTGTGCTTCGCGCTCACCGAGAGCGATCCCTGCCCCATGTGCACCGATCCGGCGCGGCTCGCCGATGCAATCTGCGTCGTGGAGGAGCCGGCGGATCTGCTCGCCGTCGAGCGGGCGCGCGAGTTCCGTGGTCGCTACCACGTGCTGCATGGCGCCCTCGCCCCGCTGGACGGGGTCGGGCCCGACGAGCTCAAGATCCAGCCGCTCCTCGTCCGCCTGCGCGACGGCGTGGTGCGCGAGGTGATCCTCGCCACCAACCCGACGGCCGAAGGCGAGGCGACGGCGCTGTACCTCGCGCGGCTGATCAAGCCACTCGGCATCCGCGTGACGCGCATCGCGCACGGCGTCCCGGTGGGCGGCGACCTCGAGTACGTCGACGTGGTCACGGTCGGTCGCGCCCTCGAGGGCCGCCGCGAAATGTAGGCGCCCGAGATCGAGTCGGAGGCCGAGCGCGAGAGCCCTCGAGCCGCGCGCGGCGGGGGCGGCGCGGGCGTTGGACCGCAGCGCCCGAGCGCTGGCCGCGCCTCCCGGATGAATTTCGCTACCGAGTCCCCGGTTTGCGCGCCCCGGCGGCTTCGCCTATAAGCCCGCTGTTCCCCGGTAGCTCAGTCGGTAGAGCGATCGGCTGTGGCCATTCACGCAGCCTCACCGGGAAACCGGTGAGTGAAAAGCGGGTGAATTCAGGGAAGCCTAAGTGCCGGATGCGATGCATATGGTAACCCTGAGCCAAGCCCTCCGAGAACGCAGGGCGGAGGGAAGGTGCAGAGACTAGGGAGTGACGGAAGGATAATCTCCCCACGAGCGCCCGCCGCCTACGGGGCCGCCCGGCCCACGGCGATGAGATAGTCCACCCCCGTCGGAAACGGCGGGATCCGGTGTAACCGATTGGTCGCTGGTTCGAGTCCGGCCCGGGGAGCCAAATCCGAAGGGGGCCGTCGGAGGTTGCTCCGGCGGCCCTCTTCCCATCTTGCGCCGTGGTGCGACGGACCGGGCCCGGAGCTCGCGCATCATGTTCGACTGGCTGGCGCGCCGGTTTTCGAGCCGGCTGAGCACCGCCGTCGCCCAGCCCGCCGGGTCCTCCATCTGCGGGTAGTGTCCGACACCCGCCCGCCATCGCCGCCAGCCGCCGGCCGACCGCGGCGACCTCGGCGGGAAGGGCGGACGACATCGATGCCGCTGGCACGGGTAGCACCCGCGCGGCCAGCCGGTTGACTTGGCGCGCTCGCCCGGCGTTGAGTGCGCGGCGGTCATGTGGGGCGTGGGCATCGCGCTCGTGCTGACCCTCGGCGCAGCGCACGTCTGCGCGCGGGTCGCGGGAGCGCGTCGTGCGGGCGACGTCTCGAAGGCGGTGCCGATCGTGCTGCTGGCGGCGCTGGTCGCCACCGAGCCGGCGCCCATCGCGGACACGTACCGTTGGCTCGTCTTCGCCGGGCTCCTTTGCTCGCTGGCGGGCGACCTGTGGCTCCTCTCCGCGCAGGGCTTCGTCCCGGGGCTGGCGAGCTTCCTGGTCGCGCATCTCCTCTACATCGCGGCCTTCGCGCCCGCCGGGCGGTGGGACGGACGAGCCTGGGCGCTCCTGATGCCCTTCGCGCTCGCGAGCCTCGGCATGCTCCGCTACCTCTGGCCGGGGCTCGGGCGCGAACGCCTGCCGGTCGCCGTCTACGTGAGCGTCATCGCGGTCATGGCCTGGCGCGCCGCGGTGCGCGCGGCGGCCGCGACCACGCCCGCCGCGAGCGCGCGGCTCGCGCTCGCCGGCGCGCTGCTCTTCATGCTCTCCGACGGGCTCCTGGCGACCGAACGCTTCGCGCGCCCGTTCCGCTCCGCCGAGGCCTTCGTCATGACGACCTACTACGCGGCGCAGGTCCTGATCGCGCTCTCGGTCGTGGGCTGAACGGGTCAAGGGGCGCGCCCGACGGTGAACACGTCGACGCGGCCGGCGCCGGCTTCGCGCAGCGCGACGGCACAGGCGTCGGCGGTGGCCCCGGTGGTGAGCACGTCATCGACCAGGACCACGGCGCGCCCGCGGGGCACCCCCGGCGCGCGCACCGCGAACGCGCCCTGCAGGTTGTGCCATCGCCCGCTGGCGGCGAGGCGCGCCTGCGCCTCGGTGGCGCGGACCCGCACGAGGAGACGTGCTGCGACCGGCAACCCGCGCCGGCGCCCGAGCGCGCGCGCGAGGAGCAGCGCCTGGTTGAAGCCACGCTCGCGCAGGCGGGCGCGGTGGAGGGGAACGGGGACCAGGAGCGCGTCGTCCGCGAAAGGATAGCGCTCCGCGAGCAGCGCGCCGAGCGCGTCAGCCAGCGCCCGCCGGCGGCGATACTTGAGACCCTGGACCGCCGCCGCCAGCGGATTGAGACCGCCCGCCGCCGGGAGATACAATGCCGCCGCGCGAGCCGCCGAGAAGGCGGGAGGATGGCGGAGGCAGCCGGCACACGGGTCACGCCCGAGCGGGACGCCGCAAATGCGGCAGAGTGGCTCGGGCGGGGGCTTCATGGCGGCGCGACAGGGCGCGCACAGGCCGATGCCGTGACCGTGCGGCAGCAGGCGCTCGCACGCCTCGCAGTGCAAGGGAAACACGCCGTCGAGAATTACGCGGAGCCAGTGCGCCATAGCGGACCGAGGGCGGCGCGGGACACGATTGTGTGGCCGCGGGCGGCCGATGCAAGTGGGGGCCGCCGAAGAGGAGGTCGAGCGTGAGGAGCTTCTGGGGCGGTCTGCTGGTCGGGATCCTGGTGACCTACTGGTACTTCACGCAGGGCGACTACGTCCGTGCGCTGGCGGCGTCGTGGTGGACACGCGCGTCGGCGGCGCCGCCCTACGCGCAACACAAGCCCTGATCGCGCTTTACAACCCCACGAGTTCTCCCTACCCTAGCGCCCCGTGCCGGCGCTCACCGAGCAGCAGCTCGCCGACGACCTGACGCGCGCCATGAAGGCGCGCGAGATGCCACGGGTGTACGTGCTACGCGGGCTCCTCACCGCGGCGAAGCACCTGAAGGTCGAACGCAAGGGCGCTGCCCTCGCGGAAGCGGACCTGGTGCAGCTCGTGCGGCGCGAGATCCGCAAGCGCGAGGAAGCCGAGGAGTTCGCCGTCAAGGCCGGCCGCGGCGAGCTGATCGAGCAGAATCGCGCGGAGAGGGCGCTCCTCGAGGTGTACGTACCCGCGCTCCTCGGGCCGGCCGAGCTGGAAGAGACCATCCGCGCGCTCGCGGCCCGGCCCGAGGCGCGCACCCTGGGCGCGATAATGGGCGCGTTGCGCGAGCGGTTCGCCGGCCGCTACGACGGCCGGCAAGCGAGCGAGATCGCGCGCCGGGTGCTGGCCGAGCCCGGCGGCGCCTAAGGACCCCGTCATGGAGCTACCGGTCATCGTCCGGCTCAAGAAGGAGCTGGCGGACCTGAAGTACGAACTGACCGTGAAGCTCCCCAAGGAGCTCGAGGTGGCCCGCGCGCACGGCGATCTCTCCGAGAACGCGGAGTACGAGGCCGCCAGGACACGCCAGGACTACGTGCGCTCGCGCATCGGGCAGCTCGAGGGACGAGTGCGCGAGCTGTCCTTGTACAACATCTCCTCGATCCCGCGCGCCGTCGTCGCCTATGGCAGCCGCGTCACGGTGGAGGACGATGCCGGAGAGGCGGTGACCTACGATATCGTGTTCCCCGAGGAGGTCGACGCGGCGCGGGGCCAGATATCACTCTCCTCGCCGCTCGGGCGCGCCCTTCTGAACAAGGCCGTGGGCGACGAGGTCGAGGTGCAGACGCCAGGTGGGAAGCGGGCGTACCAGATCGTCGAGCTGCTGACGCTGCACGACCTTCAGGGCGAGCGGTAGCGAGGCCTCGGGGAGCCGCGCGTACCGTCCGGCGCCCCGGCGCGAGCGGCCGGGGTTGAGCGGCGAAACGACAGTATTGTACGGTACGCGCCGCTTGCGGCCGCGCCACGGCGCGAGCCGGGAAGGGGCGGGCATGTCGTACGCGAATCTGGCTCAGATGTTCTTCGCGCGCGCCGACGCGCTGGCGACGCGGCCGCGCTACCGCTACCGCGTCGCGGACGGGTGGCGCGAGGTCACGTGGCAGCAGATGGCCGAGCGCGTGCGCGCCATCGCGGCGGGGCTGATCGCCATGGGTGTGGAGCCGGGCGACCGCGTGGCGTTGCTCTCCGGCACCCGGCCCGAGTGGATCGAGATCGACTTCGCGATCCTCGCCTGCGGCGCGCTCACCGTGCCCATCTATCAGTCGAACCTGCCGGCCGAGTGCGGCTACATCATCGCCAACTCCGAGTCCTCGGTGGTGTTCGTCGAGAACGCGAAGCAGCGCGCCAAGATCGAGGAGGTGACCCGACAGGGCTTCGAGCTCGACGGCGTGCGGCAGAAGGTGGACGTGCGCGCGGTGATCACCATCGAGGGAGATGCGGGCGGCGGCGAATCACTCGCGGCGCTCATCGAGCGCGGGCGCGCCGCGCTCGGCCGCACGCTCGGGGAGATCGAGCGCCGTGTCGCGGCCGTCACGCGCGATCAGCTCGCGACCATCGTCTACACCTCGGGCACCACCGGCCCGCCGAAGGGGGTGTTGCAGACGCACGGGAACCATCTCGCCACGGTCGAGTCACTCATGAAGATCGGCTTCGCGGGCGAGGGCGAGGTCGACTTCTTCTTCTTGCCCCTGGCGCACTCCTTCGCGCGCCTGATCGAGTACGTCGACATCGCGGCGGGCACGATCACGGCGTTCGCGCGCAGCATCGACACCCTGGGCGAGGACATGGCGGCTTCGCGGCCGCACTTCGTACCCGCGGTGCCGCGCATCTACGAGAAGCTCTACGCGCGCATGCAGGCGGCGCGCGAATCGAGCGGCGCCGTCAAGCGAGCGCTCTTCGACTGGGCGGTGAGAGTCGGCCGCACGCGCACTACGTACCAGCAGGAGGGTCGCGCCGTGCCCGCGCTCGTCCAGTGGCAACACGCGCTCGCGCACCGCCTGGTCTTTTCCCGCATCCATCAGCTCCTCGGCGGCAACATCCGTTACATGACCTCGGGTGGGGCGCCGCTCTCGCGCGAGATCGCCGAGTTCTTTCACGCCGTCGGCCTGCCCATCCTCGAGGGCTACGGGCTCACCGAGACCACGCCCAGCCTGACCGTGAACCGCCCTGATCGCTTCAAGCTCGGCACCGTTGGCCTGCCGCTCGACTGCTGCGAGATCCGCATCGCCCCGGACGGCGAGATCCTGGCGCGCGGCGCGAACATCGCCCTCGGCTACCATCGCCGGCCGGAGGCCACCGCCGAGAGCTGGGACAGCGAGGGATGGTTCCACACCGGGGACATCGGCGAGTTCGACGAGCAGGGCTTCCTGCGTATCACCGATCGGAAGAAGGATCTGATGAAGACGTCCGGCGGCAAGTACGTGGCGCCGCAGAAGATCGAGAACCTGCTCAAGCTCCAGCCGCACGTGAGCCAGGCGGTGGTGATCGGCGACAACCGGAAGTACTGCACGGCGCTCATCACCCTCGATGAGGAGGATGTGGCGCGCTGGGCGAGCGCACAGGGCCTGGCGTTCGCCTCCCCGGAGGAGATGGCGGCGCATCCGAAGGTGCGCGAGCTGCTCGAATCCGAGGTGGCGCAGGTGAACAAGGAGCTGGCCTCGTACGAATCGATCAAGTACTTCCGCATCCTGCCGCGTGACCTGTCCACCGAAACGGGCGAGCTCACCCCGAGCCTCAAGGTGAAGCGCAAGGTGATGGCGGAGCGCTACCGGCAGCAGATCGACGAGATGTACGCGGGCTGAGCGCGCGCGAGACTTCGTGTGGCCCGTTGCGGGGTTACGGGCCTCGTGTTATACGACACCGGTTCAGGCCTTCATCGACCAACCCGAGTGGGCCCCGGCCCACTCTTTCATTTTTGGAGGAGCAAAGTCTCATGGATCGGACCGCGGTGACCCAGCGCGTCTGGGAGCTGGCGGAGCCCCTCGCGCTGGCGAGGGGGCTCGAGCTCGTGGACGTGCAGTTCCGCCCCGAGGGCGGTCGGGTCGTGCTGCGCCTCTTGGTCGATCACCCCGGCGGCGGCGTGACGCTCGACGAACTGACGCGCGTCGCGCGCGAGCTCGGCGACCTGCTCGATGCGCACGACACGGTCCCCGGGCGCTACCACCTCGAGTGCTCCTCGCCGGGCCTGAACCGCCCCCTCCTGCGCGAGGCGCACTTCCGCCGCGCGATCGGCCAGCGCGTCCGGGTGCAGACGCGCGCGCCCCTCGGCGCCCGCCGGCACTTCCGTGGCGCGCTCGAGGCCGTCACCGGGCAGGAGATCACCCTCCACGACCCCGATGCCGGGCGCGTCGTCATCCCGCTGGCGGCCATCGACAAGGCGCACGTCGACCACGACTTCAGCCGGCCCGCAGGGCCGCCGCATGCGCAGGCGTGAGGGAGGCGCCCATGCAGCCGGACCTGAACCGCGTGATCGAGCAGGTGAGCAAGGAGAAGGGCATCGACCGGAAGATCATCGTCGATGCACTGAAGGACGCGATGGTTTCCGCGGCCAAGAAGACCTTCGGGCACGACAAGAAGATCGAGGCCGAGTTCAACGCCGAGATCGGTGAGGTGGAGCTCTTCGAGGTGAAGACGGTCGTCGAGCAGATCGAGGATCCCGAGAACCAGGTGACGCTCGACCAGGCACACGCGAAGATCGACCCCGAGGCACAGATCGGGGACGAGCTGCTCGTCCGTCTTCCGGCGGAGAAGTTCGGTCGCATCGCCGCGCAGGCGGCGAAGCAGAACATCATCCAGAAGGTGCGCGATGCCGAGCGCGACATCATCTACAACGAGTTCAAGGGGCGAAAGGGCGAGCTCTTCTCCGGCATCGTGCAGCGCTTCGAGAAGAAGAACATCATCGTCAACCTGGGGCGCACCGACGCGATCCTTCCGGAGAAGGAGCAGATTCCCCGCGAGCGCTACCGGCAGGGCGACCGCATCCGTGCGTTCATCCTCGATGTCGAGCTGACCGGGAAGGGACCGCAGATCGTGCTCTCGCGCACGCACTGGGGCCTCCTCGTCGAGCTCTTCAAGCAGGAGGTCCCCGAGATCTACGAGGGCATCGTCGAGGTGAAAGGCGCCGCGCGCGAGCCGGGCGGACGGGCGAAGATCGCCGTCACCTCGAACGACCGCGACGTCGACCCGGTGGGCGCCTGCGTCGGCATGCGCGGCACGCGCGTCCAGGCCGTGGTGCAGGAGCTGCGCGGCGAGAAGATCGATATCGTGCCCTGGACCGCCGACCCGGCAGAGTACGTGTGCCGCGCGCTCGCGCCCGCCAAGGTGTCCAAAATCATCATGGACGAGGACGAGCGCGCGATGGAGGTGATCGTCCCCGACGACCAGCTCGCGCTCGCCATCGGCAAAAAGGGGCAGAACGTGCGCCTGGCGTCGCGTCTCACGGGCTGGAAGCTCGACGTGCGCAGCGAGGCCGAGGCCGAGGACGAGGCACGCCGGGCGCGGACCTCGCTCCAGGGGATCCCCAAGCTCAGCGACGTGACCGCGGAGCTTCTCTATCAGAGCGGCTTCAAGTCGGCCGAGGAGCTGGCCGCGTCGGACGAAGAGACGGTGGGCGAGATCGAGGGCATCGGCGCCGAGCGGGCGGCGGGGCTCCTCGCCGGCGCGCGCGAGCACGTGCAGCGCCTGCGGGAGCAAGAGGCGGTTGCCGCGGTAGAGGCGGCGGCCGCGGCAGAGGCGGCAGCGGCAGCGGCAGAGGCGGCGGCCGCGGCGGCAGCCGCACCGGCCGCAGCAGGCGGAGAGAGCGCGGGGAGCAGCGAGGAGCCTGCCGCACCGGGGGAGCCGGTGCGCGAGGAGAGCCATTGAGCGGGCAGGAACCGATCCGCACGTGCGTCGGCTGCGGGGCGCGCGCACCGCAGCGGGGGCTGCGGCGCTTCGTCGCCGGCGCAGCGGGCCTTCATCTCGACGGGACGCGCCGCGCGCCCGGCCGCGGGGCGTACCTGCACGTCAGCCCGGAGTGCTGGCTCGCCTTCGCGCGCCGCCGCGGCCCGCTGCGTTCGCTCCGGCGCAGCCCGGCGCCTGCGGAGCGCGCGGCCCTCGTCGCGGCGCTGTCGGCGGCCACGGAGAGGGGCGAGGGGTAGCGCGATGTCGAGGCGCGTCCACGAGCTGGCCAAGGAATGGAGCGTGCAGCCGAAGGATCTCGTCGCAGGGCTCGAGAAGCTCGGTATCCGCGGCAAACGCTCGCAGAGCGCGCTCACCGACGACGAGGTGCAGCGCGTGCGCGAGGCGCTGGGGCTCGTGCCGCGGCCGACGGTGGCGCTGGGCACCGAGAAGGTCGTCGCGGAACGGGTGGTGACCGAGCGCGCCGTCGGCGGGGATCAGATGGTCACGGCGCGCGAGCAGACGACCGAGACGCGGCTGCGGGCGAACGTCATCCGCCGGCGGACGGCGCGCGAGGTGCTGAAGCGCGAGGACGTACCGCCGCCGAGCCCCAGCGACTCCACTTCGGGCGAGGTGCCGCCCGCGCTCGATCTCGAGGCAGGCGTCTCTCCGTCCCTCGTCGTCGAGGTGCCGCCCTCGGCCGCGGCGGAATTGCCTCCTTCCGTCGAGGAGCCGAACGCGACGCCCGGCTC
>WNEZ01001271.1_pt1 | contig 22446 bp, 20 predicted proteins | sample 5400521 | NCBI WGS metagenome assembly WNEZ01 (sample SAMN13153339, study PRJNA577476) | soil metagenome | isolation source: 120 cm saprolite under Douglas fir tree site 2 hole 1 replicate 1 | place: USA:California | collected 2015-04-18 | reverse complement strand
GTCCGTACCATGAGAGCTGCATGAACTCGAACTTCGCTCGGGCCCGCAGCACGCCCGCCTACCTCCAGGGCACGGACGGAAGCACGTATATCTTTTTCACCGGTTCGACGAAGACGGGCACCTGCTCCACCACGTCCACCTGGCCCTCGGTAGCCCGCCTTAAGATTCAGCTGCCGGGCGATCCGACGTTGCCCTCTTATTTGAAGATCGACGCAGTCGATCGGACACTGATTTTCGAAAGCCCGAGCAGCCCGGTGGTCAGCAGCAACGGCCCGGACATCACGAGCGCGATCATCTGGGTGCTCGAGCCTCATCGCAAGCGGGACGAGAGCCTGCAAGGCCCCTATCCGCCTTCGCTGATCGCGATCTCCGCACAGGACATGACGCCGTTGAGCATCTTGTACACCAGCAGCCCTGCGGACTTCGCCTACGCCGGTGGCAAATACAACTCGGTGGTGGTGGCGAATGGGAACGTGTTTACCGGCACCGATCGCATTACCGCGTTCGGGCTGAGGCAGTAGCGATTCGACCGGAGGGGCCGCCTCGCCGACGGTCGTGCCTCGCCGCTGGCCAAGCCTGGGGAACCCTCGATGCAAACGGGGCGCGGTCCTCGTCGCACCAGGGTTCGACCCGTCACTCGAGGAAGCCTACCTGACTGGAAATTATTCCCTCTTGCCACGGAAGCCGGATTGTTGCAGAAGGCCGTTGATTCAGGTGCCGCCTGATTTCTACTTGCGTGCGTTGCCGCCGGGTCTTGGTAGGCTCCGCGCTCCAAGGGGATGAAGAGGACATGTCGCAACCGATGATCAGCATTGAGGGATTGACCAAGACGTACGGAGCGACCCAGGCGCTCCGCGGCGTCAGTTTCGAAGTCCCCCGGGGCCAGGTGGTTGGATTTCTCGGCCCCAATGGGGCGGGTAAGACGACGATGATGAGGATTCTTGCCGGTTACGCGGTGCCGACCGCCGGCACCGCCAAGGTCGCGGGCATCGACGTGATGGTCGACCCGATCGCCTCGCGCCGGATGATCGGCTACCTGCCTGAAAACAATCCGCTCTACGAAGAGATGATGGTCCTGGACTTCTTGCAGTTCGTCGCGCGGGTGCGGGGAGTTCCCGCGGCCGAACAACGCCGTCGTATCCACGACGCGGTCGAGCACTGCGGCCTCAAGACCGTCATCGGTAAGGACATCGGCCAGCTCTCGAAAGGCTTTCGGCAGCGCGTGGGGTTGGCTCAGGCCATCCTCCACGACCCAGATCTATTGATTCTGGACGAGCCCACCAGCGGCCTGGATCCGAACCAGATCGCCGAGATCCGGCACCTGATCAAGGAGCTCGGTCGGCAAAAGACCGTCATCCTCAGCACTCACATCCTGAGCGAGGTCCAAAGTACTTGTGGTCGGGTGCTGATCATCAACGAAGGCAAGCTGGTAGCCGACGACTCGCCTGAACGCCTTGCGGTCGGCGAAGGTGGCACGGTCCATGTGGTGCTCACCTCGCGGGTTGGCGCTGCGCTCCAGGCGGCGGAAGTGCGCGGCATCCTCGAGCGCATTCCGGGCGTCTCCGCGGTGGAATCCGCGGAGTCAGAGGGGAATGGAACACTCGGGTTCGTCCTGCGCTACGGGAAAGAGGACCCGCGCCGCGCTCTGTTCGAAACCGCAGTGAAACATGGTTTGTTGCTTCTCGAGGTTCGGCGCAAGCACGTCAGCCTCGAAGAGACGTTCCGCAAGCTGACCGCCACCGAGGCGTTGCCCTCCACGCCCTCGGCGGAGGCGGCCTAACCCTATCGTTGAGGTCTTGATGAGCACCACACTCGCAGTCGCCAGGCGAGAATTCAAAACGTTCTTCCAATCCCCGATCGCCTACATCGTGATCGGCGTTTTCCTGCTCGTCGCCGGGTGGCTCTATTTCAGCACGCTCTTCCTCGGTGGCACCGCATCGCTGCGGGCATTCTTCGGAATAGCGCCGGTCCTCTTCGTGGTTTTCGCTCCCGCGGTCACGATGCGACTGCTCGCCGAAGAGCGAAAGTCGGGAACGCTGGAGCTTCTGCTCAGCATGCCGGTCCGGGATTGGGAAGTGGTGATCGGTAAATTCGCCGCGGCGCTGGCGATGGTGGGGGTCGGCCTGCTCTGGACCTTGCCCTACTCGCTCTCCGTTTCGAGCCTGACCGCCAAGGGTGTGAGCTTCGATTGGGGCCCGGTGCTGGGAGGCTACTTCGGCCTGCTGCTCCTCGCTTCCAGCTTTCTTTCGCTTGGCTTGTGGGCGAGCGCGCTGAGCCGAAATCAGATCGTCGGATTCATCATCGGACTTCTGCTCTGCTTCGCCTTCTATTTCGCCGACAAATTCGCGATGGTGCTTCCTTCGTCGGTGGGCGAGGTTCTCCAGTTCCTCTCCGTCGACTACCACTTTGAAAACATCGCCCGGGGCGTTTTCGACACCCGCGATATCCTCTTCTATCTCTCTCTCACCGCGGTGGGGCTGCTGCTCACCACCCGGTCCCTCGCCGCGGCGAGGCAATGAGGCACTCGATGCGCATCGGTTCTCGAAATGCAACCGTCTTTCTCCTCGCGGGCATCGGCAGCTTGATCCTGCTCAACATCATCGGCCTGCGCGCGTTCCTCCGCTTCGACGTGACGCGTGACAAAACGTACACGCTCTCCCAGGCATCGAAAGACACGATGCGGTCGCTGCAGGACCCGATTCACGTCAAAGCCTATTTCACCGAAAAGCTTCCCGCTCCGTACTCGGCAAACGCGCGCTACGTTCGAGACCTCCTCGAGGAATTCCGCGCGGCGTCGAAAGGGCAGCTCGGTTTCGAGTTCATCGACCCGATGAGCCAGGAGACCGCCCAGGACAAGGAATCAAAGAAGGAGATGAAGCGCGACATCTTCGGGCGGACCTTCCGGGAGCCGACCAGCGTGGAGAAGGAGCTCGCCAGCGCAGGGGTTCAGCCGGTGGAAATCCGCGTCGTCGAATCGGATCAGATGCAGACCAAGCGAGCCTACATGGGAATTGTCATCACCTACCAAGAGAAGAAGGAGGTCATTCCCGTCGTCCAGGACACCCGCTCGCTGGAGTACGATCTCACTTCGCTGATCCGGAAAATGACCCGCCCGAAGACCCCGGTGATCGCGGTTCTGACCGGGCACGGAGAGCCCAAGCTCGAGGAGAAGCTGCGGCGGCTGCAGACGGTCCTGAGCCAGACCTATCAGGTCAAGCCGCTCGATCTCGGGTCCAAGGACAGGGTGGACGAGGACGTGGACGCCCTGTTGGTCATCGGGCCCACCCAGCCGGTCAAGGAAAGCGAAATCAAAGCCATCGATCAATTCCTGATGCAGGGAAAGAGCGCGGCGTTTTTTCTCGATTCGGTCCAGGTCGATCTCAAGACCTTCCAGCCAACGCCCGCCGAGCACGGGCTGGCCCCGCTTCTGGCGAGCTATGGAATCGTCGTCGACGATAAACTGGTGGCCGACGTTCAATCGGCGCACATCACCGTTCAGGAGCGGCGGGGGTTTATGGTGGTCTCGGTGCCGGCACCCTATCCCTTCATTCCGCAACTGACTCATCTCGAAGGGGACAGCCCGATTACCAAGGGACTGAGCGGAGTCACCTTCCCCTTCGTGACCTCGGTCGCGGCAACCCCCGCGGAAGGCCGGCAGGTGGCCGCTCTCGCCAAGTCCACCGCGAAGAGCTGGCTTGAGCCACAGCCTTTCAACACCGACCCCCGTCGAGATTGGCGCTCGGAGACGATCACCACCACCGGGCCCTACACCTTGATGGTGCAGGTCAGCGGAAAATTGCCCAGCCATTTCGCCTCGGAGGCCCAAGCTTCCGGAAGTGGCGTCCTCGCCGAGAGCAAGTCGGAAGCCCGGGTGATCGCCGTCGGCGGGTCGGCCTTGTTCTGGGATGATTTCATGTCTCGGCCCAACCAGGCGCTGCTTCTCAACGTCGCCGATTGGCTACTGCTGGATCCAGCCTTGCTGGCGATGCGCACGCGCGGACTTGCCGAAGCGCCTCTTCAAGCGGACATCAGCGATGCGACGCGGGGCGCGGTGAAATACGGGAATACGTTGGGCATTCCGTTGCTGCTCGTTCTTTATGGAGTCGTTCGATGGCGCATGCGAGAAGCCCGGCGCGCCACGGTGAGTATCTAGAGGGTGAGTGACCATGAAAAAGGGAACGCTGATTCTGATCGGAGTCTTCGCGGTTTTGTTGGTGATCGTCTTGGCCACCCGCGAGCGGCAGGTGAGCGTGGGCATTGTCAAATTCGAGCTGCCCCCGATCGAAAAGGACAAGGTCGTCGCGATCGAGATCGCCGGACCGAAAGCTGCCAGCCTCGAGAAGGAAGGCGCCGGGTGGACGGTGGCCGATCCCGCGAAACCAGACCAGAAGCATCCCGCCGACGAGCAGCAGATCAACTCCGCGCTCGATGCCTACAAAGAGACCAAGGTCCACGACTTGGTCAGCGACAAATCCGAGAGACAGACCGAATTTGAGATCGATGATGCCAAGGCGTTGAAGGTGAGAATCACCAGCCAAGGGGCCCCGAGCGTGGAGCTGTTGTTGGGCAAGCCGACCAGAAGCGGAGGTGTCTATATTCGGCAGGCGAAGAGCAATGCCATTTTCACTGCCGAGGGTCGATTTCCCTGGATGGCCAAAAGGGACGTCAGCGCTTGGCGCAAGCGGAGCATCATCGGCGCCAAGTTGGAGGATGTGTTGGAGGTCGCCGTCCATCCCAAAGATCAGGAGTCCTATGTTCTGACCAACAGCGGCGATGGCGGCGGTTGGAAGCTGAAGGAGGGAACGAAGCTCCCGGATCGATTCCGCTATGACGCGTCCGCCGGCCAGGGCCTGGTTCAGCAACTGGTCAACCTGCGAGCGCAGGACTTCATCGATTCACCGGGAAGCGATGAATCCCTCGGCTTTGCCGGTCCGCATTCGTTCGTCGAGGCGAAGCTCAAGGACGGCAAGCAGGTCAGGGTCCACCTCGGCCAGGAGCAGGAGAGCAAGGAAACCAAGAGCAAGGCGGTCGCCGTGAGGCTGGAGGGCGACCCCCAGGTCTATCTGGTGCCGCCTTACACGGCGAACATCTTACAGAAGCGAGCCGCCGACTTGAGGGATCTGTCGCTTCTTTCATTTGAAGCGCAAAAAGTAAGCAAGCTCTCTGTCGTGTCCGCGGGGAAGAAGACCGTGGTAGCCCGGGAGGGCGACACCTGGAAGGTGCTCGAACCCAAGAAGTTGCCGTCCGGGTTCGAGTTTGATCCGGCACGGATCACCGCCGAGCTAAACATGCTTCGCGGTCTGAAAGCCTCGCGGCTGATCGATGGCAAGGTGGAACCAGCTCAGTCTGGTCTGTCCAAGCCGACCACCCAGGTGGACTTGACGCTCGAGGGCGGAGCCCACCAGTCGTTGACGTTCGGGAAAGAGGCGAAGAGCGACAAGGGCAAAGAGGTATTCGTGAAGGGTTCCGCCGACGCCCTGACCTATGCGATCTCAGATGGTCAGCGCTCGCGCTTTGATTCCGGCGTCGAGATGTTCAAGAAATTGCCGCCCCCACCGCCCAACATGGCGGGCGGCGGAATGCGGGGGCTGGAGAGTCTGCCCCCCGATGTTCGCGCGAAGATAGAAGCTCAGTTGCGCCAACAGCCGCATCCATAGCTGCCGACAGACCGCTCAAACCCCACGCGCAGGGGGTGAGCGTCCGCTGCGGTCTCGCCTCGCGTCCAATCGTCGCCGATGCCTTGCTTGCAGTCTGGCCTTGAGGTTGGCCTGGAGAAGGTCAATGGAATCGCGCAGGATCAGCGCCACCAGAAACAGGAAGGCCGCGACGACCCAGATGACCAGCAGCTGCTTCATCCCTTGCCCTCATCCCAGCACCCCCTGAAGGCATTCTATCGCACCAGTAAAGATGTCTAGAAACTGGCGGTGAATGTCTTGCCGCGAGATGGCGCTATCTGGTGCAGGCAAGCGGCCGGCTGTGGTTGGAAGACCCGGTTGCCTCGAGCGCTCAGAGCTTGTTCAGGCCGTCGAGCGCAGCGACTTTGTACGCTTCCGCCAGCGTCGGATAGTTGAAGACGGCGTCGCGGAAATACTCGATCGTACCCCCAAAGCAAATCACCGCCTGCCCGATATGGATGATCTCGGTGGCACGCTCGCCGATGACGTGAACGCCGAGCAACTTGAGCGTCTTTCGCTCGAAAAGCAGCTTCAGCATCCCATCCTCATCGCCAATCATCAGGCTCTTCGCTAACTCCGCATACTTGGCGACGCCGACCTCGTACCGGATCTTGGCGGCGGTGAGCATTTCCTCGGTCTGTCCGACCATGGAGATCTCCGGGATGGTGTAGATGCCGTAGGGAAAAAGCTCTGGTATCTGGGACGCCGGAACTCCAAACATGAAGCAACCCGCCAATCGCCCTTGTTCCATCGAGGTGCTGGCCAGTGCGGGAAAACCAATCACGTCCCCGGCGGCATAGATGTTCGGGACGATGGTTTGAAAAGACTGATTAACTTTCACCCTGCCCCGACCGTCCGCTTCCAGGCCTGCGGCGGCGAGATTGAGCAAATCCCCGTTGGCCTGCCGGCCTGCCGCGTAAAGCAGAGTGTCTCCCTGGACCCGTTTTCCACTCTCCAGCTCCGCGAAGACCCGGTCGCGCTCCGGTTCGATGCCGACCGAGGTCACCTTCTCCCCGAGGCGGAACGTCATTCCGAGGGCGCGCAGATGGTAGCTGAGCGCTTGCACGATTTCCTGATCCACGAATTCGAGGATGGTGGACCTCTGGTCGATCAACGTCACTTTCGCGCCCAGGGCTGCCAGGAACGAGGCGAACTCCAACCCGATCACCCCGGCCCCAACGATGATTGCCGTCCGTGGCACGCGGTCGATCTGATGCAGCTGGTTGGTGTCGATAACCCGTTTGCCGTCAAATGGAATGCCCGGGCCATGGGCGGGGCGAGTCCCGCAAGCAATAAGGATGTGCTCGCCGCTCAAGGTATACGGACCGGTTGGGCCTTCCACGTCCAGTGTGTGTGGGTCTCGAAAGCGCGCTGTGCCCTCGAAAATACTGATCTCATTTCGCTTGAGCTGAGCGCGAATGATCTGCGTTTCCCGCTCCACCAGCCCGGTGACGCGGAACGCGAGATCCTGGACGGAGATCTTGTCCTTCAACGAGTAGTCGCGGCCGTAGAATGTTCGTTCGGTGAAGCCGGTCAGATGCAAGATGGCTTCGCGGAGCGTCTTGCTGGGAATGGTTCCGGCATGAACGGAAACGCCGCCAATCATCCTTGGGCGATCGATCACCGCGACCCGTTTCCGGAGCTTCGCCGCGCACACCGCCGCCTTCTGGCCCGCCGGTCCACTTCCGATTACCACCAGATCGTACGGAATCTCGCCCATCAATCTCATCGTGCCTCAACGAAAGAGGCCAGCCAAGCGCGCAAGCACGCTGGAAGACCCTTCGCCCGCTCAGGTGAACATCGTCCGTACAGCAATCTGCGTAACGGCCGCGCGTGCTCACTTCAAGTTGGCCGCGACGAAGCCGAGCGCCATTCTGGAGGTCTTCGCATGGATGGACGCCCGGTCGACGCCCGGCCTGTCCTTGCAGAGCCGGGCGAGGGTCGCTCGGGAAAGACACCCGATCAGGCTGCTTTTGACTGTGTCGCGTTCCGCGTGCGAACATTGCGGGTGCCTTTTTCCGCGCAGGGGGTAGTGACGTGGGTAGCACCGTCAGTGAGCAGGTAACTGCTCTGCTCCGCGCCTGGAGCGGCGGAAATCCGCAGGCGGCGGAGAAGCTGATTCCCATCGTTTATGACGAGCTTCGTGGCCTGGCGGCGCGACACCTGCGCGCTGAGCGTGGCGATCACACCCTGCGGCCGACCGCGCTGGTGCACGAGGCTTTCTTGAAAATGGTCGACCAGCAAGCGGGCGCATTCCAGAATCGCGCCCAGTTCTTCGCGCTCGCCGCCCAGGCGATGCGCCGCGTGCTCCTCGACCACGCCCGGGCCCACCTGGCGCGCAAACGCGCAGGCGGCTGGGAGCGCGTGAGCCTGGACGAGGGCATGGCCTTGGCGCAGGGCCCGCGCGAATTGGATGTGATCGCCCTCAACACCGCCCTGGAGGAGCTCCAAGAAATCGACCCGGAAAAGGTCCGGCTGGTCGAGCTGCGGTTTTTCGGCGGGCTGAGCGTCGATGAGGCAGGAGAGGTGCTCGGCGTCTCGCCATCCACCGTGGCCCGGCAGTGGCGGCTCACCAAGGCCTGGCTGTATCGCCGGCTGGAAGAGCTCTGATCGCCAAACGCGGACAGCCTTTTCCCCCGCTTTGCGCGTCTACTCCAAGGGCACCTTTCCAGGTGCGCCCAAAGGAGAGAATCGCATGGACAGCTATCTACTTTTCGAGTCTCAGGAGGCGTTCGAATCAGCGCAGGTGCCGCTCCACTACCAGCTGGCCGCGGGCCTCAAAAAGGCAGGAAACAAGGTGACGGTGTTTCTCGTTCAAAGCGGGGTGACCGCGGCGCGACGCGGTCTGAGCACTGACGCCCTTGCCCGGCTGATCGAGGCGGGCGTGGAGGTCCTGGCAGACGACTTTTCCCTGCGGCAGTGCGGGATCCCGTCGTCGCGCCTCGCCGCGGGGGTCAAGGTTGCCAACCTGGACGTTGCGATGGACCAACTCGCCGAGGGCCGCAAGGCCCTGTGGATGTGAGGAGACTCCGATGGCAAAAAAGAAACTGACGCTGGTGCTGATGGACGCTCCCTTCGAGAATGCTCGCACGGTCACTGGACTGCGGCTGCTCGACGCGGCGATCCGGCGAGGACACGAGGTGACCGTCTTCGCCTACGAAGGGGCGGTCGCGCTGACCTTCGCCCGGCAGGCGCCCCACGCCAACGCGGTGCACGGCCGCGACGCTGTCCAAGAGGACCATCCGCTGCCCAAGGACTGGATCGCCGCGCTGATCGAAGCGGCGCAGCGAAACGGCGGGCGACTGGATTGGATCAACTGCGGGTTGTGCGTCGACGAGCGCGGGGTCGGCGAGGCGATCCCCGGCGCGAGGCGGGGAAGCCCCGCGGATCTGTGGAAGGCGGCCGAAGCATCCGACAACACGCTGGTGATTGGGACGCGCTGAAGGAGCACGACATGAAGACCTTGCAAATCGTGACCACCGCATACCGCTGCAATGTGGAGGAGCAGGACGACCCGGTGCTCTGGATCATCCAGGCGATGAGGGGCGCCGGCGCGGACGCGCACGTGCTTCTCGAGGCGAGCGCGGTCAATTACGCCGCCCGGGGACAGGATGCCTCCGGCTTGTCATTCGGCGGGAAGGCCCAGACTCAACCGCCCCGGATCGAAGAGGACATCAAGCGCCTGATCGCCAAGGGGGCGGAGGTCTACGCCGTGGAGGACGATATCGCAGCTCGTGGCCTCGAACGGACGGACCTGGTCGAGGGCATCCGGGGCGTGCCCCGCGCCGCGTTGCCCGGCCTCTTCGCCGCCTACGATCGGATCTGGCGCTGGTAACGCACTACGCCGAGGCGAGGGCATCCGACAGGCACCGAACAAAGACCCACCGCCAAGCTGCGGGTGTCCTTCGTCTCTTTATTGTCCATTCAGGTTCGGTTTCCGGGCTTCATTGTACAACGTGTTGGGGCCTGGCCGTGCCTCAGCGCGACCGCGGACAGCCCAGCGGCGCTGCGTCAAGACTGAAGTCGTCAGCTAGCGACGCGGATCATCAGCGCCAATGGATCGAATGGCCGTCGCGCGTTACCCGGTCGGTGGTGGGCTGCCGTTACCGGCGTCGATCAGATATTTCCAGCTCCCGTCTTTTTGTCTCGCCCAAACCGTGAGGTATTTGCTGTACGAAGTAAGGAAGGTTCCGTCCGGCTGCGGTATCCGGAAGATGGCGTTCCCCACGGTGAATCCGAGATCGCCGCTGCGCGGGGCGTCCGAGAACATCGGCGTCCAGCTCAACACCTGCTCGATCGGAGCGCCGGAAAAAAACCGGGTGATGTCTTCAATTCCGAATACCATCTGACCACCGCCGACGACCTGCACTCCGTCCTCGGCGACATAGGCGGGGAAGGCGACCGCTCGGCCCTGTTCGACCGAGAGCTTCGAGAACTGGGCATCGTTTTCCAGAAGCTGCGCGCGAGTCTCCTCGATCTCTCCCGGCTGCGGGATGCCGTGATCGCCTGCGAGGAGTGGAAAACCTTCCGGCGGAGGAGGCGGTGGGCCTGGGCTCGGATTGCGAACATATGCCTCAACTCTCCAGATCCCCTGTCTCTTTCTCCAGAACGAAACGTATTTCCCGTGCTGAACCGTCGTTCTGCCATCGGGCGCGGTGATCGTAAGCTCGGTCCAACCGATCGTGTACCCCAACCTTCCATCCTCAGACACGTCGCCTGTCATCGTGCTCCATCGCAGACGAAAAGAAGAAGGCCCGGCAAAAACCATCGCGAGAAAATCGCGCGTCTCGTCTCGCCCCTGGATAATGGGGGCTCCGGCGTGAAGGTAGAGCACATCCCGCGCCACCAATGTCACGAAGCCATCGACGATCCCCCGCCTCTCGGTGAGGTCCGAGTGGAGCCGGTCGAAGGCGAGAAGAATGTCGCGCTGGAGGCCATGCCGGTCGAAATCGTCTTGCGCGGCAGAGTTTGTTTCATCCACACCCGATTTGAACCGGAGGGTGCCGTCCGCTTCGGATCCGGCGCGGCTGGCGGTGCCGATCAATATCAGAGCGATGACGAGCAGCTTTCTCATTGGATTCCTCCTGGCAAAAGTCCGCGCAAGATAAATCGAGCCGCAAAGCGGCATGTCCGATTTCAGCGAAACGCTTGCCGCCTGCGGCGAACCGGTCTGGCGATGCAGCGAACGGAGTGCCCGGAAGACTCAACCGATTCCGAGCAGGAGCTCCAACCGCTGGCGATAGCTTCGGCTCATCTTCAGCCGGTGGTCGTCGATCAGGACCACCACGTATTCACCGTGAGAGGTCGCCTGCAGCTCTTTCACCCTCGAGAGGTTCACGATGGTTGAACGGTGGATGCGAACAAATCGGTTTGGATCCAGCTTGCCCTCGAGACTGCGAAGTGGCTCTCGCAGCAGATGGGCTTTGCCCGCGGCGTGAATCTCGATGTAGTAGTCCTGGGCCTCAATCCAATCGACCTGATCGGCAGGGACGAGCGTCAGACGGTCGCCATCCTTGACCACCAGCCGCTCGAGGTATTTGCCAGGCTTAGTGTTTGAATCGGACGAGGGCATCGCGTCGGGGGCGAGCGCGGTGGAAATCTGCTGAGCGAGATCGTGAAGTCGCAAATGCCGAACCTCGGCCTTGGCTCGCTCGAGCGCCTGAAAGAAACGCGGGTCGTCGTAGGGTTTCAACAGATAATCGATCGCCTTGACATCGAATGCTCGAATGGCGTGGTCGTGCGCGGTGGAAAAAATGACCACCGGCAAGCTCCCCCTTTCCAGCTTCTCGAGAACGCCAAAACCATTCAATCCAGGCATCGCGATGTCGAGGAGGAGGATGTCCGGCCGCAAGGCCGTGATTGCTTTGACCGCCTCCTCACCTCGCTCGCATTCGGCACAGATCTCAACTTGCGGGTCCTGCCCGAGAAGAATCCGCAGCGTCGATCGCGCCAGCGGCTCGTCGTCGACGACGAGAACGCGAAACCGACTGCCGCTCTCCGACCTCATGCCGCCCTCTCTTCTTGCTTGGCTTCCTGGAACGGAATCGTCAGCACCGCGACCGCTCCACCCGTCTCCGTCCGGGCCAGCTCGAAACGGTGCGACTCGCCATACAGATGCCGCAAGCGCTCGCGCGTGTTCGCCAGCCCTATCCCCGCACCCTCGAAGGCGGCATCGTCGCTCGGAGCTCCAAGGGACGAATCCCTCACCCAGATGCAGCTAGTGTCTCGGTCGCGGGTGACCTCCACCTCCACCTCTCCAATTCCAGCTCTCGATTCGATTCCATGTCGGAGGGCGTTCTCCACCAGCGGCTGGAGAATCAAGCTGGGCACCATCGCATCCATCGCTTCTGGCGCCACCGAAATGCGCGTCCGCAGCCGTTCGGCGAACCGGATCCGTTCTATTTCCAGGTAGCGCTGGATGAAATCGATCTCGACGCGCAGCGGCACCAATTGCTCTCCATCGCCTTTGAGGACACTGCGCAGGAGATGGCCCAGCTCGGCGATCAATCGAATCGCCGTCTGACCCTGCCCGGTGCGAATCAACCCAGCCACGGTGTGCAACGAGTTAAACAAAAAATGCGGTCGCAGCTGCATCTGAAGCGCGCGCAACTGGGCTTTCAAGAGCTGCTTTTCCAGCTCCGTCGCCCGGTTCTTGCGCTCCGAGAGAAGGCCGTAATAGTTGAGCGCGTGGCCAGTTGCCAGCACCACTGCATAGCTGAACAGGTTGATGAAAGACCTGTTCAACAGCCGTGAGACCAGCGAGAGCTTGTTGCCGGGACTGAACCAAAGGGCAGCGCCGGCGTCGGCCAGCGTATCGACAAACAAGCATCCGACGGCCAGCAAGGCGTGTAGTCCCAGATTTCGCAACCCATCCGTGCGGTCCAGGGGCAACGACTGCGCGAATTGGAGAATGAAAGGTGACAGCAGCGCCCAAACCCAGCAGCTCGCGAGAATACCGGAGGCGACAGGAAGTGGGTGAAACGGTACCCCGGCGGTGAGACTGAAAAGGTATCGCTGCGCGATGAGGAATGCGGCGACGAGGCTCCAGACGAGAAACGCGATCCCGTAGGAGCTCCAGGACAGCCATCGGCGCGACAACAAGGATTTCACGGCGCGCACCGTACCACGAGGGCGCGCGGTCGGGCTTTCCCAGGTGCGACAAAATGCCGCAAGGGGCCGTCCTTACCGATCTGCTAGACGGAGTGCGAAAGGGGCAATCCTCCACGATGATCCTCCACGGTGCTGCTCGCTATCGGCTTGTTCTCATTTCGATTTTCTTCGGCCATTCGCTCGTCCTGGGTGCAGGCGAGATGGCGGCGGACAGTCCAGCCGAGGTCGACGGGTCGACTCCAGCGGCGATTTCCGATTCTCCCGAGGAAAAATCGTCGCCCCCTCTGATCGAACCGATTGAACCCGAGAGCGGAAAAAAGGCGTCCGGCCAGGAGGAGATTGAAGTGCGAGGAGAGAGGCTGCGCCGGGCCCCCATCCTCAATCAACCACAGGCGATCGGGATCGTGACCCGACAAGACTTGAAGAGAAACGACGGGCTGTTCCTGGAAGACGCGATCAATCTGGTCCCCGGGGTACGGATGGAAAGTCGGAGCCTTTCGGGGGGCCAGCGAATCACCATCCGGGGCTACGGCAACGGCACCAACTTCAACGGAACGGGCTATAAGGCCTATCTCAACAACATTCCGATCACCGACGCCGAGGGAAATACCATTCTCGACGACATCGATATCTCCACCCTCGGGCGGGTAGCGGTGATCAAGGGCCCCGCATCCAGCTTGTACGGCTCCGGGATCGGCGGAGTGATCAGGATGTTCACCCTGCGTCCCGAACCTCAAGCCACTCGATTCACGCAGGAGTTGATCGGAGGCACCCAGACGCTGATCCGGACCAACAGCCGCGTCGAATCGGCCGGCGACAACTCGTCCGTGCTCCTCAACTACGGCTACCAACATTCGGACGGTTTCCGCATCCACAACGAGTCGCGAAAGAACTACGCGTTGCTCTCCGCGGAGGTCCAGCCCAGCGCCAAGCAATCGCTCTCCTTCTACGGCGCCTTCAACCGCTCCTATGAGCAGCTGGCCGGACAATTGACCGAAGAGCAATTCAACAACAAACAAAACGTTGCCGAAGCGGCGTACCTGGGGAACGATGCGCACGTGGCGATCGACAGCATCCGTCTCGGTGCGACCCACAGCTATGAATTCCATCCCGCGGTGAACAACATCACCAGCGCCTACGCCAGCGGCTATCAGTTGGACCAGCCCTTTGCCGGTGGCCGCAGCGACAATCTGGCTGTGAACTTCGGCGGACGAACGGAATTCAACCTGGCCTTTGGTCAGCCGGGCTTGGGATTGAACGGCACGGTCGGCACCGAAGTTCAGCAGACCCACTCATTCAAGAAAAGCTACAACATGAACGATGGGGTGCTCGGCGGGATCCGTGGCGATCTTCAAGTAATCGCGCTTCAATCCAATACATTCATGCAGTGGGACTTGTTGCTGCCTTACGAATTCACCTTTACCGCTGGCGCCAGCCTGAATTTCGTCCACTACAGCATCAGGGACCGCCTCTACAATACCGCCAATCCGACCCACCCGGACCAATCTGGGATCAAGGACTTTAGCCCGGTGGTGACGCCTCGCGTGGCGCTGCTCAAAACGTTCGGGCCACAGCTTTCGCTCTATGGCCAGGTAAGCCAGGGCTATTCTCCGCCCGGTTCAGGAAGCGTGGTGATTCCCCAGATCGGCCAGGTCAATACCGATCTCAAGCCGGAGCGGGCAACCCTGTACGAGATCGGGGCCAAAGGCCTTCTGCTCCAAGGGCGCTTTGCCTACGAGCTGGCTTTGTTCGAGATGCATGTCCAGGACAAGCTCACGCCCCGGGCAGTGACCAGTGACACTGGAACGGTGCTCTACACAATCACCACCAACGCGGGAACCCAGGACAACCGAGGCGTGGAGCTCGCGCTGAGATACAATCTGATCCAGGATAAGACCGGGCCGGTGTCCGTGATCCAACCTTTCGTTTCCTACGCGTTTTCAGCATTTCGCTACGACATTTTCAAGAGCGACAACAACAACAATGCCAACACCATCGACTACTCGGGCAAGAAGGTCGTCGGCGTGCCCGCCAACGTCCTGAATCTAGGGTTGGACTTTGCCCTGCGCGCGGGATTGTATATCAACAGCACCTTCCAGTACGTGGATTCGATGCCCCTCACCTTCGACAATTTGCACTGGGCCCAGAGCTATTCCCTGCTCAGCGCGAAACTCGGATACCGAACAGATCTTGGAGGACACTTCCGACTGGATGCTTTCGCTGGGGGCAATAACTTGCTCGGCAGCCGTTACTACACGTTTGTGTTTCTCAACGCGAGCTACAGCGGCCCCAGCGGCCCTATAGATCCGAACGTTTACCTGAACGGACCGTACAAGCCCACGTTCTATGGCGGCGTGAACTTGAGCTACGCGCTCTAGAAAGACGTGAAGATGAGTCGGTACCTGGCATTGGCTTCGGCGGCCCTTCTGTTGTCCGGATGCCGGTTCAAGAACGAAGACAAGAAGGAGCACCAGCAGCGGATCGTCTGCCTGTCCAAGCAATACAACGAGATTCTGTTTGCACTCGGGGCCACCCAGGATCTGGTGGCGGTGGACCTGTCCAGTACGTACCCGCCGGAAATCAAATCGCTGCCAACGGTGGGCTACCACCGGGCGCTGAGCGCGGAAGGGTTGGTGTCGGTCAAGCCCACGCTGATTCTCCACGACAACAACGTGGGCCCCGAGCAGGTGATGCGGCAGCTTGAGCAGCTCAAGATCCCGATGAAGGTGTTCGACGCCAAAGGCGTGGACATCCCGACCACCGAGGAGCTGGTGACGGAGATGGGGCGCTATTTCCATCAGGAAGCGCGAGCGCGGAGCTTGAATCAGAAGCTCGATCTCGACATGGCGAAGGCCCTCCGCCGATCGAATACCTATCGGGCCAAACCCAAGGTTGTGGTGATCCACTTTGGCCGGGCGACCAATGTCTACCTCACCATCACCCAGCCCAGCACGGCGGGAAAGATGATCGAATGGGCGGGCGGAGAGATTCCAATCCCCGGGGAACGCGGAATGGTGCAGATGTCCCCGGAGGTGATCGCCCAGGCCGATCCGGACGTGATTCTCTTGACCGATTTCGGCTACGACCGCTTGGGTTCCTCCGAGCAAGTCACCACCCTGCCCGGCGTGGGCCCGACCCGCGCTGCGAAGAACAAGCGGATTTATCGGGTCGAGGAGCACGACATGGTCTACGTCGGTCCGCGCACCGGTGAAAACGTTCTGAAGCTACAAGAATTGATTCATGCCGGCGAAACCGCTCGCTAGCCCATACGCGGGGATCACTCCGGTTCTTGCCTTGGCGCTGGTGGCCATCGTGGTGTTCTCGATCCGGTTTGGGGCGGTCGCGATTTCCTTTGATGACATGGCCTCGGCGCTCACCAAGGGGTTTGGCGCACCCGATTCCTTGAACCTCACCGAGCGAATCTTTCTCGAGATCCGCTTGCCCCGAGCGCTGGCCTGCATTCTCGTCGGGGCGAGCCTGGCGGTGGGCGGAGTGTTGATGCAAGCCCTGTTTCGCAACCCGATCGTCGAGCCGGGGTTGGTCGGCACCTCGAGCGGGGCGGCGTTCGGGGCGTCGCTGTACTTCGTGCTCGGAGCCGCGCTGAAGTTTCACGCCGGGGAGTGGACACTGCCGATCGCGGCATGCCTCGGCGGCGCGGTGGCCACCGCTTGCGTCTTCCTGCTTGCGGAGACGGGGACCGCCCATACCGAAACGACGACAGGGCTCTTGCTGATTGGAATTGCAATCAATGCCTTGTTCCTCAGCGGCGTCGGTTTTCTGTCCTATATCGCGCGAGATCCCCAGGCGCGTTCGATCACCTTCTGGAGCCTGGGCACGCTCTCCGGCGCCAATTGGCGCGCGGTGATCCTCCTGGCCGGATCCACCATCGTAGGTGTGGCTATTGCGCTGCGCCACGCCCGCCAGCTGAACGCCTTGATGATGGGCGAGGACGAGGCGCTCTATCTGGGAATCGATGTCCGGCGACTCAAGCTGACGATCATCGCCGTTAACGTGATGATCGTCGCGGTGGCCACGAGCATCACCGGAGTCATCAGCTTCGTCGGCTTGATCGTTCCGCACCTTCTCAGGTTGTTAAAAGGATCAGACAACCGCTTTCTACTGATCGGCAGCGTCTTTCTCGGCGCAATACTCTTGACTGTCGCGGACATCGCGGCGCGCGTTTTGCTAAGACCCGCGGAGCTCCCAATTGGAATCGTCACCTCCGCCGTCGGCGCCCCCGTTTTCATCACGTTGTTACGGAGGAGACGTTACCGGTTCTGACCTTCGATGCTCTCGGTTCAAGAAGTCACCCGCACCGTCGCGGGCAAATCGCTGGTCGATCGGGTTTCCGCGACGTTCGAGCGCGGCCAACTCAGTCTGATCATCGGCCCCAACGGTGCCGGAAAATCCACGCTGATCAAGCTCCTCAGCAAGCAGCTGCGGGCCGACGCAGGCGCGATCACCTACGATTCGGTGGACGTTGGGGCGATCACTCATCGGGACCTGGCGAAAATCCGCGCCGTGCTGTCTCAGAACATCGAGGTCTCCTTTCCCCTCCGGGTCTGGGAGGTGGTGATGATGGGACGCTACCCGCACTTCGCCGGCCGGCCCGGGGTCGCGGATGTACGGGCCTGCGAGGAAGTGATGCGCTTTTTCGACGTCTCGGAGATGGGGGAACGCGACTACTCGACCTTGAGCGGAGGAGAGAAGCAGCGGGTTCACTTCGCCCGGGTGCTGGCCCAGATATGGTTCGCCGTTTCCGGAAAGAGTCGGTACCTGTTCCTCGACGAGCCGCTGACCTTTCTCGATATCTATTACCAATTCGAGTTCATGGGGAAAGTGCGGGAGCTTTTGAAGGGGGGAGACCTGGTGGTCGTCGGCGTGGTGCATGACCTCAACCTGGCGGCCCGGTTTGCGGACAAGATCCTCCTCTTGCACGAAGGAAAAGTGCTCGCCTGCGGCTCAAAGACCGAGGTGCTGACGCGGGAGAACATCAAGACCGCGTTTCGATTGGAGCCCACGCTGGTTCGCACGGATGAAAAGTCCGTGCACCTCGTCTTCGACTAGAAGCAAACGTACACGAGATGAGATGGTCGATTCGCCGCGTTTTCTCAACGACGCGCACTCTCGGCCGTTCCCCGGGCGAGCCTGCTTAAACCTCTCTCAATTCCAGGTCTGTCCACCGTCGTGACTGGCGAATGCGCTGTTGCCGCGCGTGCCGGCGAAGATCGTCTGAGGATCGACGGAATCCACCACGACATAGGCGACATCGCGGTTGGTCAGTCCCTGATTGACCGGTGACCAGCTATCGCCACCGTCGTCGCTCTTGAAGACGCCGCCCGCCGTTCCGACGTACAGCGTACTGGGGACCGTGTAGTCGATCGCCAGCGCTCGCACCCCGAGGCTGGTCAGCCCGTTATTGGCCGGCGACCAGCTGTCGCCTCCGTCAGCGCTCTTGAACACGCCGCCAGACGTCCCGGCATACAAAGTGCTGAATGTCTGCGGGTCGATCGTCAAGGAATTCACCGCGCGACTGGTCAGTCCCTGGCTGACCTCGACCCAATTGTCTCCCGCGTCCACGGTCTTGAAGACGCCACTGGCGGTCCCGGCGTAAACCGTGTCTGGTGCGCCTGGATCGGCGGCGATCGCCCGGATCGTGGTGTTGGTGAGGCCATTGCTCGCTCGCACCCAGCTGACCGCTCTGTTGGTGCTCTTGTAGATGCCTGAGCCAGTCCCCGAACCGGTGCCCAGATAAACCGTGCTGGGATCGCTGGCGCTCACCGCGAAAGCCGCGACGGTGCGATTGGTCAATCCGGTGTTCGCGGGGGACCAGCTCGCCCCGCGATCGACGCTGCGATAGGCACCGGAGGTCGTCCCGGCATAGACGATGTTCGGGTCGCTCGGCGAGGCCGTCACCGTGGATGCAAATGGCCAGGAAATGCCTTGAACCGCGGGCGCCCAGGTGGCTCCGCTGTCCTGGCTCTGCGCGATGCCGCCCCGATAGGAAATCACATACACGTCACCAGAGCCTTGGGGGCCCACCGACATGAATGAAACAAACAAATGCGCGAGCCCAGTGTTGATTTCGGACCAACTGCCGCCGGCGTCAACGCTCGCGTAGACCCCACCGCCGGTGGCGGCGTAGAGGACGTTCGAGTCGCTCGGAAAAACAGCCATGGCGTAAATGAAGGAGTGCGCCAAACCGCTGTCGGTTCTCACCCACGCTCCTCCGTCGATGCTTTTGTAGAGCCCGCCGATGATGCCCAGGTAAGCCGTTCCGGTGTTTGGATCGAAAGCGATCGCAAAGCCAAACGGGCCGCTCGGCAATCCCTGGTTGGCCGCCGACCAGCTCGCGCCTCCGTCGGTGCTCTTGAAGATGCTGCTCGAGGTGCCGGCATAGACGAGGTTTGGGTCCAGGGGACTAACGCCGACGACGAACACCGCCCGATTGGTGAGCCCAGTGCTCGAGTCAGTCCAATTCGCGCCCCCATCGACGGTCTTGAAAATCCCGCCGCCGTTGGTGGCGGCGTAGACCGTATCCGCGGTGCTCGGATCGACGGTCAGAGACCAGACATTGCGGTTGGTGAGACCGTTGTTCACCGCGGCCCAGGTCACCCCGTCGGTGCTCTTGAAAACGCCCCCACCCAGCGAAGCGCCGTAGATCGCGTTTCCGCCCGGGATGTCGATGGACAGCGCATTGATCGACGATGGACCGCTCGCGCGCGTCCATTGCTGTCCGCCATCCGTGCTGCGATAGATGCCCCCGGCGCCACCTGCGTAAACAGTGTTGGAATCTGCCGGGTCGATGGCAACCGCCCAGATGGAGCGATTGGTGATGCCCGAATTCGCCTCGCTCCAACTCGCACCGCCATCGGTCGTCTTGGCGACTCCGCCGCCATAGGAGGCGAGATAGACGGTATTAGGATCGTTCGGATCCACCGCGATCCCTTCGCTGTCCGCGCCCGGCGGGCCAATGCTGGCCATCGCTTTGGCCATCGGATACGCCGCGCACACGATACCTAAAAGTAAAAGTTCAAGGATGCGCCTGCTCATGGTGAACCTGCGTCTTTCTCGTCGAGACGATGCTGGAGAACCACCCGCCCGACGGTTCCACTACCTCAAGAGCAAAGCTGAAGTCGAGGCCGACAAGCCAAAGTCGGAGAAGAACCGAAAATCGAGTTTTTTCAAGCTCGAGGTTCGACCCGCTCGCTTGAAGAAGTCGACCGACACCTGGAATGCGGGCTTTCCTTGTTAAAAAGACTCACCGACGTGGCGCCACCATCGCGTGGTGAGCCGCTCCGCCGCAGTCACCACTAAACATTCCTCACATTCGCGCAACCCGTGCAGCGGGTACTTGTCATATACGTCGCGGATTCAAAGGGAGGTTGTCACCATGCAACGATCGTGCGTTCTGATGGCGGTTGTGTTTGCTGTTGTCATCGCGCTGCCCCATCCGGCAGGAGCTTGGAATCGCGGCGAAGTAGAGACATTTGCCGTTCTTCCTCCCGGGTCCTCCGGTCCCGAGGGACTCGAGGTCGATTCCTCGGGCAATGTCTACGTGACCACGTTCGGCTTCACGTCGGCGGGTGAGGCGCCCGGGCCTGGCCAGCTCTTCGTGTTCAATGTGGAAGGCGAGCTTCTCCGGCAGGTCGGGATCGCCGGCTCCACCTCGCACCTGCTCGGCCTGCGCTTCCATCCCATGAGCCGGGCGCTGCTGGTGATCGACTTCGGTGGGTCGAAGGTTCTCGAAGTGAATTCCCAGACCGGTGCCTCGCAGGTCTTCGTCACCCTTCCCCCGCTTCCGCATCCGGAATTGGGTGCCGGGCTCAACGACATCACCTTTGACCGGGCGGGGAACGTCTACGTCTCGGACTCCTTCCAGGGCATCGTCTGGAAGACCGGTCAGCACGGAGGCGTGGCAACCGTCTGGGTGGATAACGATTTGCTGCGGACGAGAGGCGTTCCGCCGTTTGGAGCAAACGGCCTGCGTTTCAACAACGAGCAGACGGCGCTCTTCGTCGCCAACACCGGCAACAACACCATCGTGAAGGCGAGCCATTGCCAAGCTCGGCGACTTCGACGGGGTGACCCGGAGCGGGATGCCGATTCACCTGCTCTTTCCGGCGAGCATCCGCTTCAGCGGAGAGGATCTGCTGGTCACCAATCTGTCGCTCGACCTGCGCCTCTTCAGCCCGACGTTTGCCACCGTCGACTCCCAGTGGTGCTCGCAGGTATCGCGCTACACGGTCGTCAAGGTTCCGGCCCGGATACCTTCGATGTCAGAATCGGAGAATCAGTCCGATGGGACGAATTGATCCGGCTTGCTAGCCAATTGGCGGTAAGCTCGGAACCGCAAAGGACGCGAACTCAAAGTTGACGTTGTTCATTCTCGCCGGTGGTGCGTTGCTTGGGCTTGGCAGCTGGCTTTTTCGGAAAGCAATCGCGCCGGATTGAGCTTGGTGGGCACAAGGGCTCGAGGGCTGTTCTCCGTGTCCTTGGCAGTACCCCTTCGGCGACGAGGCAAAAGTCGGGTGGAATTGAGGATGAAGGCCAATTCCGATGAGACGTGGATGAAGGCCGCCCAGAGTGGAGTGAGCATCCCCAGCGAATCAACGAGGAGCGTTCCGTAGAAATTCTGCATGATATTCCTCGACATCGGCGCGCGAGGCGCAGCATTTCCACCAGCACCATGAGATCGTCGCCGAGGAGTAGGATTCCGGCGCTCTCTTGAGCGATGTCCGTCCCGGAGCCCATCGCGATGCCGACGTCGGCCGCCATCAGCGCGGGGGCGTCATTGATGCCGTCGGCGACGACAGCCACCCGCCGGCTGGTGGCGGCAAGCACCCTCACCGCGGCCAGCTTCTGGTCGGGGAGGAGCTCGGCTCGAACGTCGTCGACGCCCAGCTGCTTGCCGATGGCGACTGCAACTGCGGATGAGTCGCCGGTGGTCATCGCTCGCAAACTCTCGAATGGAGGCAAGCGCGAGCAGTTTGAACGTGGTCGTCAACATATCCGCGGAATTGTGTCGCATGGGCCGCGCCGCGATTGCTTCAAAGCCCAAGGGTGTGGACGGATATCGATCTTCCTAGGAAGGATTGCCTTTGGTCTTTTGAAGCAATTCTTGCGCCCATCTCCGCCAGCTCTCGGACAGCTGGGGAACCGCAAGTAACCGCGCGACCTCGTGGCGATCCCCCATGTAGATGCGGAATACATCGCGGACGGTGACGCCGTGATTGGGTTTGTCGACTACCCCGATTCGATCATCGACGCCGATATCGCCCTCGACAACTATTCGCAGGTAAGACCCGGGTCGAAGAGCCTCGCTAAAGTGCCGCGGAAACGCCTTGTCCTGCATCCGAACCGCAAGCCGCCAGCAAGGTATCCGGGCCTCCGAAACCTCAAGCACGGTCGTTCCGATCTCCCAACGCTCTCCAACCAGCGCGTCGTTCACCTCGATCCCCTCGGTGGAGAGGTTTTCGCCAAACTGGCCGTATGCAAGCTCTCGACCGAGCTCTCGCTCCCACCACCGCGTGTCTTCGACCGCATACGCGTAGATCGCTTTGTCGGGTCCCCCGTGCACCTTGCGATCCGCCTGGTCGTCTCCGGCCAGATTCACGCCTCGAGCGGCGAGGCGACCAACCACGGGAGACTTCCAGATGGC
>WNEZ01002435.1_pt1 | contig 22451 bp, 23 predicted proteins | sample 5400521 | NCBI WGS metagenome assembly WNEZ01 (sample SAMN13153339, study PRJNA577476) | soil metagenome | isolation source: 120 cm saprolite under Douglas fir tree site 2 hole 1 replicate 1 | place: USA:California | collected 2015-04-18 | reverse complement strand
TGGCCCTGGTCGGGTATACCAACGCCGGGAAGTCAACGCTCTTGAACGCGCTCGCGGGCGCGGGGGTGCTGGCGGAAGACAAGCTCTTTGCTACGCTCGACCCGACCACGCGGCGCATCCGGCTTGCAGGAGGGCAGGAGTTCTTGCTGAGCGACACCGTCGGCTTTGTGCAGCGATTGCCTACTACGCTGGTCGCCGCCTTCCGTGCCACGCTCGAAGAAGTGGCCGAGGCCGACCTGCTCGTTCACGTGGTGGACGCCTCCAGCCCGACGATGCAGCGCTAAGTCGAGGCGGTCGAGCAGGTATTGGGGGAGATCGGCGCGGCGGGACGCGCGGTGATTATCGCTCTGAACAAAGTGGACCTGCTGCACGGAGTTGGGCTGCCGTGCTTGACAGGTGCTGCGGCAACACTGCCATCAGTGCAAGTGTCAGCGTTGAAGGGGAGTGGTATCGATGCCCTGCTACGCTGTATCAGCGAGAATCTCGTCCAGCAGTTTATTGCGCTCGATGTGTATATTCCCTACGACCAGGTCGATCGTGTGGCCTTATTCCATAAGTACGGGGTCATCGAACACGAGAGTTATGAGGAAAGCTATGTGCATCTATGCGGCTCTCTGCCGCAGAATCAGAGTGGGCCATTTCTAGCGTTCCAGAAGAAGAAACTTGCAAAACGCCAACGCTGATGGTGGGCAGGGGAATCTAGCAAGGGCAATACATATTGCAGTCCAACACGGTTTTAGGTGGGTAGAAGTGGGTGATTCCCCCTCGTATTTGCGCCTGGATTTTACCCACAATCGTAAAAACTAACGCGGTTCGAGCAGCAATCTTACGCGGTTGAGGTGTGTGCTACCACATCCCCCTCTCTTTCAAGTAGGGGTAAGGCGGCCCGAACGTGGCCTTCCACAAAGACCGAAAGGGAAAATGGAGGATAGGTGTACTAGTCAATTTGCCCTGTACGATATTTGTCGAGGAATTTTTCATAATCCGCACGCCTGATGCGATATTGTCCTAACCCAAAGGCGGGCAATTTCCTACTCCTAATCCAACGCCTGACAGTCCCCTCACTGACTCGTAAATCTTGTGCGATTTCTTCAACAGTGAGTACGTCTTTATCCTTGTCTGATGGGCGTTCCTGCATGACTGTAGCTCCAAAACGTGTATTTTAACCAGTATACCAATCTCGTACATTCTGGTCAAGAGACGGGATGAATGTACAAACTAGACAAAAACGCACGTCATATGTTAAAATGTTTCTAAGTGTTCTAGATGTAACATTTCGTCCATTACGAACGGCTAAGAGAGGAGATACGCCATGCAACGTCAGGGGATTGTCACAACAGGGGCTATCGTGATGCAAACGGTCGAGTTTCAACAAGGCTTCGCGAAAGGCCTGAACGGGGGCTTATGTGGCGGCGGCTATCGCTTCAAGTTAGAGCTTCCTGTCAGTGAGGAAAGCATCGTAGCAATCATCCGTAACCTGTGTGAAATCGCGCAAGAGTGATGGTTAAGCGAGGAATTGCTGCGACGCGACGCTGGACAGATAGCCGGATGGATTGTTTTGGGGGGTGAGCGTATGAGCCGCAGGATCAGACCTTTCAGTCGAGACGCGGCCAACGCTGGAGACTGTGTAGAGGCCCCCGTTTAGAAAACGGGGGGGACGTTCACTGTAATAATATTTGCGTGGTTTTGTCGAGTAAGGAGTTCAATGATGGACATGCGTCGAAAAGGTATAGTTAGCCAAACTGCTGTTCTCAATCGGCTGGTTGAATTGGGCTTAGAGGTTCTACTACCCTGGGAGCCTTATTTGAGATATGATCTGGCCTATTATGTAACAGAAGAACAACGTCACTTCGGTTTTTTTGTTCACAGAGAAAGCCGACTTGTTCGTATTCAGGTTAAGACTGGGCGGTTAAAGCCTGATGGAGGCTCTTTTATATTCGACACGCAATCTATTCACCATAAGAACAGGACAGAGAACGTTCGCAGGGGATATGTCGGATCGGCGGAATACTTTGCGGCCTACCTGCCGGATAACGGTAAGGTCTATATGATAGCAATAGATCAAGCACCGAAATCTGATATGGAACTTCATTTCAAATCGGCGGGCGTTAATTTCGGCGGGCGTCACGGGCGTATAAGTCACTATACGTATGAGGAGACACTTTCTATGAAGTTTACCTTGTACTGGGCAGAGGACTATGAAATATAGCTCCGTCCTCTGTAGTTCGCTGGAAATTCCCTCTTTCTTAGAAGGTCAGCGCCAGAAGGGTAGCGTGCAGCAGCGTGGCGAGGGCGAAAAGCAGCTCGAAGTTGACCGGCGCCTGTTACGTCGTCAAAAAAACCAGCTCGAGGAAGAACTGGAGCATGTGCGTACCCATCGCCAGCTCCATCGTCAGCATCGAAAAGATACAGGCGCGCCTGTGGTAGCTCTGGTTGGCTATACGAACGCAGGTAAATCGACCTTGCTGAATCGACTTGCCAGTGCGCATAGCCCTGCTGAAGATAAGCTCTTCGCGACACTCGATCCCATGACTCGCCGGGTACGTCTGGCGGGAGGGTACGCATTTGCGTGGGCATATTCCGACCAACCACAGCGGGCCGTTCGCTGCACTCCTGAAGGTATAATAAACATAGGGTGATTTCCCAGTTAGCTTATGACGGTCCGGTATGATCTTTAGGCGCGACACATAGCGCTATTGAGAGGGTATGCGAAATGAAGCCGAGCATCGATCAGACATCTTTTGGCTCGATCACCATCGAGGGTACGATCTTCGAGCACGACGTGATTATACGATTAAATGGCCTGGTGGAAAAACGGAAGAAAAAACTGTCCAAAGCGGTGTATGGGACGTCACATATAGTTTCACTGGCTGAAGCCAAGCATGTCTATGAAAAAGGGACGGAACGGCTTATTATCGGCGCTGGACAGTATGGCAATGTCACACTTTCAGATGAGGCGGCTGATTATTTCAAGCGTAAGCATTGCCAGGTGGATCTGCTGCCTACACCCATGGCAATCCGAACCTGGATGATCATAGGCGCGGGTGTGATAGGAAGTTCGATTGCTTATCACCTGGCGCGGCAGGGACGGCAGGTGCTTGTCGTGGAGCGGTCGGAGATAGCAGCCTCTCCCGCAGCCTCCTGGGCCAGTGCTGGCGGAGTACGACGGCAGGGACGACATCCTGCCGAGGCAATGCTAGCAATCGAGGCTATCGAACGCTGGAGGACATTGGAGCAAGAACTCGAAGCCGATCTGCATTATCGCCAGGGAGGGAACCTGCTACTTGCTGAGAGCGAGGGGGAGGCTGATCAATTATCCGAGTTTGTCCATCGCCAGCATGAGTTGGGATTCATCGATGTGCGATTAGTGGACGGTAAAGAAGCTCGTGCGCTTGTACCTGGCCTGAATAACCAGATTGTGGCTGGCAGTTTCAGTCCCAGCGATGGGCAGGCTGATCCTGTGGCGACTACACACGCTTTCGCAAGCGCTGCCCAACGCTACGGTGCGACTTACCGGATTGGAACCGCTGCATTGGGCTTATTATCGCACCGTGAGCGTATCGTTGGAGCGCGGATTGAGCATGGTGAGGTAGAGGCGAAGCATGTGGTACTGGCTGCCGGGACATGGAGTGATGAACTGGCGGCTAGTGTCGGTTTGCAGCTCCCGATCCGGACTCGGGCACTACAGATGATTCTCTCTACTCCAGCACAAAGAAATGAACTACAGCTGGTGATTAGTGCCGTTAGACGAGTTCTCTCGCTCAAACAGCTTGTGAATGGCGCATTCCTGCTGGGTGGTGGCTGGCTGGGCGACCCTACACCTGATCGACGCTCCTATACGATGCGTCCGAGCAGTATACAGGGCAACTGGGCAACCGCCAGCGAGCTCCTGCCGGCAGTGGGAGAGCAACGTATCGCTCGTAGCTGGTGTGGCCTGGAGGCACTGAGCATTGACGACATTCCTCTCGTCGGGGTCATACCAGGGCTGGATGGGTTGACTTTAGCTGTTGGATTCTCCGGCCACGGGTTTGCGCTTGCGCCAGCCGTCGGTCGCAGTGTGGCAGATCAGATCGATGGTCGTCCAACCCCTGAACTGGATGGATTGTGCCCTAATCGTGTGATAAACTTTCAGCTTTCCGAGTCTGCACAGGGCGATTCTACTCATTGACACAGCTATGCCTTTTTTGTCATAATCACAGTAGCGATGATGCAATGTAGACGCAAGACCTCTATTGTTCACGAGTGAGATACATATCATGCAACAAATGCCTACTAAAGAAGAAACAGAGCGAGACTACCAGGCAGGATATGACCACGTGATGCGGTTTGCTGAATATGCGCGCCAGCAGGGCTGGCGATTAAGTGACCGACAACTGGTGCATGAGATTATACAGCGCGAACGAGCCGCGCAGATACGTGAGAAGAGTTCGCTACCTATTGCCGGGCCGGGAGTACGTTCGGCTGCATATAACCGTGGACAGGCCGATGCCTTGCGCGCTATCCTGCAACGGCAGCGAGAGCAATAATTGGGAGGGACAGTGTGCTATACTATTCCTCGTTGATCAAGAAACGAGGTGTTATAATATGGAACTTGTATCACAGCCACAGATGAACTATACAGGGCCGCAGCCAGGCTCGCCAGAGCAGATCAGGTTAATCACAGTAGAACTTCGCCGCCTCTACCCCGATGCCAAGTGTACACTCGACTTCTCTAATCCGCTTGAATTACTGGTCGCGACCCAGCTTTCAGCACAGTGCACTGATGAGCGCGTTAATATGGTCACACCCGCTCTCTTCCGAAAATATCGCAATGCAGAGGATTATGCGACAGCCAGCCAGGAAGAGCTGGAACAGGATATTCGCTCAACAGGTTTTTACCGGAACAAAGCAAAAAACCTTCGTGCAGCCGCTCAGCGCCTGGTCACGGATTACGATGGAGAAGTGCCACGCACGATGGCGGACTTACTCACGCTTCCGCAATGAAGACCCGGTCAAAGTGGAGCGGGATTTGATGCGATTGGTGCCACAGAAAGATTGGCTTCATCTCTCACACATGTTGATCTACCACGGACGTGCCATCTGCCTCGCACGCAAACCATTGTGCAAGCAATGTACTCTGGCGAAGCTCTGCCCATCGGCTTTCATAGCGAACAAGTAAATGGACCGGGTTAACGATTGCCATAGGCCCCGCGGTTCTCCTCTGGCAGCATCGCAGCAATACGTGTCATCATGTCTTCCATGGCTACCTGTAGCTGTGCTTTACGGGAACCCCTTTCCTGTAGGGTCGGCATATATGGCTTGCCTATCTTGATGTCTACACGAGGAAACCAGAAACGCAGGGAGCGCAGCACCCGGCGAGTTCCCGTATGTGCAATGAGCAGCACAGGGGCACCAGAGCGGATGGCAAGCAGTGCTGCACCCATATGAGCGGCTAGCATCTGCTCTTGCCGCGCAACTGTTCCTTCGGGGAAGACCATAAGCGCTTTACCCTCGCGCAGGTAGGTGAGTCCTTTTTCGAGTGCAGCACGGTCACTTTCGCCGCGATGAACCGGAATCTGTCCAGTCAGTCGACAGCCCAGGCCAATGATAGGCCAGCGGAACATTTCGACCTTGGTAAAAAACCAGACCCGCCGGGGCAGCACCACCCCTAAAAGGATAGGATCATACCAACTGAGATGATTGGCAACTACGAGCAGGGGACCTTGCAGAGGTACATGCTCTCGACCACTTACACGATAGCGACAAACCAAACGAGTGAATACCCAGAGAGCCAAACGTAAAACAGTATAGAACATGGTTTAGATTCGCACCCACAACACGCCTGGTAAAATTTTGGCATCGTAGCTCTTCGCGCTTGTCGTTTCACCATCCATCTGCACATTCACAGGATACCGGCTTTCGATATAGACCGATTTAGCCCGGTAAAATGTGATTTCCGGTAGCCCTGCATGCTCACCTTTCTTGACGATTGGCAATAACTTCAGCGCGCGTAAGAGTGGCATATAGTCAATCGTACAAATATCAAAAAGTCCGTCGGTATGATCGGCGCTGGGATTAATGCGAAAGCCTGCACCGTATGTCGGGCCATGGGTTACAGCTATTAACACATAGCGCCTGAACTGTGCATTGCCCGCTAGCTCGCCGTCATCCAGTTTGAATGAAAGCCACGGGCAGCGATTGTAGCCAAACAATAACTGTTTGAGCGTGGAGGTATAGTAGAGTCGCGACCCGCTCATCAGTGGAATGTTCTTCATGCGGTTGGCTGCAACCGCGATATCGGCATCCAGGCCCACACTGAATGAGTTGGCAAAGTAGCGTCCATTGACTATACCCGCGTCCACTTCAACGAGCCGCCCGTCAAACGCACGTTCAATTGCAGCGGCGGGATCGTGAGGCAGTCTGAGTGTGTTCCATGCGAAATCATTCCCTGAGCCGGCGCCGACAATACCCAGGGGAACACGCCTTCCTGAAGCCAGAATACCATTGACTACCTCGTGAACAGAGCCATCTCCACCCACGATAATCACAGGGCGGCCCTCTTTGGCAGCGGTTAAAGCGAGTTCTTTTGCTTCACCCTGTTTGGTGGTTTCTCTATAGTCGGCCTGTTCACGTAGGAGACGATTGCGCACCACTTCACGAAGCCTGTCCATCTTACCGCGATTGGCAGCAGGATTGAGAATGACAAGAGGATGAGCAGGTGGCTCCATTGCAGATTCCCTCCCCGGGTTATGGACTTTAGCTGATTGTATCACGTTTCAAGCCAGAAGCACAAAGTCCAAACAAAAATGTGCACTATTGCATTGAAATTTAGCAAATTATGCGATATAGTATGTTCGGGGTGGAGCAGTGCAAAAGATAACCCCCTATTTTGCATATGCGAAAGCGGCCAGCGAACTTTTTTACCTAGTTGGCACATGATGATGCAAAAGTAACTCGCAAGGGTTCTTTTGCGACATCTCCTCATGTAGCCCAGTGTGTGATTGCGATGATCACTTTCAGGTATTCAGCAGTGTGCTTTGGAAGAGTGCGTATGGAGTAGTAGTAATATGGGATCAGCGTCACAAACGTTCCACACGTGGCTTAGCACTATTTCGCGTATGTGGCAAAAGCGTGCCGATAGTTCAGATTTTGTATGGTTAGCGCGTTTTCGATTACTCTCCCTCTACACATTTTTTAAAAGTCTACTGCTTCTCGCGGCGGGTGTGGCAGGCCTGAGGTTAAGCGCCCTGCTAGCGCCCTCGACACGGAACTTAACACCATTGCTCTGGTTAGGGATTATTCTGGGCCTGTGCGCAGCCGCCCTACTACTTGTTTTGGGATTAGTGCTGGCGAGTAAACGGAGACCGCGTTCTATTGGCCTGGTGATACTGGTTGCGAGCGACATTTGTCTATTACTTGCGGTAATATATGCATCCATTTTGGACAAACTATTCATATTACTTGTTGTTCTTGTATTTGTCTCGTGTACAACGCCATTACTGGTAGAACGTATCAGCCGCTATGCTAAACGCTTCTTGCAGAGTAAGGGTGAACTCGCAAGCTTGAAGTACGAAAGAGATATACTTCTACTGCGATTTTCCCAGCAACTCGCCAGGGCTATCGAGGATGAACGCCAGTCGCTGAAACGTGATATTCACGACGGGCTTATGCAGGAACTGAGCGCATTACTGCTCCAGGTAAGCGTAATGATCATGCGTAACTCGGAGGACGGCGTTTTACAATTAAACGCCGCTGACGTCGCCAAGCTAGAAGCAGCACTGCGTCGAGCAGTCGTTGAGACGCGTAATCTAATGAGCGTTTTACATGCACCGGAGCTTGTTCTTGAAAAGTGATAGATGATGAATGCTTTTGTATCTTCTACCGAGAATAAAGAGAGCTTCTTACCAGAAGAACCCCTACGAGTACTGATTGTTGATGATCATGAGATCTTCCGGCATGGCTTGCGCGACCTCATAAACAGTATAGAAGGATTTCAGGTTGTGGCTGAAGCCAATTCTTGCAAGGATGTGCTGGCACTGGCAGAAGAGAGGCACATCGACCTGGTGATGTTGGATATGTATTTACCGGATGGAGATGGTATCGAAGTCACGCGTCAACTCAGACAGCAGGTTACACCTCCACCTCGTGTAATCATCCTTTCCGCGATCATTTACAATGATACACTGCTTGGTGCAATCCTGGCAGGGGCGCATGGGTACCTCACCAAAGAGATGCCTGCAAGCGATATTGTAAAAGCCCTTAAGGGCTTTCAGCGGGGCGAGTTAGCTTTACTGCCGGCGGTGACAACCAACCTTGTTGAACTGCTTGTAAAGAGATATAGCGAGGTGAAAGCGGAATTATCTACTCACAACGGCCCCGAGCTATCGCTTTCTCAAAAAGATGAGCTGAACAGCATCGTAGCCTCTTCGAATTCAGCTACCAGTGTGCTTACCCCGCAAGAGACGAATGTCTTTCAACTCTTGAGGTTCGGACACAGTAACAAACAGATTGCATCGAAGCTTGCTATTTCACCGTACACTGTGGGGAAGCATGTGCAAAATATCCTGCGTAAACTGGGAGTCACGAATAGGACCCAGGCAGTCTCTTATACCTCATTTGAGGGGGGGATAATCTTCAGGAATGAATAATACTACACAGATACCTACTGCATTTTGGTAATTGTAAATTGAGAGAATTAATGTTTTAATAATATATATATTGTGTTGTACTAGTTAATCACAGCGATGCGGAACAGGGTATTTCGTAGCAGGAAGAGGGAGCAAGATGAAATTGTTGATTGTCGATACTGATCGTGATTTAGTAGAAATGTTGACGGGCTGGCTAAAAACGCTGGGGTATGAGGTCTACCGGGCCTATACGGGAGAGCGTGCAAAGCTCGAGTGGGAGGAACAGGAGCCAGATCTCGTCTTGTTGGACACGGCCTTGAAGGATGTGGATGCACTGGCAATGTGCCGGGACATGCGAAACAAGCATGATGCACTGGTATTCGTCATCACCGATGGCAAGGATGTGCAAGATGAGGTGCGCTGTTTAGAATCCGGTGCAGACGATTATTTACGCAAACCCTTCTTTCCCACGCAACTTTTAGCGCGTATCCATGCCCTGAGCCGGAGAGGGCGTTCCACCCTCGCGCAGCGGCCCTCCTCGATCATCACCGTTGGCCCCATTCGCGTCGATTCGCTGCATAACGAGGTCATCGTGGATGGGAGAAAGGCCCGCCTGACACCAACAGAAAGTAAACTCCTACATTTGCTGGCTGTCAATGCGAATAATGTCTGTACTGCCAGCCAGATTGTTTCCCACATCTGGGGGTTCGGCAACGATGGAGATACCTGCTTGATCAAAGCGCATATCCGCCACATACGCCAGAAGGTGGAGTTGGATCCCGGTAAGCCGACCTACATTCTCACCGTCCCGGGCGTCGGCTACACCATGATACGCCATACTTCCGAAGAGACGAAGTATAGTCCCAAAGAGCTGACGCGCACCTTGCAGGCTGTTTCCGTCTAGCATACCCGCGAGGCGGGCCTGGTTAGCACAACTTATTTCAACCGGTCAGGGGACGAAGGGATCGGCATAGATCGGTTCCCTTTGCCTCTATTTTTCTTAACTTTTGATTAACAAAAGTTAAGACTCTAGCACAAGTACAGCCATTCTGACACCGTAATTTCGTACGCATTACTATCTCATCTGCACTGCGGTCTTGTACAATTGATGAAGGTACAAGCCTCCTAGACATCAGCACTCATGAGGCTGACCTCTTTGCTCCAAAGATTATGGCTGGCCTGCAGCGCAGGTAAAGAAGCCAAGTGGGGAACCATAGGCAGTATGGGAAACATGAAGGATATCGCAGATAGCGTGCGTGGCAACCTAATACCCCAGTTGTATGTCTTGAGGCGTGTGCCAATGCGCTACAGCCGAATACTGCCATTGACTATTATGAAGCGGTTCCAGTGCATAGTGGTTGGTTCTGCGCAGGGGGTACTGACAGTTGCCATTACAGACCGGCAAAATATTTCTGTGATCGAGTCGCTCAGGAGAATCACCGGGCAGGCTATTTTCCCTGTTTTGATTGATCCCACCAGGATGCGCTTACTTATTCAACGTATCGAGCGGAATGAGCAATACAGGCAAGCCTTTTCTGCAAGGACACGGGATGCCAGAGAGCAAGCATATTATTTACACATGAAGCACCAGTTCCAGGTAAGTTCGATCATGATGTTACTCGCGTATCAGAAAACCCAGCGTAAGTGACAGTCATACTAGCACGAGTGTTATCCAGCTAAGAGATATCCGGATCAAACACCTCCACGTCCCAGGAGCATGACAGGGAGCGTCAGAGCGATAAGCTTGAGGTCCTGCCAAATCGATTGCTGTTGAAGATAGATGATATCCATCTCCACCATTTTCTGAAAAGTTACCCTACTGCGTCCATAGACCTGCCATGTGCCAGTCAATCCTGGCTTGCCACACAAGCGCAACTGATCCCGCAAACTATATGCTTCGACTTCATAGGGAAGAGGTGGGCGTGGGCCGACCAGCGACATCTCGCCGCGCAGCACATTGATAAATTGGGGTAGCTCATCGATGCTCGTCTTGCGGATAATCCGTCCTACCCTGGTAACGCGGGGGTCGTCGACTAACTTATAGGAATTCTCTGCGTCGGCATCACCATTGAGTGTCGCCCCATTCATATAGTGTTTGACGGCTTCGCGGTGGGCTGCATCATCGCAATTTATATACATCGAACGGAATTTGAGCATCTCAAATTCAACGCCATTTAGCCCGACGCGCTTCTGGCGGAAAAAAATGGGACCTTTTGAGTCTAAACGGATCAGTACCGCGATGACTCCCACAACGAGACACAAGGGGGGCAGGATCAGCAAGGTGAAAAAGATGTCAAGGAGACGTTTGGCCTTGAGATAACGTGGCTTAAAATATATGATCTCCTGGGTTGGCGGTGAAAGAATAGCCATGAAATTCCCCCCACTCTAAGCAGTTTTCATATCCATAATTCCCCCGGTAATCGCTTACTTCTACTGCTCTATGAAAAAGAATAGTCGATGCTGGTGCATAGCAGGTGAGAGAAGACATGTAAATACGGGGTAGAAACAGAGTAAATGGTGATAAAAGCTCAAACCAGTATCATGCTTGTGTTTGCCCGGTTGGATATTCTGAACGCGGAACTGCGAGTTTCACCTGTTCTCAACCAAGCCTACTATCATCCGAGTACTTACAACCTTTACTATGTTAAAGGGATGTTAAAGGGATGTTATGCGATTCTCAACGCAGGACTATTAGGATTAGGAGGGCAAATATCCATGCAGGTACCCCTGGTAGACCTACAGGCGCAATACCGGGTTATTAAGCCAGAAATTATGGCCGCGATTGAGGGTGTGCTTGAGGGAATGCAGCTTTTCCTGGGCCTGCAAAGTCAAGCATTTGAGCACGAATTTGCTCAGTATTGCGGATGCTGCTATGGGGTGGGGCTCTCATCGGGAACAGATGCTTTAATACTTGCACTTAGAGCATGTAACGTCGGTCCTGGTGACGAAGTCATCACCGTTGCCAATACATTCATTGCAACTGTGGAGGCGATTGCACAGGTAGGGGCGACGCCCGTTTTTGTCGATATTGATCCAGAGACGTATACGATGGATTGGCGACAACTTGAACAGGTGCTGACTTCCAGGACGCGTGCTATTATCCCGGTACATTTGTACGGCCATCCCGTAGAGATGCAACCTGTGCTCGATTTTGCGCGTTCGCATCATCTACATGTGATCGAAGACGCTTCTCAAGCTCATGGCGCAACCTACCAGGGACAGCGAGTTGGCAGTATTGGAGATATCGGCTGTTTCAGTTTCTATTTCAGTAAAAACCTGGGGGCCTATGGCGAAGCCGGCATGTGTGTAACGAACGACGCTGTGCTTGCAGAGTCTGTACGTAAGCTGCGCGATCACGGTTCGCTCATTCGCTATCATCATGAGGTCCTCGGGGTAAACGCTCGAATAGATGAGATACAGGCCGCCGTGTTAAGGGTGAAGCTGCGCTACCTGGAGCAGTGGAATGCGGCTCGACAGGCACACGCCAATTTCTATACGGAGCAATTGCGCAGGGTAGTCGAGGCCGTCCCGGTTGTGCGGCCAGGGTCAACACACGTCTATTATGTCTATGTCGTACAAGTGCGGGAACGCGACCGTTTCCGTAAGTTGCTGGAGCAGGAGGGTATCGCAACCGGCATACATTATGCGACGCCCATCCACCTGCAGCCAGCTTGTGCACACTACCACTATGTACGTGGCATGCTGCCGGTGACGGAGGTCGTTACGGAACATATCGTCTCCTTGCCTATGTATGCGGAGTTGACCGCGGAACAAATGCAGGCGGTCGTGAATGCAGTGAAGAGAAGTACGACGCTGGGAGTTGCAGGGAGTGTTCACAAGAGTTACAAGTAACAACTATTGGGGGGAATAATGCAGGATTTACGTTTCGGGGTAATTGGCTGGGGATACTGGGGGCCTAAGATCGCGCGTAACCTGGATACATTGCCGCAGGCAAAGGTTGCGATGGTGGCAGATGCGGACGCTGGCCGCCTGGCAATGCTGGCGGTGAACCGGCCAGGGATTCAAACAACGATACAGGTAGAGGACCTATTTCGTTCAGATATCGATGCCGTTGTCATCGCTACACCAGTACGAACACACTTCCAACTGGCACGAGAGGCATTGTTGCACGATAAACATGTGCTCGTTGAGAAACCGCTCGCGGCCAGTGTTACGGAGGCAGAGGAATTGGTCGCCCTGGCACAAGAGCGACAGCGAATCTTGATGGTGGGGCACACATTTGAGTATAACCCGGCCGTGAACGAACTGCGTAAGCTCGTGCAAAGCGGCGATCTGGGGAAAATTTATTGCGTCGAAGCAGAGCGGGTGAATTTAGGACTTTTTCGCAACGACATCAATGTTATCTGGGATCTTGCGCCGCACGATATTTCGATACTGCTCTATCTGTTTGATAAAAAGCCGGAGAAGATCAAGGTTCAGGCGCATGCCCATTTGCAGTCACGCATCGAAGACGTCGCCCATCTCGACCTGGAATTTGCGGATGGCATGAACGCGCATATTCATGTAAGCTGGCTCCACCCCTGTAAGATCCGCCGCGTCACGGTGATCGGCGACGCCAGGATGGTGGTCTACGATGACACTAACCAGGCTGAGATGCTCAAGATCTACAATAAAGGAGCCGATGTTCACGCCGACCCGGTAGTCTCGTATCGGAACGGTGAGATTATTATTCCATACATCGACTGGATTGAGCCACTACGCCTGGAGTGCGAAGATTTTGCCAATGCCATTCGCACGGGAGGGCAACCACGGGCACATGGCCGTGTCGGTTTGGAGGTCGTGCGGGTGCTGGCGGCTGCGCAGGCAGTACTAGAGAAGCAGGAACGACAAAACGTGGAGGCAATAGCATCAGTTTGAGGATTCTAGTACCAGGATGTGGAGCAATGTGTCCCGCGATCAGGAGATAAGAGAGATGATTGAAGAGCTGTACACAAGCGGTGAGTACCTCAAGAAAAATCCAACCTGGCACGTTGGAGAATCCCCCTGGAAGGCAAGGGAGATCTTGCGAATGATGGCGCGCAATAAGATTGCACCTAAAACTATCTGCGAGATAGGGTGTGGAGCCGGGGAGATACTGAGGCTGTTGCAGAAGAAGCTGGGCAGTGAATGCATCTTTTGGGGATATGAAATCTCTCCACAGGCCTTTGAGCTTTGTCAGAGTAGGGGAAATGAAAGGCTGCATTTTAAGCTGGGCGACATCACCCAGGAGCAAGACGTGCCCTTTGATCTCATTTTAGTGATGGATGTCCTTGAGCACATGGAGGACTATTTCAGCTTTTTAAGAGCAATACAATCAAAAAGTCAGTACAAGATATTCCACATCCCGCTGGATATATCAGTGCGGTCCGTATTGCTTGGTCATTTCAATGAATATCGCGACAATTATGGGCATGTCCACTACTTTACTAAGGAGACCGCATTGCGGAGGTTACATGATGTTGGCTATCAGGTACTCGACTACTCCTACACGACTGAGTTTATTCCACTTCCATGGTACGAGATTAACAGAAATCCTCGCCTACTCCTGAGGAAGATCCTTGGCAAAATCAAAAGAGGGCTTCTAGGAGTGCCGAAAAAGCTTTTTTCGACAATTCATGAGGATTTCACCGTTCGCATTTTAGGTGGCCGCAGACTATTAGTTTTGGCGAAATGAGGCAAAGGTTGCATGCGGTAGCTGCGTTTTACCCGGTGCTTCTATGCAACGCATCGAGGGTACTCGCTAATCCTTCGCGCAATCCGATGGTGGGCTTGTAACCCAGAAGGCGTTGGGCAAGGCTAATATCTGCGCGGCTATCCCGCACGTCGCCTGGACGTGCTTCGCGATATTCAGCATGAACATCTACGTTCAGAAGTTCGCCTGCGACCTGCAGAAGCGTGTTGAGGGATATCTGCTCACCGCAGCCAATGTTCAAGGCGTAGCCAACAGCATCAGGTGAAGTGGCCGCCAGCAGATTCGCCTGCACGACATTAGCGATGTATGTAAAATCACGTGTTTGTTCGCCGTCACCAAAGACGATAGGCCGCCGCTTCTCAATAAGCGCCGTAAGGAAGCGCGGAATCACGGCTGCATACTCGGAGTTAGGGTCCTGCTGTGGACCAAAGACATTAAAGTAGCGCAGGGCTACTGTCTCAAGCCCATAAACGCGTGTGAATACGCTACACAGCAGTTCGCCTGTGAGTTTTTGAACAGCGTAAGGAGATACGGGTTTGGTTGGCATATCTTCACGCTTAGGTAATGTCAGTGTATCGCCATATACCGATGAGGAACTGGCATATACCACTCGCCGCACTCCGGCATCTCTTGCGGCAAGTAGTATATTCTGCGTGCCATTGATGTTGGTCTCTAGCGAGGTGATCGGATCAGCAATGGACCGGGGCACCGAAGGTAAGGCCCCCTGGTGGAATACCACTTCGACCCCCTGCATCGCAGCCTTTACGGCATCCAGGTCGCACAGGTCGCCTTGCATAAACTGGATAGAGTCCTTGAGACCCGCCAAGTTTGCTTCCTTGCCTGTGGCAAGATTATCAAACACACATACATCCTTTCCCTGGTTAAGGAGTGCCTCGGCAATGTGTGAGCCAATGAAGCCTGCACCACCGGTAACGAGATATCTGGCTATAGGCATTGGCTGTCTCCTTTCCTTCGATCCGTATATCTTAATTCTTCCGAACATTAGTTGGTATATTATACTATGTTGGTGCCAGGATATGCCTGGTACCATGCGCCCGAAGTTTATCACTGTTTCAATGTACCGCTGCTGTTGAATTTTGCATGGTGCCTTCGCCTATGCTACACTAACATCCGTGATGGGTACCCTGGGAGTTTGGAACCTTCTAGTGCATGTACTTAACAAATGGGGTATGTTATGTCATTTCTGCATCCACCGAATGGACAACGACTGCCTTGCTGGCTTGCAGGGCTCCTGCTTTTGCTTATCTTCAGTAGCTGCACTCCCCTGAATAGCAGTCCCGGAATGACTCCTGGTAATACCCCACGAATAGACCCTTTGGTTGATACCTGGAACAATATCCACCTCTTTCTGAGTTTCGACTATAAGATATCTAACCCGGCCGCTGTTGCGAGTCACTATGATTTTGTATGGGGAGCAAGCGTTGGCGGTGTTGCAGCATTCCGCTCAGGCAACCCAAACATTTTCATCAGCTACTATATGCCCTTTCATCGTGACAACGGAACTTTCTCTAATAGCGGAGCATACCATGATCTGGCCTATTGGAAAACCGTCCACCCAGACTGGGTACTCTACAAATGCGATCGAGTCACTCCTGCTTATGAATTCGGCAACCCAAATATGCCGCTCGATTTTGCCAATCCTGCTGTGCTATCATGGCAGATCCAGACCTATGCCCAGCCAGCCAGCGAAAGCGGGTACGATGGTATCGCAGCAGATAATGTGGACCTGCAAAACCAGTTCGGGGCATGCGGCGTCTACATAAATGGCCAGTGGGTGCAACGTTACACCGGGCAGCTTGATGATCCACGATGGCGCACAGACGTCATAAACTGGCTTACACAGATGCAACAGGCTTTGCATCACCTGCGACAACCGTTGGCTCTGATACCCAATTTCAGCATTGACGGCTTGTCTCCAAGCGATCCACTGACACAACAGGTCATAAGCCACATTGATGGTCTGGAGGATGAAGAAGGGTTCACGCGCTATGGAGATGGCTACCTGACAGGTAGTGCCTGGCTGCAAAGGATTCAGCTTATCGAGAGTGTGCAGCAGCAACATAAACCATACTACATCATCAACCAGTTTCCTTCGGTGGGTCATGCCGGGATTCAGTGGGCACTTGCCTCTTACCTGATGGGCAAAGAACACAGCGCAGCACTGTTCATTTCTACGATTCAAGGGTATGGAGCCGATCTCCGCTACGATGAGTACAATATCCAGATTGGTAGTCCAAAGGGCCCCATGTATCAAACGCAAAATGTCTATATGCGCGACTACAGTCATGGGTTGAGCATCGTCAACCCCAGCGCAACAGACAGCTATATGGTAACTCTCAATGCAGATGGTCATTATCGCGATGTCTCCGGCGACCTTGTTGGTCAAACGATCACCATGCCCCCTCACTCCGGCATGGTACTTTTGACCGGTTTCTAGTTTCTCGTTGAGCCTGCGGCAGAAGCTAACCGCTCAGGTGAGCTGGAACTGCTGGGGAAGAGCATCTTATACGCGAGCAACAGATTCTGCTTCGTATGATCCCAACTTAGCTCCTCTTCGATACGTTTGCGCCCAATAGCAGCCAATTTGAGACGAAGTTCTTCATCATCCAGCAAGACTTCAATTTTGTTCGCGAAGTCTTCCACAAGGTTTGGCGTGGCGTAAAGAGCCGCATCCTGCGCTGAAAAGCGTGTCTCTATCAGGTCAAAAGCCACTACAGGCTTCCCCAGCGCCATATACTCCATCGTCTTGATCATAGTGGAGTACTCATTCAAGTCATTTCGTGGGTCAGGTGAGAGTCCCACATCTGCCACCATAAGATAGCGCACGACATCCCTGCCGCTCACCCAGCCCGTAAAATTGACATAGTCATCGAGCTGGAGTTCATGGGCGAGCGCCTGTAGTTTGGGAAGATAGTCACCGTTTCCCATCAGCACTAATGAAACATCCTGACGACCACTCTCATGAACAAGCTCATGGAGTGCGTAAAGAGCGCACTCAACCCCATCTTGAACACCCATCGCACCAACATAAGCCAGTAGATAACGCCGTCCTTTCTTCAACTCAGGCTCTGGCGTAACCAGCTTCAGGCGTTCCAGGTCAGGCCCATTCCGTACTACAAATACCCTGTTGGCGCGACAGTGACCGCGTTCAATAGCAATCCGTCTCTGCGATGAGTTGGTTACGATAACCAGGTTAGCCGTTCGGTAGCTGCACCATGCCAGGAAACACTGAAACTTGTAAAGTAATTGCAAGCGAGTATTGAATTTCACCTGGAACAGCTCCGGTGCAAGGTCATGCTGGTCAAACACGAATTTTTTCCCGAGGAGACGATAGAATAGCCCGATTATGAAAAAGAGGTCGGGCGGGTTAGCAGCATGAATCACATCAAAGCCATGGCGAGCCAACACGGTAAAGCTCAAGCAGAATGTCATTGACAGGGCAATGCCGTATTCCCCGATGTAGGAAGCGAATTTGTTCATGGCTGTGGGTAATTGGTAGCGGTAAATGTGGATGTTGTCAATACAGATATACGATTCTCGGTACTGGGAGGAACCTTTAGGGCAAATAATACACACCTGAAATCCCTGATCGCGAAGCGTGGTCGCTTCAGCCCAGACACGGGAATCCGCGGGCACAGGAAGATTTTCTACCACCATCAGTATTTTACGAGTCGTTGCCATGGCCAATTGCCTCTCTTACGTAAGGAGTAGTTTCTTTCCCATTTGTCTTTTTACTGATTACTTGTTCGTAAACTGCTATAACCTGCTTCGCCACGACTGAGCGATCCAGGTGCAGCATGATGTCGGCCCTACCGGTTGTCTGCTCTGTGTGTCGAAGCGCCCGTTCGAGTGCTGTCGCTAATGCAGCGGGATCATGAGGACAGACACTACAACCCTTAGTGCGACCAATGACCTTGGATACATCACCTACATCCGTGGAAACAACCGGCACATTACAGGCCATTGTTTCCTTCACAATATTGGGTGAGCCCTCGGCAACCGATGAGAGGATGAGTGCATTGCTCGCATTAATGTATTGCACGAGTTTTGTTTGTGGCAATCCGTTAGCAACCACCAGCTCGGCAGAGATTCCCCTGTTCTGCAGGCATTCGATGGCAGCCTGCGCCAGTGGAAAATTTTTCACCGGTATTTTTGGGTCATTGCCGAAGAGGACATAGTAGCGATCGTGATCCCACCCCAGAGCGGCGCGGGCTTGCGCACGTGGAATGTGGTGAAATAACGCAAAATCTACACCGTTGGGAATGACAAAGACGTTGCCCCCCGATGCGGCCTTTTTCATCCCCTCGGATTTGACAATCACAGCATCAACTCGACGACAGAGCCAGTGACTCATACGTACAACCAGCCTACTCATCGTACTATAGCTGCCGCTCGTGGTCACGGTACCCAGCAGATCGTCTCCCAGAAAGGAAGCAACCACGGGTGTTGTCCATTGCATACGTGCAAAAAGGCACCACTGACCATAATGACCATGCACAATATCGAAGTGGCCTGTGAGGGTTTTGAGAAAGACCCGTATAATGGTCAAGGGATAACGAAGCAGTATCGGACCGGTCCCGGGATGAAGAACCTCTATTTCCACGCCTACCGCACTGAGTGAATCGGCCTGGCTTTTAATAAATGTACCCTTATGTGGAAGTTTCTCTGTCGGGTATGCACCGGTTACCATCAAAACACGAAAAGGGTGCCTTATAGTTTGGGTCGTGCCTGTAGAAGTCAAGGTAGACGCTCTCCTTCTCTATGAAATTATCAACTTGGAACTACACACTTATCTTCCAACAACAGATCTTCTACTGACATGTGAGGCGACTCCAAAGAAGCATTATCAATAAAGACGCGGAACCAGAGTTCCAGGCTAGCGAGAGTAAACAACTGTGCTTGATAGTTCACCCTTCCCTCCAGGTGGTCACGTACTAAACGTGCCACAAATGCAGCATTCAGATAGCCCCGACTGCGCGCACGTTCGGAAAGCAGCAATTGCATGATAAGACCACGTTGACCTTCGCGGAACCAGGTACCCGTCGGAACGTTAAAGCCCATCTTCTTGCGCGTCAGAATAGCGTCGGGAAGGAAGTCTGCGAAGGCGCGCTTGAGCAAGTACTTTGTTTTGAGCCCCTTAATCTTAATGTCTGAGGGAATGCTCGCCGCGTACTCGATCAGTCTGTAGTCCAGGAGCGGGATACGTCCTTCAAGTGAGGCAGCCATAGTCATCTTGTCGCCTTTCATGAGCAAGTTGTCGGGTAGCCAAATTTTCGTGTCCAGGTAGAGCATCGACGAGAGGTCGTCTCTCTGTGGATTTTTCTCCAGCAAGCGGCGGAAAGCGCGACTTGCGTCGGTATCGATGCTGGCCTTAGTGCTGGCAGAGAGCAGGTCTTCTTTCAACTGGCCATTGAAAATGCCAAACCAGTTCATCCAGCGCTGGGGTGCTGGTTGCGACAAAGAACGTGCCGCCATCTTGAGCTTGCGCATACTGTAGGGAAGATGGTCAAGCAGCGGCGTAATCAGCAGGTCACGGATTGGAGTTGGAAAGACGTGATAATACCTTGCCATCCAATCGACGACGTATTTGGGGTAGCCCGCGAAGAGTTCATCCCCGCCCTCGCCAGAAAGTACCACTTTGACATACTGCCGTGCCAACTTGGAGACCAGATACACGCCTAAGTCGGATGGTTCGCTAACAGGCTCATCACGATGCCAGGTGAGCAGAGGCCAGTACTTCGACAGGTCTGAGCATGTCACGACCAGTTCATGATGTTCGGTGCCGAAGTGCTCCGCAACAAGCCTCGCGTAGGGTAGCTCGCTATAGTCTGGCACATCGAAGCCAACACAGAAAGTTTGGACACGCTGGCTCGTCAATTGGCTCATAGTACCAGCGATAATGCTGGAGTCTACTCCTCCACTGAGCATTGCACCCACCGGAACGTCGGCCATCATGCGCTCCTCGACAGCACGATGGACATGCTCACGGATACCCAGGATGTACTCTTCTTCAGGACGCCGCTCGGTCTTACTAAAGGTGTAATCCCAATAGCATTCCTCATGAATAGTATCCTGCTCACAGAGTAGCCAATGACCGGGCTGTACTTTGTGAATATTCGCAAAAAGTGTTGCCGGCGCTGGCACATAGCGCACACTGAGAAAGTCGGCCAATGCCTGCGCATCGACTTGCCTCTTAACGCGTGGATGGCAGAGTAGCGACTTAATCTCAGAGGCGAACAGGAAGTCACCGTCAACACGAGTATAATAGAGAGGCTTTTTGCCAACGCGGTCACGGGCAAGTAGCAATCGTTTCCTTGGGCTATCCCAGATGGCGAGGCCGAACATCCCGTGGAGCCGTGCAATGCAGTCCACGCCGTATTCTTCATATGCGTGGACAATGGTCTCAGTATCGCTATTCGTGCGGAAGTGCTTATAGTTCCAGATCTCGCCGTTAAAGACGATCCAGATGTCGCCGGTTTCGTTCGACATCGGTTGATGACCACCGCTCAGGTCGATAATACTAAGACGGGCAAAGCCCAGCCCCATGTCAGCATCGAGATAGACTCCACTATCATCAGGCCCCCGGTGAGAGATCAGGTGAGTCATCTGCTCGACGAGCCCTTGCGAGACAGGTTCCCCGCTCTGGACATTGTACACACCGCAAATACCGCACATAGGCTTTTCCCTTTCCACTAACGATTGCTTGTTATCTGCGTTTGCATAGTCTGCTTAACATCCCTGGATGGCTCATCCATATAAATCTGGAACCAGAGCTCCAGACAAAGTAAGGCCCAGATTGCACTGCTGTGGTTCACCAGTGTTGTCCTGGCATGTGCTTGTAACAGGTTGCGAACGAACGCTGGATTAAAGATGCCACGTTGTTGCGCCCGTGGCGAAAGGAGCAATTCATAGGCATAGCCGTTCAGATCACCACGGAACCAGTGCTTGATGGGTACCCCAAAGCCCTGTTTGCCTCGCGTCAAAATTTCGGCAGGCAACAAATCTGCAGCGACCTTCTTCAGCAGGTACTTCAACACGCCATTGCGCATACGGAGGGTTGAGGGCAGAGATGCGACATATTCAACCAGGTATTGGTCGAGCAAGGGAGCGCGGGTCTCCAGTGAGTTGAACATACTGGCCTTATCAACCTTGACCAGGATGTCGTCGGTGAGATATCTCCGTGCATCGACGTACTGCTGCTGTGCCGTTATGTCAAGATCTGATACTGCTCGGAATTCACTGATGAGCAGTTCGTATGGATTATGGTCACACACCTGGGCGAAGTATTCTGGACTATACATCGAGGAACGCGAGTCAGGAGCGAAGAGCATACCGGACCGCAGGACACGAGTAGGAAGGTCAAGAAGCAAGCTACCGAGCCGGTTTTTGCCACGCATGCCATCAGGCATAAACCTGCTGCCAAATGCTAGCAAGGAGCGTAAGATGGGAGGGATGCGGCTGATGAACCATTCACGCCTATAGGGTGTATAGCCGCCAAAGATTTCGTCACCACCATCTCCGGTGAGGACGACGGTGACGTATTCTCGCGCCAGCTTGGAGACATAGTACGTGGGGAGCATCGAGGCATCCGAGAAAGGTTCGTCATAGGCCCACACTAATTGTGGCAGCACTGAAATAAGTTCTGGCCGAACAAAAAACTCGTGGTGATCGGTACCGAAATGCTTCGCGATCTGCCGGGCGTAGGGAAGCTCACTAAAATCATCTTCCTCGAAGCCAATGGAGAAGGTTTTGACCGGTTGAGACATCGTCGAACTCATCAGCCCGACCACCACGCTCGAATCGATCCCGCCACTGAGAAAGGCCCCCAGGGGAACCTCGCTCATCAAACGAACTTCCACGGCATCTTTCAGGAGCGCCCTTGTGCGTTCAATCGCTGTGGCTTCATCGTCCCTGCAAGTCGGTGTAAACGGCAGTTCCCAGTAACGCTTCGTACAGACCTGCCCATTTTCGTAGACCAGGATATGGGCAGGAGGCAGTTTCATAACGCCTTTGAAGAGGGTATTTGGTGCAGGAACACAGCGGTACACGAGGTATTCATCGAGGGCGATATGATTCACTTCGCGAGGGATGCCAGCCTCCAGGATGGATTTGATCTCCGAGCCGAAGATCAG
>WNEZ01001095.1_pt1 | contig 22455 bp, 25 predicted proteins | sample 5400521 | NCBI WGS metagenome assembly WNEZ01 (sample SAMN13153339, study PRJNA577476) | soil metagenome | isolation source: 120 cm saprolite under Douglas fir tree site 2 hole 1 replicate 1 | place: USA:California | collected 2015-04-18 | reverse complement strand
AACGTGGCGTGAGACGATCGGACATAGTGGTTGTAAATCCCGGTCAGTCGCGGCAGGTCAGCGAGGCGCGCGTACCGGATGGTCAACCCGTCCATTGGCCCCGCCACGGCGGAGTGCACCCACCGTCTCGGTGGAAGCCCTAGTCTCCCAGCCCCGGCGCCCAGAGATACATGAATCGCGCCCCGCTCCCCGCGAGCACCCCGAGATCCACCGGCAGCACGTTCACCTGCGCCGGCAGCCCGCGCGCCGCGGAGTAGATGTTCTCGCGGTTCTCGTCCGACCGCCGGTAGGCGACGACGCGCGCCTTGTCCACGCCCGCCGCCGTCCTCGCAACCTCGATCGCGGCGCGCAGGTCGCCGATCTGGTCGACCAGGCCCGCCGCGAGCGCCTGTGGCGCGTCGAAGATGCGCCCGTCGGTCAGCTCGCCGAGGCGGCTCGCGTCCAGCGTCGGACGCCCTTCCCGCACGACCGACACGAAGCGCGCGTGGAGGCCGTCCAGGATCCCCTGGACGATGCGGCGCTCCTCGGGCGTCGCGCCGCGGAAGGGCGACAGGAGGTCCTTGTGCTCGCCCGCCTTGAAGGTCTGGTTCCGCACGCCGACCTTGGCGAGCAGGCCCTCGAGGTTGAACCCGGTCAGGATGACGCCGATCGAGCCCGTCACCGTGGTCGGATGCGCGACGATCCGGTCCGCGGCGCACGCGACGTAGTAGCCGCCCGAGGCGGCCATGTCGCCGAGCGCTGCCACCACCGGCACATGCCGCTCCTTCTTGAAGCGCACGATGTCGCCGTACACCTCGTCGCTCGCCGTGACGCCGCCGCCCGGGCTGTTGACGCGCAGCACGACCGCCTTCACGCGGTCGTCCTCCGCGGCCTTCGCCAGCTCGGCATGGACGCGCGCGACCGTGCTCTCCTCCTCGACCAGGCCGAAGGCGTGCTTGGTGGGCACGTCGGTGATCACGTTCGTCACCTCGAGGAGGAGGATCTTCGCGCGCCCCTCGCCCTCCAGCTTGGTCTCTTCCAACGGCCGCTCGCCGCGCTTGAGGCCGAGGTCGCCGAGCGAGACGAGGCAGCCGCTCGCGCCGACGGCCAGCGCGGCGAGCGCGAGCGCGCGCCTCATCGCGGCCCGCCTGCCCGGCCGCCGCGGGCGAGCTGGTGCAGGTCGAGGAGGCGCGCGATCTCCTCCTTGGGCAGGACCTTCTCCTCCTCGAGGATCTGACGGATGGGTACGTCGCGCGCGACCGCCTTCTTGAACAGCTCGGCCGCGCGGTCGTAGCCCACCACGGGCGCGATGGCCGTCACCAGCTGACCGGTCAGCTCCGCGTACTGCCGGCAGCGCTCGACGTTGGCGCGGATGCCGGTCACGCACTTTCGCGCGAAGACGCGCGCGGCCGCCGCCGTGACCGCGATCGACTCGAGGAGCGCGTGGGCGATCACCGGCATCATGACGTTGAGATCGAGGTTGCCGTTCATGCCCGCGATGGCGATGGTCGCGTCGTGGCCGATGACCAGCGCGGCGACCTGGTTCATCGCCTCGGGGATCACCGGGTTCACCTTGCCCGGCATGATGCTCGAGCCGGGCTGCGTCGCCGGCAGCTCGATCTCGTTCAGGCCCGTGCGCCCGCCCGAGGTGAGGAGGCGCAGGTCGTTGGCGATCTTCATCAGGCCGACGGCCAGCGTGCGCAGCGCGCCCGAGGTCTCGACCGCCGCGTCGCGGTTCTGCATCGCCTCGAAGCGGTCCGGCGCCACCACGAAGGGGAGCCCCGTCACGCGCGCCAGCTCGGCCGCGATCTTCTCCCCGAAGCCGGGCGGCGCGTTGATCCCGGTGCCGAGCGCGGTGCCGCCGATCGGCAGCTCCGCGAGGTGCGGCAGCGTCGCCTCGACGCGCGCGATGCCGTGGCGGACGACGCTGGCATAGCCGCCGAACTCCTGCCCGAGGGTCATCGGGACGGCGTCCTGGAGGTGCGTGCGGCCCGCCTTCACCACGTCGGCGAACGCTCGCGCGCGCTCCTCGAAGGCGGCCGCCAGCTCTTGCAGCGCGGGCAGCAGGGCGTGCGTGATCTCGCCGTAGGCGGCCACGTGGATGGCGGTCGGGAAGACGTCGTTGGTGCTCTGCCCCATGTTCACGTGGTCGTTCGGGTGGACGACCGCCTTGTCGCCGCGCCGGGCGCCGAGCAGCTCGAGGGCGCGGTTGGCGATCACCTCGTTGGCGTTCATGTTGGTCGAAGTACCGGAGCCGGTCTGGAAGACGTCGACCACGAACTCGCCGTCGAGCTTCCCCTCGGCCACCTCGGCGGCCGCGCGGGCGATCGCGTCGGCGAGCCGCCCGTCCAGGAGGCCGAGCCCGGCGTTGACGCGTGCGCAGGCACCCTTGATCGTACCCAGGGCGGCGATGAAGCCGCGCGGGAAGCGGAGCCCGGAGATGGGGAAGTTCTCCACCGCCCGGGCCGTCTGCGCGCCATAGTAGGCGTTCGCGGGCACCATCATTTCCCCCATGCTGTCGCGCTCGACGCGAGTGTCGGCCATGGAGCGAGCCCCTATCATCTGGACGGCGAAAAAAAAGGGGCCCCCGGTGGGGCCCCCGTGGGACTCTCGCGGCGCGCGGCCGCGCCCTCAGGGCAGGGTCGTCGGCGGCACGACGGTGCTGGTCGTGGTCGTGGCGGCGTTGCAGCTCCCGTCCGCCGCGCAGGCGTCGCAGCAGCTCGCGAAGTTGCCGGTGCAGCCGCCCTTGGCCTGGCATGATCCGTCGGCCTTCCGGACGTTGCACTTGCTGTGGCCGTGGCCGCTCTGGTTCGCGAGGCAGCAGGTGACGAAGCCCGTCTTGCCGCAGGTCGAGCGCGCGGCGCACTTCTTCACCGCGCCCTTGCAGCTCTTCGGCAGCACGCCGTTGCTGACCTCGGTGTTCGCGTGGCTGGCGACGCAGCTCACGTACTCGCCGTGGTTGGTCGCGGCCGCGCAGTCGCAGGACATGGCGATGTCGGAGCGCGCCTGGGCGCGCTTGGAGCCGGTGGGGTCGTCGTCGCTACAGCTGGCAAAGCCCAGCCGCGCGGTGGCGAGGATCAACCCGGTAATCAGGAGCCCTCGAACGACGTATCTCATCTGATTCCTCCTTCGTGCACGGCAACCGAGGCCGGGCCGAACCGTTATCCAGTATCCCATCGGCGGGACGTCAATCTCAAGCAGGAACAATTCGAGCCAAAAACAGGGGGCCCCTCGCGGGGCCCCCGGTGACAAAGGCGAAACGGTACGGGCTCGGGCTCACGGCACCGGCAGCGTGGTCGGCGGCAGCGACGTCGGCGGGAGGATCGTGCTGCTGGTCGTGGTCGTCGGGACGCAACCCGAGGCGTTGCACGCGTCGCAGCAGCTCGCGTAGTTGCCGACGCACTCACCGACGTCGGCGCACTTCGACGCGTCCTTCTTGATCTTGCACTTGGTGCTGCCCTTCTTGGTGACGCAGCAGGTGACGGCGCCCGGCTTGCCGCAGGTCGAGCGCGCGGCGCACTTCTTGACCGCGCCCTTGCAGCTCTTGGGGATGACGCCGTTGGTGACCTCGGTGTTCGTGTGGTCCGCGACGCAGCTCACGTAGTCGCCGTGGTTGATCGCGGTCGCGCAGTCGCAGGACATGGCGATGTCGGACCGCGCCTGGGCGCGCTTCGAGCCATCGGGGTCGTCGCTGTCGCAATTGGCGACGGCGAGCTGGGCGGCGCCCAGGATCAGCCCCGACACGATCAGCACTCGCATCAATCCTCGCATCTAGTGGTCTCCTTTCGCGCTCGGCGACCGTGCCGAGACCCGCGGGCAATATCGCCGATGGCAGGCGCGACTGGCAAGGAAAAAATCTCTCCCTACTTGACGTGAGAAATCGATCCGACCGCCGGGAGTCGGGCTCGTACCAGAGGGCAGTGCTCGAGGCCCTACGTCAGCCCTTCACCACCACCAGGGGCCGCAGGCGCGCCACCCGGCGCGCGAGGCCTGCCCGGTCGACGACGTCGACCACGTCGGCCACATCCTTGTAGGCCCAGGGCATCTCCTCGGCGACCCCGCGGAGCGACTGCGCGCGTATCACCACGCCGCGCCCGGCGAGCTCCGCCACCAGGTCGAGCCCACGCCCCATCTTCTTCGCCCGGGCACGGCTCATGAGACGGCCCGCGCCGTGGCAAGTGCTGCCGAACGTCTCGGCCATCGCCCCCGCGGTGCCGAGGAGGAGGAAGGAGTAGCGGCCCATGTCGCCCGGGATGATGACCGGCTGCCCGAGCGGCCGGAGATGCGCGGGGAGCGCGGGATGCCCCGGGCCGAAGGCGCGCGTCGCGCCCTTGCGGTGCACGCACACGCGCCGCGGCCGGCCGTCGACCACGTGCTCCTCCAGCTTGGCGATGTTGTGGCAGACGTCGTACACCAGCGCGAAGCGGAGCGCGGCGGGCCCGAGGCCGAGCGCCGCCCCGAAGGCGCGCTCGGCGAGCCCGCTCATCACCTGCCGGTTCGTCCACGCGAAGTTCGCGGCCGCCGCCATGGCGGCCAGGTACTGCCGCCCCTCGGGCGAGCGCAGGGGGACGCAGGCGAGCTGGCGGTCCGGCATGGCGATCCCGTAGCGCGCCATGGCGGGTCCCATGGTGCGCAGCGCGTCGTCGCACACCTGGTAGCCGAGGCCGCGCGAGCCGGAGTGGATCATCACCGCCACCTGCCCCGCGGAGAGACCGAGTGCCGTGGCGGCGCGCGCGTCGTAGATCTCGTCCACGCGCTGCACCTCGAGGAAGTGGTTCCCGGAGCCGAGGGTGCCGACCTGGCTCCGCCCGCGCTCGAGGGCGGTGTCCGACACCGCGTCCGGGTCGGCGTCGCGCATGCAGCCGCCCTCCTCGGTCGCTTCCAGGTCCGAGGCGCGCCCGAACTGGTTCGCCACCGCCCAGGCCGCGCCGCGCGCGAGCATCTTCTTCTCCTCGGCCTGCGTCAGCCTGGGGATCGCGCCCGCGGAGCCGACGCCCGCCGGGATCGCCTGGTAGAGCGCGTCGGCGAGGCGCGCGAGGTGCGGCGCGAGATCGTCGGCCGCGAGGCCGGTGCGCAGGAGCCGCACGCCGCAGTTCACGTCGAAGCCGATGCCGCCGGGCGAGATCGCGCCCTCCTCGGCGTCCACCGCGGCCACGCCGCCGATCGGGAAGCCGTAGCCCCAGTGGATGTCGGGCATGGCGAGCGAATGGCCGACGATTCCGGGCAGGTGGGCCACGTTCGCGACCTGGGTCAGCGCCGGGTCGTCGCGCAGCTCGCCCATGAGCTTCTCGCTGGCGTAGATCCGGCCGGGGACCCGCATGCCGCCGTGGCGCGGGATCTCCCAGACGCAGTCGCCGATACGGTACAGCTCCACGGTCAGACGTCGAAGATGACGCGCGCCCACCAACCGGTCGCGGTCTCGCGCACCGCGAGCTCGTGGTAGGTGACGCCCTTCACCTCCGTATGGAGACAGTGCCGCGCCCGGTCAACGCGCTCACCCGCGCCCCAGGCGCGGAGCGCGCGCTCGCTCAGCTCTTCGACCGTGAGCTCGCCGCAGGCGAAGGCCCCGGTCTGCAGGCGGACGAGGAGGTGCTGGAGCCAGTCGTGGAACAGGGCCTCGCGGTCGTCGGCCGCGAGCGCGATCGCGTCGCGCTCGCGCGGCTCGACCGTCGCCAGGTCGATCATCAGCCCGAGCATGGCGAGGCCCGCCCGCTCGAAGAGGAGCGGCAGGCTCGGCGCCTCGACCTCGAGCCCCAGGTCGGCCGTGTGCTCGAGCTCGCGCACGCACGGGCCGAGATCGCGCGCCCGGGTGACCATCGCGCCTACACCGGATCCGGCACGCCGGCGCCGGCGACCTCGACCAGCATGCCGTGCGCGTCGACCGGGCGCACGTACCAGCGCTCGGCGGCGCCGCGCGCCTGCACGTGCGCCTCCGCCAGGTCGTCGCGCGCCTTCTTCGGGTCGTCCACGCGCAGCTCCATGGCGAACATCCCCTCGCCGCGCTGGCGGAGGAAGAGGCCGGGCGGCGACTTCTCGTCGTGCGGCTGGACCAGCTCGAGCAGGCAGTTCTCCGCGCGCAGGAAGACGTGGCGCGCGCCGAGGCTCGGCACGTCGCTCGGCTCGCCGACGCGCGCGAAGCCGAGCGCGTGCTCGTAGACGGCGAGCGCGCGCTCCAGGTTGCGCACCACGAGGACGAGCGAGGCGAGGCGGGTCATGCGGGGCTCCTTGGTCAGTGCGCGGGCTCCGCCGCGCGGCGGCTCTCGTGCTCGATCTGGATGGTCACGTGCTCGATGCGGAACTCGCGCGCGCAGACCGCCGCCATGGCGGCCAGGATGGCGTCGTCGGCGTCGTGGTCGACCGCCACCACGGCGTGCGCGGAGAGCGCGTAGCGCCCGGTGGTGAGGCTCCACACGTGCAGGTCGTGCACCTCGTCGGTCCCCGGCACGCGCTCGAGCGAGCGGCGGAGCGCGTCGAGGTCGACGTGCGCCGGCACCGCCTCCATGAGCACGTCCACCGCCTCGCGCACCAGCGCCCACGAGCCGACGAGGATGAGCGCGGCGATGAACGCGCTCGCCAGCGCGTCGGCGGCGTTCCAGCCGGTCAGCACGATGACCAGCCCCGCCCCCGCCGCGCCGAGCGAGCCGAGCAGGTCCGAGAGGACGTGCAGGTAGGCACCGCGCAGGTTCAGGCTGGCGGCGCTGTGCTCGCGCAGGCGGCGCGCCACGAGCACGTTCACCGCCAGCCCGGCGAGCGCGAGGACGAGGAGCCCGCGCCCGGCCACCGGGGGCGGCGCCTGGAAGCGCCGCCACGCCTCGGCGACGATGAAGACGACGACCACCCACAGCACCACGCCGTTCACCAGGGCGGCCAGGATCTCGGCGCGGTAGTAGCCGAAGGTCTTGCTCTCGCTCGCCGGCCGATCGCAGATCCAGAGCGCGAAGAGTGTCAGCCCGAGGGCCGCCAGGTCGGTGAACACGTGCGCCGCGTCGCTCATCAGCGCGAGGCTGTTGGTGAGCCACCCGCCCACCAGCTCGGCGACGCAGAGGAGCGCGGTGACGGCGAGGCCGTTGCGCACGGCGTCGAACTCGCGGGCGTGATCGCGTGCGTGCATGCGGCGCGCGCCCTCAGGGACGCTCGTACTCGACGAGCGAGAAGATCTCGATGCCTTCCAGCCGGCGGCGGCCGCCGAGGAAGCCGAGCTCGATCACGAAGGCGCAGGCGAGCACCTCGCCCCCGCAGCGCCGGACCAGCTCGACCGCCGCCGAGGCCGTGCCGCCGGTGGCGAGCAGGTCGTCGATGATGAGCACGTGGTGGCCGGCGCCGATCGCGTCGTGGTGGATCTCGAGCGTGTCGCTGCCGTACTCGAGCTCGTAGCGCGCGACGTAGGTCTGCGCGGGGAGCTTCCCGGGCTTGCGCACCAGCGCGATGCCGGTGCCGAGCCCGTAGGCCACGGCGGCGCCGATCAGGAAGCCACGCGACTCGATGCCGAGCACCACGTCCGCCCGGCCGCGGTAGCGCTCGACGAAGCGGTCGACCATGGCGTGGAAGGCCTCGCGGTCGGCGAGCAGCGGCGTGATGTCGCGGAAGATGATGCCGGGTTTGGGGAAGTCGGGGATGTCGCGGATGCGGCGGCGCAGATCAATCATGCACCCCCTCTACCACATTCGCGCGCTGCGGCGCCGCCCCGCCCGTGGCGAGCGCCGGCAGGTAGAAGAGCGGATTGCGCGCGATGTTGTCCTTGCGCACCTCGAAGTGGAGGTTCGGGCCCGAGGTCTTGCCGCTCCGTCCGACCGCCGCGATGACCTCGCCCTGGCGCACCTCGGCGCCCGCCCGCACGCGATTCTCGCGGTTGTGCGCGTAGACGGTCGCGTAGCCCTCGTCGTGCGCGAGGATGATCAGGTTGCCGTAGCCGCGCAGGTGGTCGCTGTAGAGCACGCGGCCGGCGCGCGCGGCGCAAACCGGCGCCCCCTCGCGCGAGCCGATGTCGATGCCGTCGTGATGGGTCGCGCCGCGCGGGCCGAAGGCCGAGGTCAGCAGGCCGCCTTGCACCGGCCAGACGAAGGGCGCGGCGCCGCGCGGCAGCTCGGGCGGCAGGGGACGGTCGCCGCGCGCGCTCACCGGCGTGATCACCCCGACCGGTAGCGCGCGCTGCGCGCGCGGGACGACGATCATCTGGCCGACCTCGATGCGCGTCGCATCCTTGAGGCGGTTCGCGCGCACGATCTCCTCGGGCGAGACGCCGTACGCCTTGCCGATCCGGTAGAGGCTCTCGCCCCGCTCGACGCGGTGGCGGAGGACCGCCGATCCGCCGCACGCGATGAGGCTCACCGCCACCGTCACCGCCGCCACCCCTCCCCGCCCGCGTCGCACGATCCGCTACGGCTCCTCCCACCCGAAGCTGCCGAGCAGCTTCACGAAGCGGCACTCGCCGAGGTACTCCTCGACCAGGCCCGCGGGCTCGCGCCGCAGGCGCACCAGGGTCTGCAGATCGTCCTCGCCCATGGGGAGGACAAGCCGCCCGTGCTCGGCGAGCTGCTCGACGAGCGGGCGCGGGATGCGCGGCGCGCCCGCCGTGACCACGATGGCGTCGTAGGGCGCGGCCGGCGGCCAGCCGAGCGTCCCGTCGCCCACCTCGACCCGCACCTGCTCGCCATAGCCGAGGACCTGGAGTACCTGGGCGGCGTGCTCGGCGAGGCGCGGGATGCGCTCGAGCGAGACGACCCGCGCTCCCATCTCGGCCAGCACCGCGGCCTGGTAGCCCGAGCCCGTGCCCACCTCGAGCACGCGAGCCCCCGGCGCCAGCTCGAGCGCCTCGCTCATCAGCGCCACCATGTACGGCTGCGAGATCGTCTGCCGCTCGCCGATGGGCAGCGGCGTGTCCTCGTAGGCGCGCTCGGCCAGCCCGGGCGCGACGAAGAGATGGCGCGGCACCTGCCGCATGGCCGCGAGCACCGCCGGGTCGCGGAAGTCCCGCGCCTCGAGCTGCTCGGCGATCATGCGGTGGCGGGCCTGCTCGAAGTCTAGGGCCATGGGAAGGAGAGCGCCCGCAGCGCGTCGAACGACTTGTAGTTGGTGAGGTCGAGGTGGATGGGGGTCACCGAGATGAGGCCCTGGCTCACGGCGTGAAAGTCGGTGCCCTCGGCGTCCTCGAACTCGAGCTCGTCACCGCCGATCCAGTAGTACTTCTTGCCCCGCGGGTCGACCTTCTCGATGATCGCGTCCCCGTAGCGGCGCCGGCCCATGCGCGTGAGCGCGAAGCCGCGCACGGGCTGCCCGTCGAGCGGCGCGGGGACGTTCACGTTGAGCAGCGTGTCGGGGGGAAGGCCGCGCTCGAGCACCCAGGCCGCGAGCCGCCGCGCGAAGCGCGCCGCCGCCTCGAAGCGGAATTCGCTCCGGCTGACGAGCGACACGGCGAAGGCGGGGAGACCGAGGAGCGTGCCCTCCATGGCCGCCGACACCGTGCCCGAGTAGGTGACGTCGTCGCCCAGGTTGGCGCCCTTGTTGATGCCCGAGACGACCAGCGCCGGCCGGCGCCGGAGGATGCCGTTCACGCCCAGGTTGACGCAGTCGGTCGGCGTGCCGTCGATCGCGTAGCGCCCCGGCCCGAGCTCCTCGACGCGGAGCGGCCGGTGGAGGGTGAGCGAGTGGCTGACCGCGCTGCGCTCGCGGTCCGGCGCCACCACGATCACCTCGCCCAGATCCCGGAGCGCGTCGGCCAGCGCCGCGATGCCCGCCGAGTGCACGCCATCATCGTTGGAGACCAGGATGAGCGGCGTGGCATCCATGCTGCGCTGCGCGCAGGGTGCCACCACCACCGCCCGCCTGCAAGCTTGCGTGGTGGCGCACCCCGAGAGTCGGGGCGAGCCGATTTGAACGGCCGACCACTCGCACCCCAAGCGAGTGCGCTACCTGGCTGCGCCACGCCCCGGCGCCCTCTCGCTACGCGACCCCCGGCGGGGAGTCAAGGCGCGCGTCAACCGCCTGACACGGCCCGCGCGCGGCTGGTAGCTTGCCAGCTTTTTGACGGTCCGGCCACGAGTGTCAATTTGGCCGCGGGCCATGCCGCCCGCGGCACCCCGGAAGGCAAAGAATTCGAGCATCGCCGGCCGGCCGCGCGCTGGCGCACGGGTTGCATTCTCGCCTGTCAGGCGGAGGGCAGCCCATGGCGAACACATCGAGCGAGACGGCGGCGGTCGAGATCGAGGCGCGGGAGCAGGCGCTGGCGGAGCCGCTGCGGGAGCGCAGCCCCGAGAGCCTGGCCAACCTGTTCGCCCCCGACGTCATCCTCCCCGAGCAGTTCTTCGAGGGTGCACGGCGCGACAGCCAGGCCTCCGGCGAGAAGGCGCTCATGCTGGCGGTGCTGGAGGACGGCATCCGCTGCTTCCAGGAGCACCTGCGCAACCCGCGCTCGAACCCGCGGCTGCTCTCGCAACAGGCCGAGGCGTGGATGCGCGCCATCGACTACGAGTGGCCGTTCTCCTTCAACAACGTGTGCGAGACGCTCGGCATCGATCCCTCGGCGCTGCGCGGCGCGCTGCTCTCCTGGAAGGCGAAGCGGCTGGCGGAGCACGAGGGCAACGGCGGGCCGACGCCGACGGCGAAGAAGGTCTACCGGCTGCACCTGCGCACCAAGCGCACCAGCGCGGTGCGCTAGCCCCGCGGGGCTACCCGATCTTGAGCGGGGGAGCCGGCTCCCGCTCGAGCAGCCGACAGAGCTCGGTCAGCTCGCGGCGCACCTCGACCAGGGTCGCGCCCGCGGGACCGGTCTCCGCGGCGACCCGGTGAAGGCGCTCGCGCAGGCAGCGCTTGGCGCCCTCGATGGTGTAGCGCTCGGCGTAGAGGAGACGCCGGATCTCGAGCAGCGTCTCGACGTCCTTGCGACGGTAGAGCCGGTGCCTGGAGCGCGTCTTCCCGGGGCGGAGCGCGCTGAACTCGCTCTCCCAGTAGCGCAGCACGTAGGGCTTGACGCCGATCAGGCGGGCGACCTCGCCGATCTTGAAGTAGAGCTTGTCGGGCAGCTCGATGGGGGCCATGGCCTCCTCAGGCGGCGTCGTCCGTCCCCGCGGGCGCGCTGCCGTTCATCGTCTTCTTCAGCACCTGGCTCGCCTTGAAGGTGAGCACGCGACGGCCGGAGATGACGATCTCGTGGCCCGTCTGCGGATTGCGGCCCTTGCGCGGACGCTTCTCGTTGACCACGAAGTTGCCGAAGCCGGAGATCTTGACCTTCTCGCCCCGCTCGAGCCGGCGCTTCACCAGCTCGAAGATCGACTCCACGACGTCCGTCGCCTCCTTCTTCGAGAAGCCGACCTTCTCGTAGATGCGTTCCACGATATCGGCCTTCGTCATGGTCATGGCGGCGCGGCTCCTTCAGCCACGGAACTCGAGCGCGAAGCGCCCCGCCAGGCGCTCGAGGACCGCGGCGTGGAGGGCGTTCACCTCCTCGTCGGTCAGCGTCCGGTCGGCGGCGCGGTAGGCGATGCTGTAGGCCAGGCTCTTCTTGTCCGCCGCGATCGGCGCACCCCGGTAGCAGTCGAACAAGCGCACCAGCTCGATCTGCGGGTTCCGCAACGCCCGGATCTCCTCGAGGATGTCACCGGCCCGAAAAGCCTCGCCGACGACCACGGCGAGGTCACGGGTGACGGCAGGGAATCTCGGCAAGGGCCTCAGCGCAAGGCGGCGCGGAACATAGTGAGCGAGCTCCGCGAAGTCAAGCTCGGCCACCCACACTTCCCCTGGAAGATCAGCGGATTGCGTGATCGCGGGGTGGAGGGCGCCGGCCACGCCGAGGGGCGCGCCATCGACCTCGAGGAGCGCCGCCTTGCCGGGATGCAGGAAGGCGCCCTCGCCCGCCGGGCGCCAGCGCACGCGTCCCTCCAGGCCGAGGCCCGCGAGGAGGCCGCCGAGGACGCCCTTCAGGTCGGAGAAGTCCACCGCCGGCCCGCTCCGCTCCACGCCGCGCGGCGGCCACGCGCCGGCCAGGAGCAGCGCCACTGCCCGCGGCTCCTGCCGGGCGCCCTGCGCGTCGAGCCCGTAGCCCTTGCCGAGCTCGAAGGCCCCGACGAAGCCGGCGCCCAGCGCCAGGTTGAGGCGCAGCGCGCGCACCAGCCCGGCGAGCGGCGAGCGGCGCAGCTCGCCGGTCTCCGAGGAGAGCGGGTTGCGCACCACGAGCGGCGCGAGCGCGCGCCCGACGAAGCCCGGGAGGCGGCGGTTCGTCTCCGCGTCGGTGAAGGCGAGGGTCACCATCTCGGCCAGGCCGGCCGCCACCAGCGCCCGCCGGATGCGCCCCGCGAACCGCCGGGCCGGCGTGTCCTCGCCGGCCGCGAGGGGCACCTCCGGGAGGGCGATCGGGATGCGGTCGTAGCCGCCGAGACGCGCGATCTCCTCGACCAGGTCCTCCTCCAGCCGGAGGTCCCCGCGGAACGACGGCGGCGTGACGAGGAGCGCGTCGCGCTGCGTCCGGCAGGTGGCGCCGAGCGCACGCAGCCTGCGCGCGATGTCGCCGCGGGCGAGCTGCGCGCCAAGGAGCGCGATCGCGCGGCGGGGGCGTAGACGGATGGTGGCGGGCGCCAGCCCCTTCATCCCGGGCGCGTCCTCCACGATGCCGGGCGCCACGCGGCCGCCCGCGAGGCGCGCCATCAGCGCCGCCGCGGCGTCGAGCGCCTCGGGCACCATCGCCGGATCCACCCGCCGCTCGAAGCGGTAGGCCGCCTGCGACGGGAGTGCCAGGCGCCGGCTCGTGCGGCGCACGGCGGCGGGCGCGAAGAACGCGCTCTCGAGGAGCAGCGTGCGCGTGGCGGGTGTCACCTCGGACGCTTCACCGCCCATCACGCCGGCCAGGGCCACCGGACCGCGTCCGTCGGCGATCACCAGGTCGCCCGTCTCGAGCGCGCGCTCGACGCCGTCGAGGGTGGTGAGGCGCTCGCCGGGGGCGGCCCGCCGCACCACGATGCGCCGCTCGGCGAGCCGCTCGAGGTCGAAGGCGTGCAGCGGCTGCCCGCGCTCCAGCATCACGTAGTTGGTCGCGTCGACCACCGCGTTCACCGCCCGCATGCCGGCGCGCCGCAGGCGAAGCCGCAGCCAGAACGGTGAAGGCACGATGCGTACCCCGCGCACGACGCGCGCGCAGTAGCGCGGGCAGAGCTCCGCCGCCGCCACCGAGACCCGCACCTCGCGCCCCGCGGCGGCGCCCGCCTCGCGCGGACGCGGGCGGGGGTGGCGCAGCCGGGCGCCGGTCACGGCCGCGATCTCACGCGCCACCCCGAGGATCGAGAGCCAGTCGCCCCGGTTCGGCGTCACCTCGGCCTCGAGCACGGTGTCGGCGACGCCGGCGAGCGCGCCGAGCGGCGTTCCCGGGGCGGCCTCGTCCGGGAGCTCCAGCACCCGGCTCGCGTCCTCGCCGAGCGCCAGCTCCGCCTCCGAGCAGAGCACGCCCGCCGACTCGACGCCGCGAATGCGCACCGCCTCGGTGGCGCGTCCGCCGGGCAGGCGCGCACCCGGCAGCGCCACGGGGACCAGCTGCCCCGCGACCAGGCCCGGCGCGCCCGAGACCACCGTGATCGGCGCAGGGCGCCCGACGTCGACGCGACACACCTGCCCGCCCCCGGGATGCGGCGCGACCGTCACCAGCCGCCCGACCACGACGTGGCGGTCGAGCTGGCCCACCTCCTCCACGGCCTCGATCTTGAGGCCGGCCATGGTGAGCCGCTCGGCGAGCGTCGTCGCTGAACCGCTCCAGGTGACGAACTCGGCGAGCCAGGAGAGCGGGACGCGCATGCCTCAGGAGGGGAACTGCTCGAGGAAGCGGAGATCGTTGTCGTAGAAGAGCCGCAGATCGGCGAGCCCGTAGCGCAGGAGCGCCAGGCGGTCGGTGCCCATGCCGAAGGCGAAGCCGCGCACCGCCTCGGGATCGTAGCCGCCCGCGCGGAGCACGTTCGGATGGATCATGCCGGCGCCCAGGATCTCGAGCCAGCCGCCGCCGTGGCAGACGCGGCAGGCCGGGTCGGGCGCGCCGCCCGCGACCGCGCACGCCGTGCACGCGATGTCGACCTCGGCGCTCGGCTCGGTGAAGGGGAAGAAGCTCGGCCGGAAGCGGACGCCGGTCTCGGGGCCGAAGAAGCGGCGCAGGAAGTGGACCAGCACGCCCTTCAGGTCGGCGAAGGTGACACGGTCGTCCACCATGAAGCCCTCGACCTGCTGGAACATCGGCGAGTGCGTGGGATCCAGCTCGTCGCGCCGGTAGACCGTGCCGGGCGCGATCACGCGGAGCGGCGGCTGCGTCGAGCGCATGACGCGGATCTGCACCGGCGAGGTATGCGTGCGCAGCAGCGCGTCGTCGCCCGCCGCCACGAAGAGGGTGTCCTGCGTGTCGCGCGCGGGATGGTCGGGCTCGAAGTTGAGGGCGCCGAAGTTGTGGTAGTCGTCCTCGATCTCGGGGCCCTCGGCGACGCGGAAGCCCATGGCGACGAAGATATCGACGATCTCGTCCTCGACCTGGCGCAGCGGATGGACGTGGCCGCGCGCTGGCTCGCGCCCGGGGAGCGTGACGTCGATGCGATCCTGGGCGAGCGAGCGTTCGAGCTCGGCGGCCCCGAGCGTGCCCTCGCGCGCGGCGAGCGCCGCCCCGACCGCGTCCTTCACCTCGTTCGCGAGGGCACCCATCGCCGGGCGCTCCGCGGCGGGCAGCGTGCCCAGGCCGCGCAGGACCCCGTTCAGCGACCCCTTGCGTCCGAGGTAGCGGACGCGGATCGCCTCCAGCTCCGCCGGGGTGCGGCAGGCCGCGATCTCGGCGAGCGCCGCCTCCCGGAGCCGTGCGAGGTCGGCGCGCAAGGCCGTCAGGCGGCGGGGGCGGGCGTGCGGGCGACCTCCGCGATGCGCGCGAAGGCCTGCGGATCGTCGAGCGCGAGCGCGGCCAGGATCTTGCGGTCGACCTCGACGCCCGCGGCCTTCAAGCCGGCGACCAGCCGGCTGTAGGAGAGCCCGTTCGCGCGCGCCGCGGCGTTGATGCGCACGATCCACAGCGCGCGGAAGTCGCGCCTGCGCTGCTTGCGGTCGCGGTAGGCGTAGGTCAGGCCGCGCTCGACCGTCTCGCGCGCCTGGCGGTACGTCTTGCGCCGGCCGCCGACGTACCCCTTCGCCTGCTTCATCGTCTTCTTGTGGCGGCGCCGTGTCTTCGGGCCGCCCTTCGCGCGTGGCATGGCTCGTACTCCTAGAGGTAGGGGAGCAGGCGCTTGATCGCCTTCTCGTTCGACTTGTCGACCAGCGCGGCCTTGCCGAGCCGGCGCTTCTGCTTGCGGGTCTTGTTGACCAGGATGTGGCGCAGGTAGCCGCGCCGCCGCTTCACCTTGCCCGTGGCGGTCAGCTTGAAGCGCTTGGCGGCGCCCCGTCTCGTCTTCATCTTCGGCATGACGTCCCTTCCTACTTGCCGATCAGCATGATCGACATGCTGCGGCCTTCCATGCGCGCCTGCTGCTCGATGGTGGCCACGTCGGCGACCTTCTCGGCGATCCGGTCGAGCATCACCTTGCCCAGCTCGGGGTGCGTGATGGAACGCCCGCGGAAAAAGACCGACACCTTCACGCGATGGCCCTCGGCCAGGAAGCCGCGGATGTGGCCCACCTTGAAGTCGACGTCGTGGACGCTCGTCTGCGAGCCGACCTTCACCTCCTTCAGGATGGTGGCGGCCGACTTCTTGCGCGACTCCTGCGCCTTCTTCTTCTGCGCATAGCGGAACTTGCCGAAGTCCATGATGCGGCAGACGGGCGGGTTCGCGGTGGGCGCGACCTCGACCAGGTCGAGGTCCTTCTGCTGCGCCATGCGGAGCGCGTCCTGCGTCGTCATGACGCCGAGCTGGGCGCCGTCGTCGGCGATGACCCGCACCTCGCGCGCGCGGATCTGCCCGTTCACCCGTGTCTTCTCCTCGATTTTGGCTATGGGGCACCTCCCGGCATGTGGGCCTGAGCGACGGTCTCGGCGACGAAGGCGTCCAGCGCCGGCGCCTCGCGCGCGCCGCCCGTGCGCGGTGCGACCGTCCCGGCGGCCGCCTCGCGCTCGCCCACGACCGCGACCACGGGCACCTTCTCGAGCTCGGCCTCGCGCACCTTGTAGCCGAGCTTCTCGTTGCGCAGATCGGCCTCGGCGCGCAGCCCCGCCGCACGGCAGGCGGCCGCCACGCGGGTCGCGTAGTCGGCCACCTTCTCGCTCACCGGGAGCACGCGCACCTGCACGGGGGCGAGCCAGAGCGGCAGGCGCCCCGCGGTGTGCTCGAGCAGGATCGCGATGAAGCGCTCGAGCGAGCCGAGCACCGCGCGGTGGAGCATGACGGGCGTCGCCTCGCTGCCCTCGGCGGTCACGTAGCCGAGGCCGAAGCGCTCGGGCATGGCGCAGTCGATCTGCACGGTGGCGAGCGTCCACGAGCGCTCGAGCACGTCCTTGAAGTCGAAGCCGATCTTCGGGCCGTAGAAGGCGCCCTGCCCCGGCAGCACCGTCACCGCGAAGCCCGCCTGCTCGAGGGCGCGGCGGAGCGCGTCCTCGGCCGCGTTCCACAGCTCGACGCGCCCGAGGAACTTCTCAGGCCGCGTCTGCAGGGTCACCTCGATGCGCTCGAAGCCGAAGGCGGCGTACACCTCGCGGGTCATGGCGACGAAGTGCTCGAGTTCGCCGTCGAGCTGCCCGGGCGTGCAGTAGATGTGGGCGTCGTCCTGGGCCATCGAGCGCACGCGCGTCAGTCCGGCGAGCGTCCCCGAGGGCTCGAAGCGGTGCAGGCGGCTGAAGTCGGCGAAGCGGACCGGGAGGTCGCGATAGGAGTGCTTGCGGGTGGCGAAGAGGTAGCAGTGGCCGGGGCAGTTCATGGGCTTGACGCCGTACTCCTCCTCCTCGATCGTCATCAGGAACATGTCGTCGCGGAAGGCGTCGTAGTGCCCCGAGGTCTTCCACAGGTCGGTCTTGTAGATGAGGGGCGTGATGACCTCGGCGTAGCCGTAGCGCGCGTAGAGCCCGCGGATGAACTGCACCAGCAGGTTGTAGACGACTGCACCCTTGGGGTGGAAGAAGGGCGAGCCGGGCGCGATCGGGTGGAGCGAGAAGAGGTCGAGCGCCTGGCCGAGCCGCCGGTGGTCGCGCTGCTTCGCCTCTTCGACGCGGCGGAGATAGGCCTCCAGGTCCTTCGCGCTCGCCCAGGCCGTGCCGTAGATGCGCTGCAGCTGCTCGTTGCGCGCGTCGCCGCGCCAGTAGGCGCCGGCCAGGCTGGTGAGCCGGAAAGCCGCGATGCGGCCGGTCGAGGGCACGTGCGGGCCGCGACAGAGGTCGACGAACTCGCCCTGCGTGTAGAGCGAGACGGTGTCCTCCGGGATACCCTCGATGATCTCGACCTTGTAGTGCTCGCCCATGGCGCGGAAGCGGCGGATCGCCTCCGCCTTCGGTACCTCGTCGCGGCGGACGGGGAGGTCCTCCTTCACGATCGCGCGCATCGTCTCCTCGATGCGTGGCAGGTCCTCCGCGGCGAAGCCGCCGGGGCGCTTGAAGTCGTAGTAGAAGCCGTTCTCGATCACCGGGCCGATGGTGATCTCGGTCTCCGGGAAGAGGCGCTTCACGGCCTGCGCCATCAGGTGCGCGGAGGAGTGGCGGAGGACCTCCAGGCCCTCGGGCGACTCGGGCGCGACCGGGACGAGCCGGCAATCGGCCACGAGCGGGCGCGAGAGGTCGACGACGGCCGTGGCCGCGCCCTCGACGCGCGCGGCGATCGCGCGCTCGACCGCCTTGCGGTTGCCGCCCCCGTTGCGGGCATGCGCGCTGAGCGCCTCTCTCGCCGTGGTGCCGGCGGGCATGCGCTCGCTCCCCCCGTCCTCGAACGTCACGCTGATCTCCATCATTCCGAGCTAGACGGAACGGGCGGGAGTCAGGTGGTGGATAGGCACGGGCGGGATTGAACCGCCGGCCTCTTCCGTGTCAAGGAAGCGCTCTCCCACTGAGCTACGTGCCTACGTCACGCCTAAGAAGGCGAATTCGGTACCAATCCGGCGCCGGCCTGTCAAGGTGCGAGCGCGCTTGTGGTCGCCCAGGCGGGCGGTTACAGTGCGCCCCGCGTGTCGCGGGAGCAGCTCTTCGCGGCGTTCTTCTTCGCCGTCTTCCTGTTCCTGCTCTACCAGCTCTACCTCTTCCTCGCGGCCTTCTTCGCGCCGCTGGTCTGGGCGGCGATCCTCGCCCTCGCCTTCTACCCCTTGACGAATCGGCTGGTGGCCCGGTTTCGCGGGCGGCGCGGCCTGGCCGCGCTGGTGCTCGTGCTGGGGGTCACCCTGGTGGTCGTCCTGCCGTCGTTCCTGCTCGGCTCGCTCCTGGTGCGCGAGGCGACCGCCGCCTACAGCCGCCTCCAGGTCGCGGTGCAGGAAGGCGAGCTCGCACGCCTGGTGGAGCACCTCCGCGACTCGCGCCTGGGCGGCCTCTGGCTGCGCGTCGGGCCGCTCTTCGACCAGCTCTCGATCGACCTCTCGGACCTGCTCCTGCGCGCCACCAACTGGGTGTCGGACCAGATCGTCGACCAGGCGACCGCGCTGGCGCGCAACGTTCTCCTCTCGGTCGTCAACTTCGTCCTCATGCTGGTGGCGCTGTTCTTCTTCTTCCGCGACGGCGAGGCGATGGCCGCGCGCGTGCGTGATCTCCTCCCCATGCAGCCCGTGCACAAGGAGGCGATCGCGGCGCGCCTCTACGCGACCCTCACCGCGGTGGTGCAGAGCATGCTGGTGACGGCGGTCACGCAGGGCGTGCTCGCCGGGCTCGGCTACTGGGTGAGCGGCCTCAGCTTCAGCGTGTTCCTCGGCTTCGTCACCGGCCTCGCATCGTTCCTGCCGCTCGCCGGCCCGGCCTTCGTGTGGAGCGGGTCGGCCCTCTACCTGGCGCTCACCGGCCACCTCGGCCGGGCCGTCGGCCTCGCCGTGTGGGGCGTGCTCGCGGTCAGCACCGCCGACAACTGGATCAAGCCGCTCTTCATCGGCGGGCGCGCCAAGCTGCCGACCTTCCCGCTCCTCATCTCCATCCTCGGCGGGCTCAGCGTGTACGGCTTCCTCGGCGTCTTCCTCGGGCCAGTCGTGCTCGCGATCCTGTTCACCTTCGTCGACATCTACCGCGTACAGTACCAAGACGAAGCCCCGCTCATAGTGCCGCCGGCGGAGCCGCCGCGGGCCGAGCGCGCGGCGCTGCCCTGACCCCTCAGCGCGTCCCGTTGCCGGCCGCGAACGGCGCGCGGGCGAGCACCGCCTCGGCCTGCGCGACGATCTCGCGCAGCAGCTCGCCCGCCGGCTTGATGGTGCGGAAGCCGCCCACGCCCTGCCCCGCCGGGAAGCAGGTCTTCTCGGGATCGGCCTCCGAGCGCCAGTAGGCCATCACGTTGCGCTGCGAGGAGATCATGAGCTGCTCGGGGAAGGGGCGCATCTTCCCGGGATCGCCCTCCAGCTCGGCGATGTAGGGGTTCTTCAGCGCGCGCAGCGGCTTCCCCGAGTAGGCCCGCGTGCGGACGGTCTCGTCCTGCTCGGCGCGCACCAGCGCTTCGCGGTACTGGCGTGCGGCCGTGGCCTCCGGCGTGGCGATGAAGCGGGTGCCGATCACGGCGCCCTGCGCGCCGAGCGCCAGCGCCGCGACCACCCCCCGGCCGTCGACGATGCCGCCCGCCGCCACCACGGGAATCTTCACCGCGTCCACCACCTGGGGCACGAGCGCGAGGGTGCCGATCTCGCCCGTGTGCCCCCCGGCCTCCGTGCCCTGCGCCGCCACCACGTCGGCGCCCGCCTGCTCGGCGCGCACCGCATGCTTCACCTTGCCCGTCATCACCATGATCTTCAGACCGTGCGCCTTCATCTCGGCCACGTGTTTTTCCGGCACGGCGAGGCCGGCGACGAAGATCCGCACCTCCTCCTCGTAGAGGACGGGGAGATACGGCACGATCATCTGCGGCAGGGGCGCCAGCAGGTCGACCGCGAAGGGCCGGGTGGTGAGCGCCTTGGTGCGGCGGATCTCCGTGCGGAGATCGTCGGGCGAGAGCGCGGCGGCCCCCATCACGCCGAGACCCCCGGCGTTGGACACCGCGGCGACCAGCGGCGCCATCGACACGCCGCCCATGCCCGCGAGCAGGATCGGGTACTCGATGCCGAAGAAGTCGCAGATCGGCGTGCGCAGCATGACTTGACTCGAGGAGGCGTAGCACGCGAGGAACCCTCATGCCAGAGCGAATCCTCCCGGTGCTGGCCGGCGGCGGCCAGACGATCGACCGACCCGCCGATCCGGCCGCGGGCCGCGAGCCGCTCCTCTTGATGGAGGAGGCGGCGCGGCGCGCGGCCGAGGACGCCGGCGGGGGGGCGCGCCTGCTCGGCGCGCTCGACACGCTCGCGGTCGTGAACGTCATCTGCCACGGCTACGGCGACGCGGCCGGCCTCCTCGCCGAACGCCTCGGCTGCCGGCCGGCGCGCGCCATCAACACGACGCTCGGCGGGAACACGCCGCAGTCGCTGGTGAACCACCTGTGCGACGAGATCGCCGCCGGGCGCGTGCAGCTCGCGCTCGTCGCCGGCGCCGAGGCGTGGCACACGGCGCGCGCGCGCGGGCGCGCGGGCCTGGCGTCCACCTGGGCCGAGCGCCCGCTGTCCGCTCCGCTCTGGGGCGACGCGCGCCCCGGGGTCAGCGAGCACGAGGCGCGGCACGGCATCGGACAGCCGATCGTCACCTACCCGATGGTCGAGAACGCCTTCCGCGCCGCGCGCGGGCTCTCGCTGGAGGCGCACCGGCGCGAGCTGGCCGAGTTCGCCGCCCACTCGGCCACGATCGCGGCCGCGAACCCCTACGCCTGGTTCCGCGACGCGAAGGACGCCGCCACGCTCTCCACGATCACGCCGGAGAACCGCATGGTGGGCTTTCCCTACCCCAAGTTCATGAACGCGATCCTCGACGTGAATCAAGGAGCGGCGCTCCTGCTCGCGAGCGAGAGCGCCGCGCGCCGCTTCGGGCTTTCATCCGCGCGCTGGGTCTACCCGTGGGCGGGCATCGACGTGACCGAGCACTGGTTCTTCCAGGACCGCGTCGACTATCACACGCTGCCCGGCGTGCGGCGCGCCGGCGCGCTGCTGCTCCAGGCGGTGGGCCGGGACCTCGGCCAGGTGCAGCACCTCGACCTCTACAGCTGCTTCCCGATCGCGCCGCGCCTCTCGGCCGCGATGCTGGGCCTCGCCCCCGACGACCCGCGACCGCTCACCGTGACCGGCGGCCTCCCGTGGTTCGGCGGCCCGGGGAGCAACTTCACCACGCACGCCATCGCCACGCTCGCCACCCGGCTGCGCGCCGCGCCGGAAGGCTTCGCGCTCGCGCACGCGCTCGGCTGGAACCTGACCAAGCACGCGCTCGCCGTCTACGCGGGCTCCCCGCCACCCGCAGGCTGGCAACGGGTGGGCGGCGCCGCGCTCCAGCAGTGGGTCGATGCACTCCCGCGGCCCGCCGTGGCGGGGGAAGCGTCCGGCCACGGCTCGATCGAGGCCTACACCGTCGTCCACGGGCGCGACGGCGGGCCCGAGCGCGGCGCCGTCATCGGCCGGCTGGCGGACGGCCGCCGCTTCCTCGCCGTGGTGCGCGCGGAGCGCCCCGTGCTCGAGGCGATGGAGCGTGAGGAGCAGGTGGGGCGCGCGGGCCGCGTCAGCTCAATGGACGGCGTGAACCGCTACGACCCGGTGTGAGAGACCTTCAGCTCCGGGTTGGGTGTCGTGACGTCCCCGAGCGAGCTCGCCGTCGCGCGCACCACCGCGACCAGCGTGCGGCGCTGGCGTTCGGGGAGCGAGCGGTAGAGCTGCACCAGCGTCTCGAGATCCTGATCCCGGGTGATGGGCAGCGGCTCGTAGGCCCCGGCCCCGGTCGGGGGCCCGATCAGGCTCTCCAGGCCGAGCGTGGTCCGCACCTGGTCTTCGGGAATCCCCGGATCGAGGGCGCGCAGCGCGCGCGTCAGCACGACGTGGACCTTGAGCACGACCACCAGTGGCGTCGCGAGCCCGCGCCCGGCCTCGAGGCGGCTGACCGCCCCCTGGCTCACCCCGGCGAGGCGTGCCACCTGGTCCTGGGACAGCCCCAGGAACTCGCGCACGCGGCGGAGCTGACGCCCGAGGCCGCGCATCCATTCGCGCCAGTCCACTGCTTCGTTCATCACCGTCCGTCCTCTCTGCTGGTGCCCAGCGCCTGAAGAAAGCGCTCCCGAGAGACGTTATATGTGTTAGCCATACTCCGGGCTGCATTTGCCAGTCAAGTGGGTACACAAGCCAGAATATCCCTAACGATACCCGTCCGGACCCCGTCCGGAAAGGGGTGAGGCCAGTGATTCCTACCATTCAGCGCTCGATAGGCGGCCCGCGCTTGCGGGCACGAGGTGCGCGGGCTACGAGCCGCCATGCCCTTTCTCTCGAACGCCGGCGTGTCACTCCGCTACGACCGCGCGGGGAGCGGGCCCGCCGTGCT
>WNEZ01001094.1_pt1 | contig 22455 bp, 17 predicted proteins | sample 5400521 | NCBI WGS metagenome assembly WNEZ01 (sample SAMN13153339, study PRJNA577476) | soil metagenome | isolation source: 120 cm saprolite under Douglas fir tree site 2 hole 1 replicate 1 | place: USA:California | collected 2015-04-18 | reverse complement strand
GATTCAAACGCGGTCAGCGTTGTGCATGCACTTCAGAGTGCCCGCTCGTAAAAGTTCCCGGTTCAGATCACGAGACTCCCACGATGTCCTTTCTTTCCAGAGTGCTAGACGCAACGATCGGTCCAGAGCCGAAAGCAACCAAAGTAGAAGATCAACTCGAGGCCGCAATCAGTCTCGCTAGCGGCGCGGTTGATCCCCTACCCCAGGCTGCATTTCGTCGGCTTCTTTGCCAGGAGCGAAAACGTTCGGAGCGCTCCCATAAGAGTTTTTTGCTGATGCTGGTACGGCACAAGGGCGCAAAACCGCACGGTGATCACGCTGATCAGGTCGCTTTGGAGCGGGTCGTGAGGCCACTTGGCACAATAATCCGTGAAACCGATACGCTCGGTTGGTTCGAGTCGAACCATACCCTGGGCGTAATTTTCAGCGAACTCGGTGATGCTGAAGTCGGTGCGGCCGTCAAGAGCATTGAGTCCAAGGCGCTCGCTGCCCTCCACCGCGTGCTGAACGCGAATTACGTTAAGAATCTAGAAATTTCAATCTACTCCTACCCACAAAGCTGGAAGGATGGCGGTCTTACTGTCACTTTTGATCCTGTCTTATATCCCGATCTTTTCGATCTCGACGAGAGCAAGAGAACAGCTCTCTTGTTGAAGCGCTTGATCGATATTGGGGGTAGCGCCTTCGCATTGATCCTTCTGGCTCCCGTATTTGCCATTCTGGCTGCGCTAGTAAAGCTCACCTCAAAGGGCCCAGTATTCTTTCGGCAGCAGCGTCTTGGCCAATTTCAAGTTCCATTTGCTTTCCTAAAGTTCCGCTCGATGTACGTCACGACGGATGCCGAAATTCACCGCGAGTACGTGAAAGACTTCATCGCGGGCCGTGCAAAGCCCAACTCCACGGGCGGCCAACAGCGGCGAGTCTACAAAATAACCAACGATCCGCGAGTAACTTGGATTGGCAGGTTCATGCGGCGCACCAGCCTGGACGAAATTCCGCAATTCTGGAACGTTCTAGTCGGGGAGATGTCGCTGGTCGGACCACGCCCGCCCATTGGCTATGAAATAGAGGAGTATGAGCTCTGGCATCGCAGACGTTTGCTGGAAGCGAAGCCGGGCATTACCGGGCTCTGGCAGGTCCACGGCCGTAGCAGGACCACTTTTGACGATATGGTCCGCCTCGACCTACGCTATTCGCGAATGTGTTCGCCGATCTCAGATTTGAAAATTCTTCTTCAGACTCCCCGAGCCGTATTTTCGGGCGACGGTGCGTACTGACTAAGCCGACGCATAGTCGTTCGCATTTTTCTATCGTAAGACGGAGCCACCCATCCACTCCGCCGTGCTTTCGCAATATAAATCCGCAACTCAAGGTGAATGTGGATGGCTACTAGCTTTACCGTTGGAACGTCCGTTAATCTTCCGGTTGGCTCAAGCTTTTCTAGGGACGTGCTTCGTGTCGGTGTCATCGGCTACGGTTACTGGGGTCCGAATATCGTTCGCAACTTTCAGGGTCACGAGAAGGCGGATGTTGTTGCGGTCTGTGACAAGAACCCCAAATCGCTCTCGCGAGTGCGTCGCGCTCACCCCGAAGTTCCTGTTACCTCTGAACAAATGGAAGTGCTGACTAGCACGCAGGTGGACGTTGTCGCGGTTGTCACTCCCGTGTGGACGCATTTTGAACTCGCAAAGCTAGCGCTCGAGAACGGAAAGCACGTGTTCGTCGAGAAGCCATTCACTTCCACGGCCGCGCAAGCCGAACAACTGATTGAGCTGGCCGAGCGCAAGAACCTCAAGATCATGGTCGACCATACATTCCTCTTCACTGGGGCCGTGAAGAGGATTAAGCAGTTCGTCGATGATGGCACTCTGGGGGCGCTCTACTATTACGACTCCACTCGCGTAAACCTTGGGCTTTTTCAACACGACTGCAATGTGATCTGGGATCTCGCACCTCATGATTTGTCCATCATGGATCATCTCATCACGTCTCAACCCGAGGCCATAGTTGCAACGGGAGCAAACCATCTGAACGGCCATGCAGATGTCGCCTTCCTTACCATCTATTACCCCAATAATTTGATCGCACACATCAACGTAAATTGGCTCTCGCCCGTAAAAGTTCGCACTACGCTGTTAGGCGGCGAGAAGAAAATGCTGGTCTGGAACGACTTGGAAGCCGATGAAAAGGTCAAATTGTATGACCGCGGCGTGCAAATGATGAGCGGCGAAGCAGTTTACCAGCAGTTGGTAAGCTATCGGACAGGCGACATGTGGTCTCCAAATATCGAGCAGATCGAGGCTCTAAAAGTCGAAGCGTCCTATTTCATTGATTGTATTCGCAATGATAAGCGCCCCTTTAACGACGGCGAGGCTGGACTGCGTATTGTTCGCATGCTGGAGGCCGCCGACGAGTCCCTTAAACATAAAGGCAAAGTTGTGAAGTTATAACGGCCAGCTTGAGCGCTCTGGAAAACAATAATGAAACTTTCTGTCGTAATCATCTGCTGGAATGATCTTCGAGTTATCCGTGACTGTTTGCGTTCCATCTATGATGGCACGCATGCAACGGACTTTGAAGTCATCGTCTCCGACAACGGCTCAACCGATGGCTCCGTCGAATTCATTCAGCAACATTTCCCACAAGTTCGCGTAATCGAGAATAGAGCTAATCTAAGATTCGCCAAAGGGAACAATGTCGGGATCCGTGCCAGCCAGGGCGACTATATCCTCATTCTGAACCCAGACACGATCATCCATGACGGGGCTTTGGATAAGTGGATAGCTTTCGCGGATCGCCATCCAGAAGCGGGGGGATTTGGATGCCGGATTTGCAATGCAGACGGCTCTTATCAGGAGTCTGCGCGCCCGTTCCCTACTATCCGGCGTGACCTAATTGCGGCACTCTATCTCCGCCCTCTTGCAAGGTTCTCCGACTTTTTCGTCTCGGACCACTATTGGGGTTGGAAGGGCGATACCGAGCGGTTCGTGGATTGGCAGTGTGGCTGTTGTGTCCTGTTCCGTGGTGAACTGCTTAAGAAATTGGGCGGCTTCGATGAGCAATTCTTCTACTACAACGAGGAGGTTGACCTCTGCCGCCGCTTCTGGCAAGCGGGGCATCCCATAGTCTATACGCCCGATGTGACGATCACTCATCTAGGAGGGCAGTCAACCACCAAGCGTTTTCCGCTCGGCTTCGAGTTAGACAAACTGATTACCCGATACCGCTACTACTACAAGCACTACGGTAGGACCGGTGCTCGTCAATGTCGCTGGGTTCTACTCGCTTGGTATTCCATCCGCAGAATTGCATATGGATTTCTCCAAATTATGAGACCTACCGAATTTAGAAGTCATCGTCTTGAGGTATATCGAGGGGCAATCGCGTGGAATACCCGGGTTGATCCTGTGCGCTTGGTGGAGAATGGCGAGGAACCCACCACCTCTGTGGGCCTGACGGCGCGGGTCCTCGAGAGGTAAGAAGTAAACCTCTCCACGAATTCCAAAGACCCCCTATTTTGTAAATCTAATTCAGTTATACAAAGGCCAGCCCAGTATGCACATTGGAATAGAGTCGAAGTATCTGAGTGATGTAGTCGTACTTGTGCCCGACGTTTTCCAGGATGCACGCGGCTTCTTTATGGAAACGTATCGGGAGGACCAATTCGTCAAACTAGGTCTGCCAACTCGATTCGTTCAGGACAACCACTCGCGCTCCACAAAGGGTGTCGTGCGTGGTTTGCATTTTCAATGGGATCCGCCAATGGGCAAGCTGATGCGCGTATCGCTTGGAAGCGCTTTTCTTGTTGCCGTGGACATCCGTAAGAATTCTCCGACCCTCGGGCAATGGACCGGAGTCGTGGCCTCTGCGGAAAATCGTCGTCAGGTCTGGGCGCCGGCCGGATTTGCCCGGGGTTTCTGTGTGTTGTCGGATTTCGCGGAGATTCAATACAAATGTACTGGGCTCTACAACAGCAAAGCCGAATCCGGGATTCTATGGAACGATGAATCGGTGAAGATTGAATGGCCGCTGCCTACATCCCAAATTCAACTTTCTGAAAAAGACAGGAACGCACAAACCCTCGAACACTGGCTTGATTCTCCTCAGTCTGAATATTTTCAATACGAATCTGTGCAAGAACAAACCGCCTAACAAGTTTTCCTAACTCGGCTAGAAAAAACATTCACGGAGTCAATCAATGAAACTTCTTATCGCCGGTGGTGCGGGCTACGTAGGTTCCGCCCTCATTCCAAAGCTACTAGATCGTGGTTACAAGGTCGACGTAGTGGACCTATTTTGGTTCGGGAACCGCCTGCCCCGGCAGGTCGGGATCATCAACAAAGATATCTTCCAACTCAGCGTGGAAGACCTGGCTTCCTATGAACAGGTGATATTCCTGGCGGGCTTATCGAATGATCCCATGGCGGAATTCTCGCCGAGTAAGAATTTCATATTCAACGCTGCTGCCCCGGCATACTTGGCGTACACCGCCAAGAACGCCAAAGTAAGAAGATACATCTACGCGTCCTCTTGCTCTGTATACGGTTACAGCGAAAATGAGCTCTTCGATGAAACCCGGCCGGTCGCATCCACTTATCCCTACGGGATCTCCAAACTCCAGGGAGAACAGGCGGCGATGCAGCTTTGCGATCAGGAATTTTCGGTTATATCTCTACGTAAGGGTACCGTTTCGGGTTACAGCCCCCGGATGCGTCTAGACCTGATCGTCAACACGATGTTCAAGACGGCCCTTAAAGAGCGCACCATCACGGTCAACAACCCTTCTATCTGGCGGCCCATTCTCAGTATCGAAGATGCCGCTACGGCTTATATACGCGCGATTGAGGCGAATTATAAGATCTCAGGAATTTTCAATGTTGCCTCGGGTAACTACACCGTCGGAGAAGTCGGCGACCTTGTGCGAGCGGCGATTGAAACACAACTCGGAGGACGCCTGAATCTGATAATCAAGCACATCCAGGACTTCCGGAACTACAAGGTTTGCACGGAAAAGGCGAGGAATGTCCTCAGCTTCCACCCGACCGGCGATCTCTCTTCGATCATCAAAGCTTTGATCGAAAACATGGAAAAGTTTCGCGACCTGGATAATCCGCTCTATTCGAATATCCACACATTTAGAGAACTGGAAAGCGGAATCGACACCTACGCGATGGCCGTCGCAGGTACGCGATGAAAGTCATTGTAATCGGTGGGAACGGTCAACTTGGCAGCGATGTGGTCCGCGCATTCGCAGACGATGGCGACGACGTCCGCGCATTATGCCATGAAGATGTAGAAGTCTCAAATTTGGATTCGGTTGCCGCTTGTGTGCGGGCGCTGCGCCCCGATTGCATCGTGAATACGGCCGCGATGCACCATGTCGAAACTTGTGAACGAGAGGCACAGAAAAGCTTCGACGTAAACGCATTGGGTGCCCGAAACCTAGCCCTGGTCGCCCGCGACGTGGAAGCTACTCTGGTTCACGTCAGCATTGATTATGTGTTCGATGGCTCAAAACATGCCCCATATGTCGAGAATGACGCCCCGCTTCCGATGAACGTCTACGGTTGCAGCAAACTCGCGGGAGAACATTTCGTTCGTACCGTCGCCCCGAAGCACTTTGTCCTGCGTACCTCGGCTATTTATGGAAAGCAGCCTTGCAGAGCGAAGGGCGGCCTCAACTTTGTGGAATTGATGCTGAAGCTTGCGCGAGAACGCGGAGAAGTTCGTGTCGTGGATTCAGAATTCGTTACTCCAACTCCTACTGCACAATTGGCGCAACAGATTGTTGCTCTCAGTCGTTGTGAATGCTACGGCCTGTATCACGCTACCGCGGAAGGCAGTTGCTCCTGGTTCGAATTTGCCCAGGAGATTTTCACCATTACCGGGACGCCAGCCAAGCTGACGCCCGCAAAGGCGGGCGATTTTCCAGTCAAGGTTCCTCGGCCGACGTACTCCGTTCTCGAAAACCGCGCTCTAAAAAGCCGCGGACTTAACATTTTCGAGCCTTGGCAGAGCGGCCTTCGTGATTATCTCGGAATCTCGAAGGAATCCACGCACGCATATGTAGCTCGTTAGTTGCTTATCCCAACTTTTAGATTGTGTCCGATAAACCGCATATCAGGACCCTTTAATCACAATGTTAGAAAACTATGTCTGTACTGCACCGGACGTCAAACTCGGCAAGCACGTTAAGCTCTCGAAGTTCATTAATCTCTACGGCTGCGAAATCGGCGATAACACAAAGGTCGGAGCCTTCGTCGAAATCCAGAAAAATGCCAGAGTCGGAAAGAACTGCAAAATCTCAAGCCACACGTTCATTTGTGAAGGCGTTGACATCGAGGACGGTGTTTTCATCGGCCATAGCGTCACATTCATCAATGACAGCTATCCACGTGCGGTAACCCCTGATGGTGAACTGCAGACCGAACAAGACTGGGCTGTTGAGCGAACAGTCGTAAAGAGGGGAGCCTCGATAGGTTCTGGATCCACGATCCTCTCAAATGTTGTCATCGGCGAAAACGCCATCGTTGGCGCAGGCAGCGTAGTCACCAAGGATGTTCCGGCGAACGCAATTGTTGCCGGCAATCCCGCAAAAGTTTTCCGTTACATCACCGAGGAGCAGAGGATCGCGTAAATGTCCACTACCGAGCAAATCCCTTTTTTGGATTTGATAGCGCTTCATAAGGATCTAGAAGAAGAATTGCTGTCTACCCTGCGAGATACATTGCGCGTGGCCGGCTTCGTGGGCGGACCGAAGGTAGAGGAATTTGAGCGCGAGTTCGCCAAATTCTGCGATGCGTCGCATTGTGTTGGCGTCGCCAGCGGGACGGATGCCGTTCGATTCGCGTTGACCGCCGCCGGCGTAAAGCCAGGCGACATTGTCGTCACGGTTCCGCACACCTTTATCGCGACCACCGAGGCGATCAGCCAAGCCGGTGGGCGGCCCGATTTTGTCGACATCGACGAGCGCACGTATTGTATGGATCCTCGCAAGCTTGAAGAGTATCTCGAGCATCAGTGTTCACTGGACTCGAAAACCGGCACGCTCATTCACCGCAAGCTGCAAGCGCCCGTGACCGCCATCGTTCCGGTCCATATCTATGGCCAAACCGCTGATATGGATCCGATACTTGCTCTCGCTCGCAAACACAAACTCATTGTTGTCGAAGATGCTTGCCAGGCGCACGGCGCTGAGTACTTCTCCAAGGCGGCAAACGCGTGGAAAAAAGCGGGAAGTATGGGCGACGCTGCCGCGTTCAGCTTTTATCCCGGAAAGAATCTTGGCGCGTGCGGAGAAGCTGGTGCCGTAACCACTAACAACGAGGCCATGGCTAAGACCATGCGCATTCTTCGCGATCACGGCCAGGCCCAGAAGTATTATCACCAAATCGAAGGCTACAACGGCCGCCTCGATGCCCTGCAGGCCGGTTTTCTCACCACCAAACTTCGCCATCTGGCCGAATGGAATCGAAACCGCCAAGAAGTTGCCAATCGTTATGACCAGGCTTTCGCAGCCGTGGACGGTGTAGTGGCGCCTTTCTGTCCTGATTCAGCGCGGTCTGTCTATCACTTGTATGTGATTCGCGTACGGCAGCGCGAAGCTCTTCAGAAGTATTTGGCCAAATCTGGAATTGGAACTGGTATTCATTATCCGGTTCCTCTTCACTTGCAGGAAGCCTACCGTCATCTTCAGTATCCAGCAGGAACCTTTCCGGTTTGCGAACGGGTTGCCTCGGATATTCTTTCGCTGCCAATGTATCCCCAGCTTCGCCCGGACCAGAGTCGACGTGTAGTCAATGAGGTCGCAGCCTTCCTTTCTTCGCGGCACGTACCCGCCAATGCAGAACAAGTTCAACCGGTCGCTCTGTAGCGCCGCAATTCCTTTCAATTCCATGACTGACTCTATTCGCTCACATCATAAGCCTCTCAAAATCTGCATGCTTGCGTACTCGTTTTACGAAACGGACGCACGCATCAAGCAGTACGCAACAGCTTTGGTCGAACGTGGTGACAGTGTTGACGTTATCGCACTGCGTCGGCCGGGCCAACCGGCTCGTTCCGTTTTGAATGGGGTGAATGTCTTTCGTATTCAGACCAGGAAGATCAACGAACGCGGTCCCTTGACGTATCTTTTTCGCATCCTACGATTTTTGCTATCCGCCGCCGTGTTCATCGCGCGCCGGCAGTTCTCAACGCAATACCAACTCATCCATGTGCATTCGGTTCCAGACTTCTTGGTGTTCGCCGCAATCGTGCCCAAACTTCTGGGAACGCCAGTGGTGCTTGACATCCATGACGTTCTGCCGGAGTTCTACGCCAGCAAGTTTCACGTAGCCCACGATTCTTTCATATTCCGTTGCTTGGCCCTCGCTGAGCGATGGTCAATTGCATTCGCCGATCACACTATTGTGGCCAATCATTTATGGTGCGACCGGGTCGCGCAGCGTTGCGGAATGCCGCAAAAGTGTTCACCCATTCGCAACTATCCTGCGCGCGGACTCTTCAACCCCAACATCCGGAGCAGGGGCAACGGTAAATTCTTGATCACTTACCCGGGCTCATTGAATTGGCACCAGGGTGTTGACGTCGCCATCACGGCTTTCGCCAAGATCAAGGACCAAATGCCGGATGCGGAATTCCATATCTATGGCGAGGGGCCGGCAAAGGCATCGCTGATTCGCTTGGCGGATTCTCTCGGCCTCGGCGATCGCGTGACCTTTCATGGCTTGCTGCCCACTGAGCAGATTGTCCAGGTGATGGCAGACACCGATCTCGCTGTCGAACCTAAGCGCTCAACCTCGCAGTTCGGCAACGAGGCACTCAGCATGAAGATTTTTGAATTTATGGCCGTGGGCGTCCCTCTGGTCGTGTCGCGGACGCGAATCCATCAGTACTACTACTCGGATACGTTGGTGAAATACTACGATAGCGACGACGACGAGGAACTCGCCTTCAACATGGTTCTCCTCCGGGAAAACGCCGCACTCCGCCAGGAACAAGTCACCAATGCTTTGAAATATGTCGAGACCCACAGTTGGGACGTCGAAAAGTATCAATATCTCGGTATTGTCGACTCTCTGGTGGCTAAGAAGCCGGTACCTCGGTCTTCTTCTGTTTCGCTTGAACCCTACGTCATTGCAAATTCCAAGACGACTCAGGGGTAAAGGACGAATGCAAATCTCCGTTGTCGGTGCTGGTTGTGTTGGCCTGACCACCGCTGCTTGTCTCGCGGAAATCGGCCAACAGGTGTTCTGTACAGATAATGACCTGGACAAGCTAGAAAAGCTCAATTCCGGGCGCCTGCCGTTCTTTGAACCCCACCTGGATTCGCTCGTCCAAAGCAACGTCGCTTCAGGCCGCTTGCAGTTCGTTCCGCCGGTGGAAGCCATCGAGAAGGGAAGCGCAATCTTCATCTGTGTTGGCACTCCGCCATTGGAGAACGGTGAAGCGGATCTCAGCGCAATTGAGTCCGTCGTGCGCACGATTGCCTCGACAGCGTATGGATATCGCTTGGTCATTGAAAAGAGCACCGTTCCGGTGCAAACCGCGAAACGTCTCTGGAAGCATCTCTCTATTTACAACGTTAATGGCCTGGATTTTGACGTTGTGTCTAACCCGGAGTTTCTCCGCGAAGGATCTGCGGTTGGAGATTTTTTTCACCCTGACCGTATCGTTATTGGAGCGGAATCTCCGCGTGCCGTCGCGATGATGAAGGAAATCTACGGGCCAGTTCTCACGTCCCCCACTACTTGCCCGGTTCATTCACATTGTCCGCCCGTTCATGAAATACCTCTGATTGTGACCGACACAAACAGCGCCGAACTTGTGAAGCATGCCTCCAACTCTTTCTTAGCCATGAAAATCTCTTTCATCAACTTGGTGGCCGACGCCTGTGAGGCTGCCGGCGCCGACATCGCCCGGGTAGCCGAGGGCATCGGCAGTGATCAGCGTATCGGACAATCCTTCCTAAATCCGGGTATCGGCTTCGGTGGTTCTTGTTTCCCCAAAGATCTTCAAGCTTTCGTTCGCATCGGCGAACAGTTTGGATGCGACTTCTCCCTGCTCAAGGAAGTCGAGAACATCAATTTGCGACGAGCTGAGCAATTCGTCGCAAAAGTGAGGAAAGAACTCTGGGTCTTGCGTGGCAAAACCCTCGCCATTTGGGGATTGGCATTCAAGCCGGATACCGATGACGTGCGCTTTGCTCCCGCCTTAAACATCGCGAAACGCCTCATGGCTGAGGGCGCCCATATTCGCGCATACGACCCACAAGCTATGCAAAAGGCAAAAGACGAACTTCCGGGAATCACTTACTGTCTCAGCCCTTACGAGGCTGCTCAAAACGCCGATGCTATCCTAATTCTTACCGAATGGGCCGAGTTCCGCAGTCCCGACTGGGCTCACCTGGCCAAGACTGTCGCTCATCCGCTGGTAATCGACGGGCGCAATTTGTATTCCCCAGATGAACTCGCGGCGCACGGATTTCAATATGTCTGCATCGGCAAGCCTCACATGCCTAATTTGCCCACGCCAACCCCTGCGAAAGAACAGGTGGTCTCGCGGGTCATGGCCTCGGGCGCTTCGCCGCTATGGGCTCCTACTCTTTCCGCTTCAATGCAGCCTCAATAATAGTGGCAAGATTATTTATTACCAATTGTGATAACACTCGCGCGTCGAAAATTTCTTAGAGCATCCTGAATACGTACCTGTCCTCTAATTGTTCCTATGTACAGTATCAATAGACTCTTTCCACCGGTAACCTCTACAGTACCGGAAGTCGTGCTTTCAATTCTTAAGGGTCGGAATCTCTCGCTCTCATGTCCCAGGTCGGCGTTGCTGACAGGCTAGCCGCCCTATCCTCCTGCTCGAGAGAGCTTTCCATCGAGGGACAGAAAAACGATGCGCAGGTCGATCTTAATTTTGATTTTCTTGGTTTCCGCACTACCCGCTGGAGCAAAGGACTTCTATATTGCAGCAAAGCAGGCTGGCACAGGATCTGGTACGGGATGCTCAACCGCCAAGCCCTACACTTGGTTTAACACTGCGAATAGCTGGGGAACGGGATCCGCTCAAATAGGTCCGGGCACTACGGTGCACCTTTGCGGAACATTTACAGGTACCGCGGGGCAACAGTTGCTATTAGTAGGCGGAAGCGGCACGAGCAGTAGTCCCATCACTATTAAGTTTGAAACTAATGCTGTTCTCACGGCGCCCTATTGGTCTTCGCAAGGCGCAATGGCCGAAGTGGGTCGAAGCTACATTGTGATAGATGGCGGTACGAACGGTTTGATTAAGAACACCGCAAACGGCACGGGTCGCGGCTACGCCCAGGATTCTAGGGCGATCTATGCGCCGAGTTGCACTGGGTGCGTAATCAAGAATTTGACGATAGCGGACCTTTACGTCCGCACCTCAATATCAGATCTTGCAGTTAGGCAGACGTCGGTAAACTGTGTCTACTGGCTCAACTCTAACAATATTACGATTACTCACGTGACCTGCCATGATGCAGGCTGGGCGTTCACCGGGTACGGAAACAACTTCACCTTGTCCTATTGCAACATCTACAACATTGATCACGGCCTTGCTTTCGGCCCGCAGGGGACGAACTCAGGTTTTTCGATACACGACAACCACATCCATGATTATGTGAAGTGGGACTCTACTACCAATGCCTACCATCACGATGGATTGCACATTTGGGGACAAAACGGGGGCATTGCAACCAACGGCGTCATCTATAACAACATTTTTGACGGCGATTCCGGAGTGAACATCACCGCTCATATCTATCTTCAGGATTCCATTAAAAATGTATCCGTTTACAACAATGTGTTTCTAGTGCCCTACAATCGAACAATCAATTCGGTTTGGTTTAGCGGTATCACTCGTGCGGGAGTACTGCCAGGCGGCCCTGCAACCGGAAATTCCGCCTACAACAATTTCATACGTACTGGCGGACACGTGCGTGGCGCCGCCATATTCGCAATGGCTCAAAGCAACTTTACGGCAGTCAATAACGTGCTCCTGGGTGGCAACGCCGATATTTCGGTGCAGGGCGGCGGCTATTTGTCCCCCGCGGGAATTAATAACAATATCTACGAGGACTTGTTGGCGGACGCCGGGTCACTTAATGCCTTCAATTATCAAGGGCATAACTATCATGACCTAACCTCATGGCAAGCCGCGTGTCACTGTGACTCAAGATCGAAGCTCGTCCCGGCTTCAAAGATTAACGCGAGCAGCTTAGGCCAGTTGTTGTCCGGTTCCATCGCGGTGAGCGCCGCCGCGAATTTGCTGAATATCAGCGCTGGACCTTTGAGCGCGCTCAGCAAGGACAAGATCGGAGCGGCGCGCCCGGTAAGCGGTAGCTGGGACGCCGGAGCCTATAAGTTTGGGTCGACGCCCTTGCCTTCGTCGCCCGCCGGTCTCAGCGCCACAGTTCAGTGATCCCCCCAACAAGTTGTCAGCCGTTCTTCGGTGTCGCAGAAACGTGAATTAATCCACATTGGAGCGGGTCGTTGCACGGGAGTGGACTCCGGTCCACTCCCATCTTTGTTCGTACTCACTCTTTTTCATTACTATCCCGACCGTTCCTGATTTGAAATAGGCTCAATGGACGACCATAAACAGCGCGGCAGACGCCTAATCGCAAAAAATACCATTTTCAACCTTGTCGGCCAGGTGTTGCCCATGGCCATCGGCGTTCTCACTATTCCGTATATCGTCAGAGGTCTTGGCACTGCTCAATACGGAATCCTCTCCATCGCCATGATGCTGCTCGGCTATTTCAATATCTTCGATTTGGGGTTGGGTCGCGCCACCGTTAAATTTGTAGCCGAGAATCTCGACCCGGAAAATATTCACAAAGTTCCCGAGTTAATTTGGACTTCCCTGTCGCTTCTTGTCGGCCTCGGAATTATTGGCGCTGCTCTGTCTGCTTTATTCGTTCCGGTTTCAGTCACACATTTCTTTAAGATGCCTCATGAGTTGGCGGGGCAAGCGCGCATCGCTCTTTTTGTCCTCTGTGCCTCCATGCCCGTTGTGCTGGGGAACAATGCTTTGCGTGGCGTCCTCGAAGCCACGCAACGCTTTGACTTGGTGAATTACGTTAAAGTCCCGTCCAGCGTCCTTTTCTATCTAGCTGCGGCTTTGGCGATTCCGTTTGGTGCTCACGTTGCTGCTATCGTCTGTCTCCTGGTGGCCGTTCGCCTGGTGTCCACGCTCGCATATCTCTTCCTCTGCTTTCGTACGATTCCCGGCCTACGCGGCAGCTTCCGCGTTTCCAGAGCATCGCTTGGGCCATTAGCCACTTTCGGCGGCTGGATTATGGTCACGAATGTGACTGGGCCTGTCTTCGGGTATATCGAGCGGTTCATGATCGCATCATTGCTTTCCGTCAGCATGCTTACGTTCTACTCCGCGCCCTACGAGCTCGTATCTAAGCTCTTGATCTTTCCCATGAGCGTCGTGCCATCACTGTTCCCTTATTTTAGCTATCACGGAAACAGAAAGAGTTCAGAAGTCTCTGAGATGACCTCGCGGACACTCAAGTATTTGCTTCTCGTCCTCACGCCACCTGTTGCGATCTTCATCTTTTTTGCTAGGGACATCATGCAGCTTTGGCTGGGGCCACAGTTCGCACAGGCAAGTACCGTGGTACTTCAACTTACTACCTTGATCTGTTTCGTTAGTGCCTTTGCCTATGTCCCTTACACATCAGTGCAGGCTCTCGGCAGGCCAGATCTCAAAGCCATCTTGGACTTAATTGCCCTTCCGACCTACTGCGTCGTCGCATGGTGGCTCATAAAGCATGACGGCATTAATGGAGCGGCTTTCGCCAAATTAGTGGTCACCGTCGCGGACTGCGCCATTCTTTTTATGTTCGCTCTTAAATTGAGAGCGTTTTCTCTGCGCGACTGCTTTTCCGGCCCCCTGTTCCGTGCTGCTTCCGTCAGCGCGGCACTCTTTGCGCTTGTTTTTGCCGTTGAATCCGTGCACCTGAAATTGCTTTTCGCTGTGCCGCTGATCATTATCTGTTTTCTGGGTTATGTGTTGATGTTCTGGATTTTTGCCGTGGACACTGACGACCGCACCGTGCTGCGGGGACTCCGCGAGCGCGTGCTCGCGCTTCTCGCCCGCCGGCGTTCTGTTCCGGCTATGCCGTTTGCCGAAAATGACGCTGCAAACTGACCTATTCCCCAGCGTCTACCGCGAAAAAGCTCCCGGCCTCGATGCGACACTCGGAAGGAAAGCGCTCAATGCGAACGTTCATTCTCATGCCAGGATTGTTTTTCTTTATTGCACCGACAAGAACGAATAGCTCCGGGCTCTAACCCCACATTCTCCTATCGTATTAGCGACACTCCATTCCAAAGGATGACCGAATGCAAATCACGTTCCTGATGCCTGGTTACATGTGGGGCCCTTCTGGCGGTTACAGAGTCGTGTATGAGTACGCCAATCAACTCGTTGCCAGAGGCCATCGGGTCGCAGTCGTACATCCGCGCCACTTAAGCTTCACCCCACTGGCCAAGCCTACATTTCGGCAACGGCTTCGGAAGTGCCAGCTCACTTTAAGGGAATTAATTTCCAAGCCGATAATTGATTGGCATCCAATCGATAAACGCGTTCGACTTCTGTATGTTCCTAGCCTAAATGACCGGCATATTCCGGATAGTGATGTCATCTTCGCGACTGCCTGGAATACGGCAGGTGCTGTTTCAAAGTGTTCTTCAGCTAAGGGCGAGAAGTGCTACTTGGTTCAGCATTATGAAACTTGGATGGGGCCCCAAGCGCTGGTCGACGAGACATGGCGTATGCCGTTGCGCAAAATCGTTATAGCCCAATGGCTTCTCGATCTCGGAAAGACCCTCGGTGCGCACTCCATGACTTATGTTCCTAACGGCATTGATCACAGCCGGTATCGACTCACCCAATCGATCGAAGGACGACCGCGACAAGTGGTGATGATGTGCTCGCATGTAGGATTCAAGCGTTCCAAGGATGGGATCGCCGCACTTCGGCTTGCCAAAAGCCAATTTCCAGACCTTCATGTGGTTCTCTTCGGTAATAGTTACCGGCCATCTTGGGTTCCTGAATGGATGACCTACGAACAGGATCCCCCGCAAGACCACATTGTTGAAAAGCTCTACAACGGGTCGAGCATCATGTTGAGCCCCAGTCGGGCCGAAGGTTTTCCGCTTCCCCCGGCGGAAGGGGCCGCCTGCGGTTGCGCCGTCGTGGCGACCGACATAGGAGGGCACCGAGAGTACCTGGAAAGCGGCGTCACCGGTTTGCTCTCACCACCAGAGGATCCGGAGGCTCTGGCTCGTAATCTTTGCCTTCTCCTCGGCAACGACGAGCTCAGAATCCGGTTAGCACGCTCGGGAAATGAGTTCATCAAGCGATTTACTTGGGAACGCAGCGCCGATCTGATAGAAGACTTCGTTATCAAAGCGGTGACCCGTAAACCTGTGCCGAATTCTTCCACTTCCGCCGTTGAGGTAAGTCCCGCTTGACCGTTTCGCTCGAGATGGAGACCCACTAATGCCACCAGATAATCTCAGGTTTGGCGGGGGTGCATCGGAAACAATTCTGCACCCAATCGTCCTCGTAGCGATGCTCATTGTCATCGCTCTGATTTTCCTGCTACCCCGCAAGTACGTTATTTGGCCATTTCTATGCAGCGCATTCCTAATCCCACTCGGACAGTCGATTCTCGTCGGTGGCCTCCACTTCTTCGTCATCAGAATCATTATCCTTGCCGTCGTTGTCCGCATGCTTGCTTCGAGGTTCACTTCCCCCGAAGGCATATTCGGCGATCGACTCGGGATCTTGGACATCTTATTCCTTGTCTGGGCGTTCTGCCGCGCCCTCGCCGGTGCTCTGCTCTTTTCGTTTAATTCCGGAGCCCTGGTTTATCAGGCCGGTTTTTTGCTGGACGCCATTGGCGGCTTTTTTGTGCTCCGATACCTCATTTGCGATGACGAGGATATCTACCGCACTCTCCGTGTGTTCGCCACTATCTCCATCATCATCGCTTGTTGCATGCTTTTTGAGAAAGTGTATCGGCTAGACGTCTTTGGTCTCTTAGGAGGCGTTCGCGCTGTACCGGAGGTGCGCAATGGTTCCGTGCGGGCTGAGGGCCCGTTCCAGCATGAAATCTTGGCGGGAACCTTCGCCGCCACTCTTCTTCCCCTTTTCTTCCTGCTCTGGCGACAGGGCAAGTCGCGATTTCTTGCAGTTCTCGCGGTTATTGCCGCTACTGTAATGGTCATTACTTCTCATTCAAGCACTGCTGTAATGGCTTATGCTGCTGGTCTCCTGGGCATCTGCCTCTGGCCGCTGCGCAGGCATATGCGGCTGGTTCGGTGGGCCTTTGTCCTAGCCCTGATTTCGTTACATCTCGTAATGAAAGCTCCAGTTTGGTTCTTGATAGCCCGCGTTGACATTGTCGGCGGCTCTTCTGGCTATCACCGCGCCATGCTGGTTAACGACTTCATCATGCATTTCCGTGATTGGTGGCTTATGGGCACTACCGAAAATGCTAGATGGGGATTCAATATGTGGGACCTCAGCAATCAATTCGTTGCGGAGGGCGAATTAGGTGGTCTGGCACCATTACTCTGTTTTCTGATTCTGATCTGCATCTGCTTCTCCAGGATCGGAATCGCTCGACAATCGGTGGAAGGGGATCGCCACAAAGAATGGTATTTCTGGATCCTCGGCGCTACCCTTTTTTCCCACATTGTCGGGTTCTTCGGAATTAGTTATTTTGATCAGACCCGCGTGTCTTGGTTCGCTTTGTTGGCTATGATCGTAACCGCCACCGCGCCCTACATTGTCAAGGTACCCGTAAAACATTTTCCTCGCGCTCCCCTCCGGAATCCCAAGCCGGCGTACGCTTCTTCGTTCTCAAGGCTTCACTCGAAAGAGGTCCTGCCCGTGAGGGATCGCTCGCACCTAAAAACCCGGTTCTCCTGAAGCTGTAACTTTTTTCCGTATTTACATTTTCTAGCCTGATCCTCAAATCCAACTAGAGACTCTTCGCTCATGACCCAATTCGCTAAAAATTATGTTGTCATTTCTCCAGTTCGCGATGAAGAAGCTTATCTTCGCTTCACCATCGAGAGCATGCTCGCGCAGACCGTTCGCCCGATCGAGTGGATCATCGTCAACGACGGCTCCTCCGATAACACGGGTGCCATCATCGACGAATATGCCTCTCAACATTCTTGGATCCGTCCTGTGCACCGCCCTAATCGCGGCTTTCGCAAGGCCGGCGGCGGTGTGGTCGAAGCATTCAACGACGGCTATCGCGCTCTAAGCACCGATAACTGGCAGTTTATTGTCAAACTGGATGGCGATCTGACCTTCGAGCCGGATTACTTCGAGAAATGCCTCAATAACTTTCAGCGTGACCCACACCTTGGCATCGGCGGCGGCGTCATTTGCTATATCGAAAATGGCGCAAAACGGATCGAGTTTTGTCCCGAGTTCCACGTTCGTGGGGCCACGAAAATCTATCGCCGCGCCTGCTGGGAGGCGATCGGCGGATTTTGGCCGGCTCCCGGATGGGACACTATGGACGAAGTCAAAGCAAACATGCTGCATTGGGGCACCAGAAGCTTTCCGAGTCTACATCTGCAGCATCATCGCTATACCGGAACGGCGGACGGGATATGGGCAGGCATGGTGAAAAATGGCCGCGCGAATTACGTCTGTGGTTATCACCCGCTCTTCATGCTGGTGAAATGCTTCCTACGTTTGCCGAAACGGCCTTACTTCATCGGTTCCGTTGGTCTGCTGTACGGTTTTCTAAGCGGGTACCTGAAACAAATTCCGCAGGTGAATGACATCCAAACGATTGGCTTTCTTCGTCGTCAACAACTTGGCCGCCTTTGGGGGCGCGAGACCATCTGGCGCTAGTCTTTCAGGAACTCTTCAATTCAGAACCTTTGAAACCAGCAAAGGAGATTTTCCCAATGAAGTACAGATTGGTGGATCTGTTGCAATGCAACTGTGGTCGAACCAGTTTGACTGTAATCGGAGCAGTAGAACAGAGCGTACCTTTCAACGATTCTCTTCGTGTTGTTAAATGCTCAGAAACTTGCGCTCTCCGCAAGCGTTCAGCTACCGCTGTGACGCCGGCGGACTGCAATGAGTGCTACACACGCGAAGTCGAAACGGGAACAATCTCCTGCGTGTGTGGCAAGATGTATCCAATCGTTCGAGGCATTCCTCGCTTCTTGCCTGACACCCTTGCTGCCGACCTCAAGAAAGCACAAGAGACGTTTTCCTATGAATGGAAGATGTTCCGATTTGGCGAGCGCAATTGGGGCCAGGACATTGAACACAGAAAGGGTCTCTTCCTCGATGCCCTGGGAGCTTCACCTGAAGAGCTCCGCGGGAAATTGATTCTCGATGCGGGTTGCGGCAGCGGGCTGCTGTCCATGGAAATGGCCAAGAGCTTTGGTATGGAAGTGGTGGCACTCGATCTGGCTTTCGGCATCGAGAACGCTTATAGGAAGAACACCAATCCGTACGTCTACTACTTACAGGGATCTGTTCTGAACCTGCCGTTTAAGCCCCAGGCTTTTGACCGCCTGTATTGTGCGGGAGTCTTGGTCGCATGCCCAGACACGCACGCCGGTTTCAAATCTATAGTTCCCGTTCTGGCTAAAGATGGTCGCTGCTTCATATGGGTCTACCATCCGATCAGTAAGCAGTATTATCCCACCGAGCATCGCAAACTGGCGATTTACAATTGGATCCGCACGCGAATCACTTCGCGTCTGCCCATTCAGGTCCAATACTATCTTTACCTGTCCACACTTCCGATCTTCCTCGTCAAGCAGTCCATCGAACGGATGCTCGGCAAGCGTCCTTCTCCTCTAACCTGGCGCGAGAAAATGCAGGCGATTTTCGACTTCTTTTCACCGCTCTATCAACACCGTCATGAGCCTGCGGAAGTGTCCTCTTGGTTCTCAGAACAAGGTTTTAAGAACGTAGTGGTGTGCAACATCGGCTCGCAAGGGTTTGGTGTTCGAGGTGACCGAGTGGATATTCGTCCTAAGGAGACCCTTATGTCCGCCGACGTGGCCAAGTCATCGGACCGGCGCTCCCGGGCAGCTTCAGCATCTTCTCCGAACTAAATCCCTTCTTTGCCTGTATGCTTTTGTCTTCGAGGCCACTCTAAAATGTGCGGAATCTGCGGAAAACTGGTTTTTGATCGGAAAGCGAGTGTCTCGCCCGCTCTCATCAAAAGCATGGCGGACACCATTGCCCATCGTGGCCCGGACGATGACGGCTATTTCATCTCTGGGCCGATCGGCCTCGGCTTTCGCCGACTCTCCATAATTGACCTTGGAGGCGGCCACCAGCCGCTATCCAACGAAGACGGCAGCGTTCACATCATTTTTAACGGTGAAATTTACAATTATCAGGAGCTTCGCCGATACCTGATCGGCCATGGCCACATTTTCAAGACCCAAACCGACACCGAAACTATTGTCCACCTCTATGAACAGCTCGGTGAGGCCTGCGTTGAAAAACTGCGCGGAATGTTCGCGTTTGCCATTTGGGACGATCGCAGCGAATCACTGTTTCTCGCGCGCGATCGCGTCGGAATTAAGCCCTTGTATTACTCGCAATCGCGGAACTCCGTGGTGTTCGCTTCTGAGATCAAAGCAATTCTTGCCGATCCGGAAATGAAAACGGAAGTCCGCACTTCCATGATCGACAGATTTCTCACGTTCGACTACCTTCCAGGCGAGGAAACCCTTTTCAAGAACATCTACAAACTGGCGCCGGGACATTCGCTGACCTTCCGCGCCGGAAAGTCTTACAAACGCCAGTATTGGGATCTGCACTTCGAGCCGTCGCCGTCGACTCTTCGCCAAGCCAAATCTCGACTCTTACATCTCCTGGAAGAATCCGTTTCGCTGCACATGATCAGCGATGTTCCTGTTGGCTTTCTTTTGAGTGGTGGCGTTGACTCCACCGCGATGCTCGGACTAGCCAAGGGCAAGACTTCATTCCCTCTCAGCAGCTATACGATGGGCTTTTCCGACGCTCAAGTGACCGACGAGCGCCCCTATGCGCGTCTAGCGGCCCAGCAGTATGGTTCCGAGCATCATGAGACGACCATCAATGCCACTCAATTCGCGGAATTCCTGCCCAACTATATTTGGCACATGGAAGAACCCGTCTGCGAACCCCCGGCAGTGGCCCTATATTACGTCTCGAAGCTCGCCAAGGACTTTGTAAAAGTCCTGATTTCCGGGGAAGGCGGCGACGAAGCCTTTGCCGGTTATTCTAACTATCGCCACCTCTTATGGATCGAGCGCTTAAAGCGCTTGCCGACGCCAATACGCCAGCTATTCACCTCTAGCTTCTCCTTGCTCACGCACTTCGCATGGCCTGCTTCGGCGGCAAAATCTACGCAATTCTTATCCTCCCGTCTCGAAGACTCGTACTTCGGCCGAACATCGCATCCCGCGCGCTTCTTCAATCGCCAATGGCACCAATTCTATTCGAGTGATTTCGCGCAAAGTGTTGATAAGAAGTTCTCCTCGCACGTTGCCACCAAACACCTCCGCAACGCGCAACACGCCGGACCGTTAGGCAAAATGCTGTACACAGATACCAAGACCTGGCTTCCGGACGATCTTCTTATCAAAGCCGACAAAATGACCATGGCCAATTCCATCGAGCTCCGTGTGCCTTTGCTCGATCACAAAATCTTGGAATTCGCTGCCTCCCTGCCACAAAATTTCAAAGTTCGCGGTTTCACCACCAAGTACATCGCCAAGAAAACTCTCAGCGGCCTAGTCCCTCGTGAAATTCTCCAACGCAAAAAAACTGGTTTCCCCGTGCCTTATGAAAGATGGTTTCGTCAGGACCTCAAGAACTGGGTGCGCGACCTTCTGCTCGACGCCAAGACAACCGCGCGCGGATATTTTCAGAAAAGTGCGGTAGAACGAATGCTCTCTGAGGACGTTGCATCCGGCGGTTACTCCAAGGAGATTTTTGATCTAACCGTTCTCGAGCTTTGGCACCGCCAGTTTCTTGATAAGGCCCAACCCCAGTCTTCGCCAGACCCAAGCTGCTATTCCGCCGCTAGCACAGCAGTCTGACACGGGCTCGAAGGCACTTTCTGAAGACCGAACCTGTGAGCGTCTTCAAACTCAATCCGTTACAAGATCCACGTTGGCAGAATCTGGTCGACCGTCATCCGCATGGTTCGGTGTTTCATAGCACTCCTTGGCTTGACGCTCTGAGTCGCACCTACGGCTATGAACCTGTGGTTTACACAACTACGCCTCCGGCGAACGAACTCTCAAACGGCATCGTCTTTTGCCGTGTCCGTAGTTGGGTCAGCGGTAGTCGCCTCGTTTCTCTTCCATTTTCCGATCATTGCGAGCCTCTTGCCACTCCAGAGGAGATGAGCGAATTGATGCATTCCCTCAGGGCTTCGCGCCGTCTCACGCGATGGAAGTATATTGAACTCCGTCCACTGCGCTCGGATGCTGCCGCATACACTCCCGATCTCACCAGGAGCGAATCTTATTGTCTGCAGATGCTCGATCTTAGCCCTGATCTTTGCACGCTCTTCCGCAATTTCCATAAGAGTTGTATACAGAGAAAAATTCAGCGCGCTCAGCGCGAGAACCTCGCCTATGAAGAGGGCCGCTCCGACACGCTTCTCAACAAATTTTATGACCTCCTGCTGCTTACGCGCCGCCGTCACGGTTTGCCGCCTCAGCCTCTAGCCTGGTTCCGCAATGCGATTGCCTGCCTTGGTGACCGCATTCTGATCCGCATCGCGTCAAAAAATGGTCAGGCCATTGCCAGCATCATCACCATGCAATACAAGGACGTCCTCGTTTACAAATATGGATGCTCTGACTCACGATTCAATAATCTCGGCGGAAACTCCCTACTATTTTGGAGAGCCATACAGCATGCTAAACAGAATGGTCTGCTGGAATTCGATTTGGGAAGGTCCGAAGCTGACAATCGCGGCCTGATCACTTTCAAGGAAAATTGGGGCGCCGTCAGCAGGCCTCTCGACTACTATCGGCTTCCTGATCGGCAACCCTTCCATCTGCATTCGGGTTGGCGTTCGCGCGTGGCCAAGGGCGTTTTCTCGGTCATGCCAGACACGCTCCTCGCCGCTACTGGAAAGCTTCTTTACCGTCACATCGGCTAATCGCAAGACTTACGTAAATGAACAACCAATTTTTGGAGTATTTTCGTTGCCCCGCAAACTATGTGGATTTTCGTCTGCAGGGAGAGCCCCTGTCTGCTCCCGGATTCTTTCGGGTCGGCCCTGATTTAACCTGCTATGGCAGAGTCTCCGATGGCCATACCAGCCGTGACTCATCCGATCCTTTGAAAGATGTCCTTTCGGCTGTCCGCGTCGAAAGAAATACTTGTGTTCTCCCC
>WNEZ01001217.1_pt1 | contig 22461 bp, 20 predicted proteins | sample 5400521 | NCBI WGS metagenome assembly WNEZ01 (sample SAMN13153339, study PRJNA577476) | soil metagenome | isolation source: 120 cm saprolite under Douglas fir tree site 2 hole 1 replicate 1 | place: USA:California | collected 2015-04-18 | reverse complement strand
GTTTCAAAACCCTCAGGCTTCCCCAAACATTGGGGGCTCGCCACCCATGTTCTTGAGGTAGAGGGATTTGAATGATTGTTTTGCGCGATGCAATAGCACCCGCAAGTATTCCCGATCCACACCAAAGTCACGGCAGACCGCATCTTTGTCTCGTTCTTCAAGAAAAACCTCTCGCAGTAGTCTCCGGTCTCGCTCGGGGAGCTCATCCAGGATCTCCCGGACCTTCTTTACTGCCTCCTTCGACTCCAGGGCATCCAATATGCCCATGCCCTCGGCCGGCAAGTCCTTCTCTTTATCATTGTCATCATCATTCAAAGACGTGTCGCGCGCACCGCTACGATATTGCTCCTTCACGACGTTATTGCAAATGGAGTTCACATAGGATTCACAAAGAATCGGGCAAAAGTCTCCTGGCGCGCGTCCTCGATTGCTTCCCGCGACGGCAGTCTCGAACGCAATTTGATTTGGATCAGGGCACTGAAATAAGAGACGAAATGCTGCTCGGTGCGGGCGTCTCCTGCGCGCAAACGTGCGACATAAGCCTCGTCAAAGGAGTGGAATTGCAAGATCTGACCCTGGGGACTGAAAGGTGGCAGACAGTGTAGCACCGGCGGTGCGTACCCCGGCCCGTTTTCCACGAGGGTGGGTTGAGGTGGGTGTTTTTGAAAGGAGTGACTGCCGCGGGTGCGGATGGCGGGCGGGATGGACCGGGCCGGGCGCATTGGGAAGTACAAGACTCCTGAGAGCGGAACAAATTGAACGGATCGACACCCGCTGGAGAAGTAAACCAAAAGTGCCGGAATCGCTTCCCCGTCGACTCCGGCACTTCAAGGTGGATCCCAACCGGGGGTTTCCAAGATGGGGTCCTGAACTGGTGGCAAAATCGCCTTCCACGGTGCAAGAAACGCTTCGATGGACGCACTCACTATCTTCGTAAGAACCGGAGGAGCGTCCCGATGTCCGAAAAAGACAAAAAGCAACCGCCGCAAGCAGCCGATGAATCGGCTGCCCCAGAAATCAACAATCCCGACTTCCAATCTGTGCTGAAGGCTCTTCTGGCGGCCTATCAACCCATCCTCGAAAGACAACTGAGCCTGGCGAAGAATCCGGAGGAACTTGAGCAGGAAGCGTTGCGCCATCCTCCCACATGCGCCGATGAATTTGCCGAAGCGGAGGCACTGTTCGGCAAGTTCCTCACTGACGACGTAGCCCTTCGATTGATTCCGGAGAAGGGCCGCGAGCAACTCGGCCCCGTGGAGAACTGGCGCTGGTGTCTGCAGCATATTCGCTGCTGCATCGTTTTTGGCTGGCTGGTCTGCCGCGGTCCCCGCACCTTCCGCGCCTGGGCCTTCTATGTGTATCAGTATTGGCTCTGTGTGCGGCGATCGTTGGGCATTCCCGTAGCGAATCCGCCCACCCAAGAGCAACTCAACGACTTCAGGATTCTGATCGAGGCACTGGCCAAGGCATACAAGCCCTATCTAACTGACCAGTTAGCCAGCGTGGAATTCCCTTCTGGAATTCCCGAAGAAGTACTGAACGGGAAGATCGACTGTTTCGAAGGCCGGGCTGACACCTGCGCGATTTTCGATCGGCTGCTCACCACCGAAGCGGCCCAGGCCCTGCTGGGCAAAGCCGCTTTCGTCACTCGCAGCCACGAAGCTAACTTCTGGTTCTGCCGCTGCTGGTGCTTGTGCTCCATTTGTTTTGGGTGTTGCCTGGCGCGAGCGAGATCGTTCATCGAGGTAATCTGGTGCCTTATTTATTACATCCGCTGCCTGGTGGATTGCTTCCGCCCGCTGACCTGTGCGATTACGAATCCGACGGAAAACGAGTGCGTTGAGGAGCAATATCTGGCAGGCCCCAACATCATCGGGATCGAGATCGATGGCACAGCCACCGGGGCTGGCTGCGATCACTACACCCTGGAGTGGCGCCAAGGGGGCGGAGCTTTTCAGAGCACTGGCATCCACTACCCTGGCAACGCCCCACAAGGCGCCTGCGGAGTCGTCGGCGGAACTTTGGGATTCCTGGCCACTCATCCATTCGTGCAGCCAGGTCCGGTCGAAATCCAAGTCTGTGTTTTCCCCGCCGGCGGTGGCGCGCCGCAGTGCTGCCTCAGGCAATTCGTGCTGCAGCGTAACTTGGTGTGGATCAGGGGAGTGGAATTCGTCAACGCGCCCGACACTTTCGATCCGAACTCGCAGATTGTCGACGGAGCGGGCGTCGTTCGCTCATTTGGCAATGCGCAGCGCATCAACGGGAGTGCCGTTATCGGTGGCTGTCCCGGGAAAGATCTTAAACGCTTCACACTGAGTTACATTTCCGGGTTTGTGACGAACCCCACCTTGCCGGGTTTTGTGCAGTTCTGGCAGGTGGACTACATCACGCCCTTGCAAATCGATGCCGGCATGAACAAGGTTTTCGAACATGCGCTCACGAGTGACTGGAGACAGCCAAACTTTCCAGCGGCTTTCTGCTCGCCCCTTTTTGGCGATTTTCTCCAGGACGACTACTGGTTCAATCTCTCGCCGGTTGCTCATCCTGTAATACCGTCGGAGGCGCCGTGCCCGCCGCCGGCTCTGCTGTGGACTTCCACTCCACTTCCTATCACCAATTGCAGTAGTGGGCGATACACTTTGCGCCTCACCACCGAGGACCAAGGCGGCGGAATCAAGCACAGCCTGCGGCAGGTTTGGTTCGATAACAAGGACATCCACGGGTTGATCGCCCAAGTCGCGGGCGTGGATCCGTGCGCCACTCTCAATCTCAGCCAGTTCGCAGCGCCCGGCGCAGATTGCACGAACCCCTGGTCCGCGCAGTTGCTCGGGATCGCGTTCGATGAACTTATCGAGGAGGGGAACGGAACCATACCCAGCGACAACTACGCGATGGTCGGCGCCACCGTGCAAGGCGGTTATCTGCTCTGGATCAAGAAAGACGGAGCGCCCGACCCCGGTCACCCGGTTCCGATTCCAGGTCCAGGAGGGGCTGGCAGTCCGCTGGTGTGGGGACCGCCGTTTCAGGGCACCACTCGCGTTGGAACCGTGGGTTCCCACTGCGCCAACGCCGTACCTCCGGGGCCGCCTCCGGGACCAGATGTAAACGGTATACTTGCCCTGCTCGATATGCGCCGGCTCGACGCTCAATGTAATCCCAACGAGCCCGACCTGACCCTGAAGCGCGGCGAATGCTGTGGTTACATCGTCACACTCCTGGTCTTTGACAATTCCATTTGCCCAGGTCTTTCCGGCGGACGCCACCAGATCGAGCACCACTTCCCGATCTGCATCTGTAACGATCTGCCGGTCCCGGGACAATGAGGACGAACTGGAATCATCGGCGGCTGTGCGGTTGATGACCATGAACGAAGCAAGCTTCTGGGCGCGATTCATCCTGGCCGTCCTCGCAACCTGGCGGGTCACTCACCTGCTGGCCAGCGAGGACGGCCCGGCCGATTTGATCGTGAGACTCCGCGCACTGCTGGGGCAAAGCTTAGCGGGCAGGCTCATGGACTGCTTCAACTGCCTGAGCCTCTGGATCGCGGCTCCAGCGGCGCTTTTCGTGGCTCGGCGACTTCTCGATTGGGTGTTAGTTTGGCTAGCCGTTTCCGGTGGTGCTTGCCTGCTCCAGCGACTCGACCGAGAGCCCGTCGTGCTTGAACCGGTTTCACAACCTTCGGAAGAAGAGGCCTACCATGTGCTGCGGTCAGAAACGGGCAGAGTTACGGAGCAGTTCGATTCCCCCAACGGCGCGGACCACCCCGCCAGCAAGAATTAGCTACCAGCCAGCTCCGCCCGCCCCCAAGCTTCCGTCGAGAGATTTGACCGCCCCGACAGGGGGGATTGCTGTCGAGAGCAAGCCCGTCCGCCCGCCGGCGCAAATCATTCGTCGCCCCTCGCCGATCGCGACACCATATCCTCCGGTTAGTGTTCGGTACCTCGAAAGCTCACCGATCCGGGTGCGCGGCCCGGTAACGGGCCAGCAATATGAGTTCTCAGGATCTGGTCCGGTTCAGTCCGTTGACGCGAGGGACGCCTCATCCCTGTTGCAAAGCCGTTTCTTCCGACGCGGCTGAATGAATCCCTTCACCCGGGATCGACAAACCGGACTAGAGCAACCTGGCAGTATCGGGTCGATGGCGGAACGGATGCTCTCCACCCCGGACGTTGTGTGTGAGCCTGGCCGGCGATTCAGCAAATCCTCCAAAACAATTCCACTCCGCAGCACGGTGAAAATGTGCGAAGGAGTGGCTTCTTGGAGTCGGAGCGCTTATTGGACCCTAATGGACCCAGACTGTTGGGAGGGGTTTTGGTAACTGATTGAAAGAAATGGTAGGCACGAGGAGACTCGAACTCCTGACCTCTACCGTGTCAAGGTTCGCTTGACCCACACTTACAACAACTTCCAAGTTCGCTTGGATACTGCTAAACCCCTCTAAATACGCGGAACACGGGCTAATCACGGGCTAGGATCACGGGCTGGAAATTTGCTGCGTTCGACTACCCGCGTGTTATTGGCGTCGTGCTCATCGATCTGGGAATTCGAGACCTTTTGTTGACAGGTAATGCAGCGGACGGCAGGGTTCAATTTGCAGCTCTTCGAACCCATTTTGTCACGGCGCTCGGTTCAAGCACCGGATGACCATCGAGATTGGATTCCGTGGGAATAGATATCTCAGGTCGTGCCGGGTCGTAACGGACCATAATATTTCGCCCCTTGAGACGGGCCCCGAATTGCCGTGCCTCGGCGTCGTCCTCTGCCTCCAGAGCCAATTTTCCTGCAAAGTAAGATCCATTAGCGCAATATGAATAAGGGAGCAGACACACCAACAGAGCGTTATACCGTCGCGTTGGGATGAGGTGCGTTTCGACGCCCCATTCGATGGTGGCCATTACCATAGGCCAGCTCTCCGCACAGTTTTGTTGCCGTCGCTCCAAGTGTCGGATCGCCAGGATGATCGAAAATGCCGCCGGTAGTGCAACAATCCCGACCAACCCAATCCAGTTCATCGCGTAATCAACCCCTGATCCACGGGTCCGCACGGCAGACTTCTCCCAGCACCAACGCAAGGGACTCCTCGGCCTTAGCTCTGGAGCGGGAACGTGCTCTGATGCAGGAGTGTAGCAGTGAATCACTAATCGGTCGGGTTACAGTTGTAACATCCCGATATCGCTCATTGAGAGGTTTTTAGCGTTATGGGCTTGGTTACGACAGTCAGGTCATTCTGCGCGAAATGTTCCCGTCAAAACTAGCGATTCGCTTAGCATGTGGGCGTGTCTCAACTCACGAGGATGTCGGGAACGCTGACATGCCTGCTGCCGGCATAGTGAAATCGGTTCTTCCAGTTGAGTTGGAATCGAAGCGCATTAAAATCGCGAAGGTACACAATCTACTCGTTTGTGTTTTGCTGGGCCTACTATTCGTTGGGCTGTTGCTGATCACCGTGTTATTGCCGCACGGCCCCACCCACAAACCTTCTAGCATGGCCCTCGTGGGGGCTTTCCTGGCAATTGGTCTGCTTGAGGCGTATGGAATCTGGCGAGTCATCCAGCATGACAATGAGCTTTGCCGCCAATTGGGTTACATGTGCCCGTTTTGTGACAAGCCGCTGTACGAAGCGCGTGCATCCACTTGGGTTGACGGCCTCTGCCCGAAATGCCACAAAAGCGTTCTCTAGAGGACTGGCAGCGCGTTTTCAGCCTTACTTTACTCAGGTGAGGGGGTTCGTGTTGATAGCTGACGAACATCCCCGTCACACTCAAAACTTCTCAATGAGCGGCTTCTGAGCGGGCGTGTTGCCCCATCATGATCAGCAGGCCTCCGAAAATGGAGATCCAGCGCAACATGGCAAGGAACTTTTCCTTCTAACATGCTTTTGCTAAATCTCACCTGCTAATCTCAGTCACTTTTTCAACACCTACGCCTGTTTACGTCAACCACCAGAAGGAATGGGCGTCCGACATCGGCTAGTCGTTTGGGGAGTAATCATGGATTACGTGCGAACCAATCTTCTGCTCAACTTTGTAACCGTCGATGTATTCATCTGGGATGAACCACATCTCTGGGTGGTTCGGGTCATAGCGGAGGAGAAGTTTGCGCCCAATCATTTGGTCAATCATTGACTCAGCGAGTGCCTTAGAAATATTTGCCCTGAGCGAAAAAAGACCAGAATAAAACTCTTCGGAAACCTGATATGAAAACGCAAATGTCGGCAGAACGACTTTGCCACTTTCCTGCGTCCCTTCAAGAGCACCCGATTCAATCCTTCCTTCGACTGGAACCCACTGTCCGGCCTGCCGGGCCAGTTTGCGCTGCCGATACCACGAAATCACCCAAGCTATGACGGCAACGGAAACTGCGCCTGCGACGACGATGAGCACGACAACTAAGGTACTATCCATGACAGAATTATTGTCAGTTGAATACAAGTCGGCAAGCGTTTCAATGCTCGCCGCGGCTGTTATCAAAAGTAACCTGTACGTCTGCCTTGAGACTGCGCTACGGTTACAGTCCGGGAGAAGCCCTGTTTGCATTCGCACGTTCGCAAGCCGCAATCAGATGGAAAACGCCTCGCGGGCTTGGGATTACTGCTGCTTGGCAGTACCATGTTGGCGCTTTCACTTTCGATTATGGGCACCTTGCAATGGGTTGGCCTTCCCCGCACAACCACGCAAGCACGATCACTCCTCTTTGCTTTTGTAGGGCTGATTCTTGGGCTATGGGGGTACAGACTCGCATCCGGCACTTGGGCGGGCTCGTTGCAAGTGCCCCACCGAGCGACGGCCTTGGCCGGGTTGCTGTTCCTCAGCTATTTCGTCAGGGCAACTGTCCTTAATGCACCGCGGCCGCAGTCGCCTCCGTTGGGGATTCTGAGTATCGCAGTGTTGGCACTACTATCTTGGTGCTTCGTGGCACGCCGTAGAGGCAGTTGGCGATAAATCCGCATTACGCTCAAAACCCCCTTCTTGGGGCTGGACGAGGTCAAACAAGTGTTATCAACAGTTAAATCAGTTGAGACGAGCGACTCAGTTGTAAGGGCGCCCTCGCAGGTTGTACAGCATGCCACCAGACGGCGCCTGTGGGTCATAGACTCCGGCGTGCAGGGAGACCCTAATTCTGTCACCCGCAATGTCCACGGTCTTCTGCTGAAGATCAGTATGGTTTGCTCGAAAGTATTCTACGGACAGATTATCAGCGTCCAACCACCTGAGATTGACACCCCACGCATTATCGTTCCGCGTCGCCGCGTCCAGCAATGTCACTCGCTCGCCAGACCGACTTCCCTTTCGTGCTAAACGAACCTCGTACAAAAACGAACAAGGGGCACCGCAATCCTCCTCGAACAGAATGGCGTCCACCTTGCCGTCTGGGGATGTAACTCGCAGAACCTCGTCACGGGACGAACAAGCGGACATCAAGAACCCCAAGGTGACAATCACTAGAACCGCGGCTTGTCTTAGAGCATCCCTGAGCGGAAAGTAAGCGGCATTCTCCATGCCTTCAGTGTACGAGGCCGTCAATTGACGAAACATCTCGATAACGCTCACTGACCAGTTCTGAGTGTTTATGGCAAGGCGAACACAAAGCGAATCTACGGCTGGCGCGGTTGTGGCGGGCATTCTGGGCCAGCACTTGAAAAGACGACCGGAGAACCTCTGGTACAGCCCCTAATGCGAGACGGAGTCGCTGGTAGCTGCTGCGGTTCATGTGAACTGAGTACGCGGAATCACGGGCTGATCACGGGCTAGAGAATTTCGGGGATTCTCTCTAAAGCCATGGAAGATATGGTAGGCACGAGGAGACTCGAACTCCTGACCTCTACCGTGTCAACGCTCCCACGACAAGTAACCGATTGACATTCCAGGCACCGGTGGCCACCAGAAGCGCCTGAAGGAATCGCAAGACACCATTATCGAACCCTCAACGAACCCTCGTTTCCCCATCTCTGACCGCCAGCAAAAGCGCGGCTCTGTTCGCCGGCCTCAATCAAACTTCCCGAAATTCAACACACAGGCGACACACACTTATCGCGGGGAGTCTTCCTAATCGGACGGCGGAGACTGTCCGACAGTCAGTCGAGACAGGTATATGGCTACCGGCAAATCTGGCACACCGGCGGCACACAATACTCGAGTCGACACATGACTTCCGGATTGCTGTGACACGCGCAAATCGAGCGGCCAATCGCGATGCTCCCGTGGACTCGCCATTCCGATGCGTGTACGCGGTAATCGTTGAACGTGCACGTTTGCAAGTGGTTCGGCACGTTTAGAGTTTTGAGCGCAATCGAGTGTCGGTCTATGAATGTGAGCGCTAATCAGCGCCATCACCGGATGCTTACATTGCGCCTTGCCAGAGCGTAGGAATCACAATGTCGACCATCCCATCCTAGCTAGGGCGATCCGATCGACGTAAGAGCAGCCCACCAAAACGGGTGAGAGAAGGGCTGTATGTCCCTCGCCGCAATTCTTGCAAGGGTCCGGTCCGCAATCTCGCGTGACGGAGCTATCGATTCGATCGCGGCAGTGAGCAATATCGCAGCCGCTTCATGAAGCAGTTCAATCGCTCGGTCCATATTCGAAGCGCGGTCAACCTGTAGGTCAGAAAGGCGAACGCCTTCGTGCAAGAGTGCAAGGGCTCGATCAACCTCAAGGTAGTCAGAATTGGGCAAGCCGGACATTATGATCTCCGTGCGGATCGGCGAAAATGCACTTCGGAATCTACACCCATTCTCTCTTGCGAATACATCTCAAACGCTGCGTGTTCATTGCTAATCTCGACAAAGAAGGAAGAGGCGCAGGCCATCGCGATGGAGCAGTGCTCAGGTTCCGCGTAAGTGGAGATCAGCTCCCGGGTCTCGGCCGGTAGAATCCCATCACGACGGTGACGAAGGCTAGGGTTAGTGAGGCGATCCAGCCCTCATACCACGTCAAACATCTGAACGGGCCCCCAATCGCGAATACCCATACCGGAAATGCGATGCTTGCGAGAATAATCTGCGGCCACAATGGCTTTTTGGCGCCTCTGCTCGTTGCGAAATAGAAGTAAATCGGCACGAGCGCAAAATTGATCATGAAGACTATCCACATCGCCAGGCATTTCGGGCTGCCATCCTGATTCTTGGGAATAATTCCCGCCGTTGTCAGGTACAGACCGACGATTTCAGCAGGGATGTACTTCGAGAGACGTCCGAGATAATCTTCGCCTTTCTTCCCAAGATAACGCGGTTTTTGCTTTTCAGGGCTCCGGAAGTCCTGTATCAGATCACCCGTATCGATTCGTCGACTCAATCAATGGCTCCTAGTCAGGCCGATGGCCACGTATATTTGTCCTTGCGGACAATTTGGTTAAAGCCCGTACGGTTGAGCCCTTCACGGATGTCAGCGCCCTTAACAAATAACTTGGCGAGCAAGTCAGGAACCAGCCGGGCATCGAGTAATGAATGGCTCCCAATAAATGAAAGAACGCGCGGGGAAGGGCAACATTCTATAGCGCCGCGGAATCGCTGTCGAGCATGACTTGTCGCCACTGAGCCTACTTCGTGGCCGATGCTGTAGAAAGAACTTTCAAGAGCGTGATCAGCGGTCTGCTTGCGACACGCGGCGTCAAGACGGGAGACAAGTCCGTCTTTTTCAGCGTGGCATGGATGCTCGCCGGGATCATGGGCTTCTTTTGGAAACTTTTCAACCTGAAAGTTGAGCCGCCCATCACGCGACAGATGCTCCGCCTGATCGGGAAGCCCTTCACTGTCAATGCCGGTAAGGCGCTAACGGGCAGCTGTTAGCAGTCTGTGTCAGTCGGCCAGTGTTTCGGTATCGGGAAGTCGTCATCTGATACCGGATCAGGCCGGCGATGTTCCGATCTGTCGCAAATTGGACTACACATTAAAGACCAGCCTAGATCGTACTTTCATCAGTGAGGTCGAGCGCGGGGTTCAGTGCCCCAGTGTTCGAACAATCTTTCGAGTGGCCAGCTTCCTCCACCTCACCGAATGAACGGGCTGGAATATGTGGCACGTCCACCGCTGGAAACTTGAAAGACGAACGCAGCCTATTGATGACCATTCCGACCAGAGTAGCGCGCGCTCGGACCTGAGTCTTCAGTCGCTCCGGGGCAGATCTGCGATGTCTGAAGCTGCACTCGTCCTCGCGAAATACCTCTTCCAGTTGACCGTAGAAAAACTCAGGATGAAAACCAAGCACATCGGCACACGCCTCAACAAGATCACGCGTCGGCTCTCGTTTCTTTCCGTTCTCGCAAAGCGAAATGAGGGCACACGACCCAACCGACCAACCCAAAGGTCTCAAGGTGTGGTTCTTGACATTTTCAAATCCGTCGAATATCTTTGACCCGATTCGGCGACGCGAAGGATGAAGCGCTTTCATTGCTTCTCATCCGAGGGGGCTTCTAGTCGCCGATTTTCCCAATACAAGATTGGTGTCCCAAAGTGTGAGTCGGGATACTGCCAATGGGGCAGCACTCCAAAGCGCAGCTTCGCTCTAGGAACACCTGAGGCTCTCACAATGTGGATTGAGGAGGGTGTTCTGTGAATTCTAGAAAGTTGCAAGCTAGCGTAATAATCTTTGCGGTTTTGGCTTCTCTCCCAACTATCACCCACGGACAGCCTGCGCCCACCAAACAGGTACTAAAAACGCCTTTGGGCACTTGCTATGAGGTCGATCCGGACTTCCTGCCCGTAATCGACAGCGCGGTCAAGAACCTTAGAGCCCAGGTTCGTGGCCAAAGTCCCGAAAAACTGATCGTTTATCTGAGCGTGCCACTAACAGCGCGTGGAGGCGGATATCGCCCCCTCAACGTGGAGATTTCAGAATTCCTAAAGTCGCGAATTGAAGCGAGGTTCCAGGCCCGTGTGTGGGTACTTGCGCCAGGGAAGGCAGAAAGCGAGTTACCGCAAGTGATGGGCAAGAGCGCACAAGGCGGCGAGTACATGTATATGTGGACCAAGGTACTCGCGGGCGACGACGGATAGGGGGCCACCACAACGGCCAAGGACCCCACGTCTCCTGTGTCCACGGTTGCCGTAATGGTCGTCGTCCCCGTCACCAGGAGCGCGGCCTCCGCGCAGTCGTGTACATAGTCGTCGTAAAACTTCAGGACTTCGGGCGCGCTCGAGTTCCAGGTCGCGTAGCAGGTCAGATCCAGCACGCTGCCGTCGGAATAACTTCCGGAGGCTTTAAAATGTTGGTCTGGATTCGCGGACAGGCTAAAAGGTCCCGTCGGAGTAATGTCCACGGTAGGCGTCTGTCCAACGACCACCAAAGTCCTACCCGTTTTTCCGTCAAGGGTTGCGCTAATCGTGGCCGAACCGATCCCCGTCCCGGTGACCTGCCCCTTATCGACGGTTGCCACGGCGGCGTTCGAAGTGTTCCACGTCGCAGAACTGGTCACAGTTTTGTAATCGATCTCGTTGGGCGAGACTTGATACCCACCATCGGCACGCACCGCAAGCGTTCTCGCCACTGCGATGGAGGGCGCCGTCGCAGGTTGCAGGGTTACATCGACCAGAAACGGATACTTTTTGCCGTCGTTGGGGTTCGAGATAGTATGGGCCCCGCCGCATGCAACTACATTCAGAACTGTGAGAAGAAGAGCCAATAGTGCCGGCTGAGACTTGCGGTTGGGAAACGAAGCCATGTAAAACTCCTTTAGTTCGTGTGTTTGGCGGATCCGCATTACTGAACTCCAACAACCCTAGTAGGGCTGAGGAAAGAAAGTTCGCCCTCATCGTTCCGTCGGCCGAAAGTAACCGCGGGAGCTTGCCAGTGGTTCTGGCTCGGCAAACATTCCGCGCCGTAGTGTCGAGATCAATCGACAGTGATCCGCTGTGCCGTTACGTTGCCGGCACCGTGACCGATGATATTTCCGTTGGTGTCATACTGGTCAGCCGTAAAAGTCCCGGCGTAACTGTTGTGGCTTCGGTCCAGAGTGATCTCTTCCTTCAGGTTGAGGGGACCAATGAAAATCGTCCCAGTGGGGTCCCACTCCATCGCAAAGTGATTGAGCTTGTACGTAGATCGCCCGGTCCGCTTCCACACACCCATACAGAAATTGCCGGATATCGGGGGACGCGACGAGTTGAGGATTTCCGTTCCATCGGCGTGCCACGTGGTATAGCCATCATCAATCACAGTGCCGTCGGGCAATGAGAGCTGAACCTTCCAGAATCCTGTGATCGGGGCGCCGACCCAATCGTTTTTGGAAACCAGTTCCAGGGACGCGGGTTTAAGGGCCGCCGCTTTCGGACCGGAATAGGAGCCACATCCCATGTTGGACGACTGTGCCGACAGTCCCTGGGCGAGTCCCAGACAAAGAATGCCGAGCACAAGTAATAACCTGATACATAATCTGCTTTTCATGAACATTCTCCTTAAAGCGTTCCAGATGCGCCGCCAATTTCGCGACGGCCCGGCGACATTCGCACAAGGAGGATTTCAGCGCAATGCAGAGTGCTTCAATTGTTCTTTAACTCTTCTTCAACAGACAAACCGATCAAAATGGATGAGTTACATTCCCTGGCCCTGAGATATCTTTTGACCCGTTTCAAGCCCCCTGCTACTCTTGCCGCGTGGTGGTGAGTGTGCCCAGCCCGGATTCCACATCACGTCGGCTCCTATTCGGCCCATTCGAATCGGATTTGCATTCCGGCGAGTTGCGGAAAAATGGTCAGAGAGTCCGGCTGCAGGCGCAGCCTTTCCAACTTCTGGTCATGCTCCTGGAGCGTCCAGGCGAACTCGTTACACGAGAAGAGATTCGCCAGAAGCTTTGGTCAGCGGACACATTTGTCGACTTCGATCACAGCCTGGGAACTGCGATCAACAAAATTCGCGAGGTTTTGAATGATTCCCCCGCGGAACCTCGTTACGTTGAGACCTTGCCTCGCCGCGGGTATCGCTTCATCGCGCCGGTCACTGCCGTTGCCGAGCCTCCTCAGGAGGTGTTGCCTCTGCCGTCCTTGGAGACGGAGGCGGAAGAGGAAGATCATCGGAAGCCATCATTGCGCTGGGTCATCTGGGCTGGCGCCTCGGTTGTTCTTCTTCTTTTTCTTTCTGCTCTGGTTGCGTGGTACGTGCTGCGCCCTCATGCAGTAAGGTCAATCGCCGTCCTTCCGCTTGCAAGTCTGTCCGCCGATCCAAATCAGCAATTCTTTACCTACGGCGTAACCGACGAACTCATCACGAACCTGGCCCAGATCAGTTCGCTTCGCGTGATCTCGCATACCTCGACCACGGCTTTCGCGGGTACGCACAAGACTGCTCCCGAGATAGCGCACGAATTGGGCGTTGACGCTTTGGTCGAGGGCTCGGTGGTGCGGTCCGGCGACAGGGTGCGCATCACTGTTCAGCTCATCCAGGCCGCGTCCGACCGCCATCTGTGGGCACACACCTACGACCTGCAATTGAGCGATGTCCTCACCGTACAGGGCGAACTAGCTCGGGCGATTGCAGCGAGCATCTCGCACACCCTTACCCCGCAAGAGCAGGCTCGGCTTTCCCGTCCACATCCTATGAACCCGGGGGTGGCGATCCTCTATTTCAAAGGCTCCTATTTCCTGAACAACCTTAACCCTCCTCGAGCCAAGGAAATGTTCACCGAGGCGACCCACTTGGACCCGAACAGCGCGGAGTCCTGGGCTGGATTGGCAAACGCGTTAGGTAGAATGGGGTTCGATGGCGATTTGGAGGCTTACCCCCAAGCCAAGGACGCGGCCCACAAGGCTCTGGAGATTGACCCTGCTGAAGCACAAGCGTTAATGGTGCTCGGCGGTGTTTCCTTTGGTTACGATTGGAACCCAGCCGAGTCCGAGGCGTTCTTCCGCCGTTCCATCGCAGCACGTCCGGGCTACGCGATGGCCCACATGCTATTCGCCATCGTACTCGCGCACTACGGAAAAGTTGAGGAAGCCGTCCAGCAGGCCCAGGTGGCAAGCGCTCTGGACCCGGTTTCAGTGGAGATGAATTCGTTGGCGTGGCACGTTTACTTCAGCGCCCGGAAGTACGATGAAGCCCTGCGAATTATCCGGGCCGCTTTGGAGGTCGATCCCAACTTCGGCCCCGCGCATTTTCGGCTGGCGCTGAGTTTAGAGCAAAAGGGTGAGTATCAGAAGGCCATCGAAGCTCACCCGGACGACGCCTCAGAGCTCAGCGCTGCTCTTGCCTCCGGTGGGGCCCGTGGTTACTGGCAGCGCAAGTTGGAGATTCAGCTACGGGGAAGAACGCCGGAGGCCCGAGGCGGTTTTACCCCGATCGCCCGCACTTACATGCGCTTGGGAAAGCGTGAAGAAGCCCTCCAGACTCTGGAAAGGGCTTATCAGGTGCGCGACCCCCGTCTCATGTTCTGGCTCCCCGCGTTCGAGGAGTTCGACGCGCTGCGCTCCGAACCGCGCTATCAGAAGCTCCTTCATGATCTTGGTATTTCGTGACTCCCAGGTCTTATCCGCGCCACTCCGGGTTTCATAGGTTTGTCTCTTAGCTAATCGAATTCGTTGTATACTCCTGGCGGCGCGATATGTGGGAATCGCGTCCAAGTCAATCGACTCGCCTCCCGCCCTTGCCAGCCCGCCTCAGGTTTCCCCTCTTCGGCGTGGCACTCAGGGTCAACGCTAGACTGGAGCGCCGTATGCGTCGCCTGGGCCCGTTCGTAAAAGCTCATACCTGCATATTTTTCGTTCTGAAGATGGCGGGTGCCCGTGCTGCTTTGACCAGGGTTACCGCGTTGTTGGGGATTTGCTTCGCTCTATTTCTTGCTACTTCAACTCTGCACGCACAAGTCCTCAGCGGGATTAATGGCACGGTCACCGATCAAAGCGGTTCGGCGGTTGCCAATGCCAAAATCACAATCCTGAATGTCGATACCGGCGTGCGCCGGAATGCAGAAAGCAGTTCGGTGGGGAGTTATTACATCACTGACTTGATTCCGGGCACCTATACGGTATCGGTCGAGAAGGCAGGATTCAAAGCGTCGGTCCAAAAGAATGTAGGGGTGCAGGCGGGAATGCAATCGACTGCCAATACCACGCTGATGGTTGGAGATGTCTCCAGCTCAGTCGAAGTAACCGCTCCAGAGATTTCGCTCCAGACCGAACAGCCGCTGATCAGCACGACCATCCAGCATAAACTTCTGGAAGAACTGCCGATCGTAATCGGTGGAACGGTGCGCCAGATTGATGGGTTCATGGCTCTGGTGCCGGGAGTATCGCCGGATGGGCGCATTGACGGGGGACTGGACTTTCAGAACGAGGTGGTCTTCAACGGGGTACCGATTGCATTCGCGGAATTTCAGGGGCGCCAGTACTTCATCAACCCGCCATTTGATTTGGTGAAAGAGTTCACTGTGTTGCAGGGTGCCTTCTCGGCGCAATATGGCCTCGCGCACGGCGTCGCCCAATATCAGTTTCAATCCGGCACCAACGCGATTCATGGAAACACTTTTGCGGTCTATCGTGACGCCTTTTTCGATGCTCCAGGTGCTTTCAACGATGTCAATCCCAACAACCGAGGCGTCATTGGCGAACCCAATACGGACCACGAATTCGATTGGGGCTTCACCGCCGGTGGTCCGCTGCGAATTCCCAGGCTATACAATGGCCGCGACAGGACATTCTGGTTCGCGAGCATCGAGAAATTTCGCCAGGCCTTCGGACAGTCTGCCGTGACAGTTCCGACTGAGGCATTCGTAAAAGGAGACTTAAGCGGGCTGGTTGTCCCCGGTACGACAACTCAGATTCCAATCTTTGTTCCCATCTCGTGGCAGAGTGACCCATCGCTGATGCCTACAGGATGCGATCCTGGTGCGGCTCCCGGCCAGCAGTTTCCCGGCAATGTGATCCCGCAGAGTTGCTTCAGCACAGTTTCGAAGTCGTTGTTAGGATTTGTTCCCAAGCCGACGTCATCAGGCGAAGTCAGCAACTTCCAACCGGGGTTCGTTCCACTTAATGCCCATAACGTTTGGGGGTTTACCATCGACCACAACCTCAGCTCCAGGCAAGCTGTACACGGAGTGTATTGGCGCAATGAGGAGCACCTGGCCGGTGGTTTCGTCGACAATCCTTTGAATAATACGACCACCGGCAGTTGGTATGGCAGTGGATTACTGGTCACTTATTCCCACGCAATTACGCCCCGCTTTATGGTGACCGGAGGTGTTAGTCGGACGAGCGAGATTTTTCTCTTCAATCAGCAGAAGCCAATCGGCAGTTTTGCTGGCGTAGAACCGTCCCCGGATGGAGGCGTGTTCCTCCCGGGAATTAACTTCGGCGGTGGCCAGTGGGAACCCATGAACTGGGGAACTGATGGGTGGCAATACACCATCAATCGCAAGCACGGGCTTGGCATTGCCAACAATTGGCTCTACACGCGCGGCAGGCACAACTTCAACTTCGGCGTCGACATTCGTCGCACCTCTCAGGATGACCAGGAGTGCATACCCTGCGCCGGCTCCTTGAATTTTGATGCTGTGACGACTGCGGATCCGGTTAACGATGCGGTGGGCGACTTCACGGGCAACGGCTTTGCGAGTTTCCTGCTCGGCGTTGCACACGGCGCGTTTCGCGGCTATGCCCCAATCACTAAGCTGCGCAACTTTTACATCGCCCCCTATTTTCAGGACAACGTAAAGCTTACTCCGCACTTCACGTTGAATTGGGGGCTCCGGTGGGATCTGGCATTTCCGTTCTCGAACGACAACCATGCCAATCGGCTAGTCCTTTTCAATCCATCAATTCCGAACCCAGCCACCATCGACCCGGTCACCGGCCAGCCGCGATTGGGGGCAATGGCGATCCTGGGGAAAGGTTGCGATGGCTGCGTGGGGTGGGATCGTCCCGACATGCAATGGAAACACTTCAGCCCGCGTCTGGGATTCGCGTATCAATTGAACAGCAAGACTGTCTTGTTGGGGGGTCTCTCGTTCAGCTTCCTGAATTCTGGCGCTTTCGAATACGGCACCAATCTGGTGGCCGTCAAGTTTGGCAACAGCTTGAACGGCTTCGTTGGTTTTGATGGGGCGGGTCAGTTTCCCGGGTTTGGCCAATGGGACAACAAGCCACTTCCTTCGCCTCAGAAGCCCACTTTTTCGCCGGAGTTCTTCAACGGATTTGATGTCAGTGAGATTCACCGGCACATCGACCAGGCCTACAACGAGCTGCTCTCCATTGGGATTCAGCGAGAGTTGCCGTGGAACATGTTCACCTCGGTCTCCTATATTCACAGTCACGATTTGCACTTGCCGGCGGCTTTGATTCGACGGAATTCGGGTAATCCCAAGATGATCTTGAAGTTATGTCCGGATGGTCTGGAGCGGGAGCAGGACTGCATAATTCTCCAGCCCTGGACGACGGATGCCGCACAGGCCGTCCTGAAAGCTGAGGGGTTTGGACAGTTCGGCGGGCTCTACACGCCCTACGAGACTTTCTTCAAAGATTTTGGGGATCACGGACGCCTGGGCCAGGCTTTGCTGCCGTACCCGCAATTCAGAATAATCTTTAACCCCTTCGACACCACCGGTGCGGACAAATATGACGGACTCCAAGTCAGCGTACAAAAGCGGACCGGCAGTGGCCTGACCCTGTTGTTGGCCTATACATTATCCAAGACCTTTTCTAATACAGATAGTAGCTTCACGGATGCCAACACCAGGGGTCTAAACCAGTTCAACCCCAAGGGCGAATGGTCAGTTGCCAGAGACGATCGTACTCACATATTGAGTATCAGCCAGGTTTATGAGTTCCCGTTTGGCCCGGGGAAAAAGTTCTTGAACCATCGGGGAATGCTCATGAAGAACCTGGTTGGAGGCTGGGAGATTTCCGGAAACTACTATTACGCCAGTGGTACGCCAGTGCAAATTATAGAGATTGGCCGCCCGCTGGGTTTCACCAACGCCCCGAACCGGGCCAACATCTTGCCGGGCTCTTTCGATGTCAATTGGGACAACTACTACACAGGCCAGCCCGTCTTCAACGTCAAAAAGTTTCAGTATCCGGGGGCCTGGAGAGTAGGCAACGCCGCTCCATACTATTCGCGCTTGCGGAATCCTTTCGAGAGTAATGAGTCACTCGGCATTGCCAAGCGGTTCTTCTTCGGTGAAAAAGTCACGGCGCAGTTGAGGGTTGATTTCGACAATGTGTTGAACCGAATGCAAGTCTGCGGCGCGGACCACCTGAACAACGTCGAGCATCTGGATGGTTTTGGAATCGTCTCTCCCGGTGTCGTTTGCCAGGGCAATCTGCCCAGACGAGGACAAGCTTTCTTCAAAATCACTTTCTAGATCGAGAACGTTCCGCTCCGTGTTTGGGCTTTTACGAGAAACTTGGCAGCATACGTGGTGGACCTCGCCTACTGGGCGCTTGACCGACACCTTTTAGGTCTTTCCACATTCCGACCGATTGCCTCGCCAGTTCCGTGCAGAAGCTTTCAACTCTTCAACCCCACACCTCTTGTTATCGGCAAAAATATCGTTGCAAGACGTCTTCTTCGGACAACCGGGTGGAACCTATCCACCCCGTAACCTGCAGTTCGGCTTGAAGCTGAGTTTCCAGAAGGTGGACCTGACCGGAACTAATGCCTCCGGATTGGTCCCGGGAAACGGGCTTCGAGTCCTCGAAGCCGACTTCTGGCTCGGAATAATCTCTGGTTAGCCCGTGATCTGGAGATTGACGTTAAGGGGACGCGAACCCGGGGCGATCATCGTCAGTGCGGCACCGCCCGTATGTGAAGCGGTCGTGGCCGCTGGCACACTGCCAAAGCGTCGCTCCCGACGTTTGAATTCTGCCAGGGCAGCATCAAGATCGGCGGCGTCAAAGTCTGGCCACGTCCGGTCGGTAAATAGAAGTTCGGCATAGGCAGACTCCCACAGCAGGAAATCTGAAAGCCGCTTCTCGCCCCCGGTGCGGATCAGTAAATCCACTTCACCGCTCTCCGCGGTCAGCGCCTGCGCAAGCATGGGGCGCAACAGATCGGAGGAGGTTGGGCGATCCGGAGAAAGCGCGACAACCATGCCGGCGGCAGCGCGTGTGATGGCATCGCGCGAGGAGTAATCCACGGCAATTCGCAAATGAAGGCGTTGGCCTTCGGCGGTCGCTTCTTCCGCTCGGGAGATCTCCCGCAGCAGCAGATTGTCCAAATGATCGCGCCGGCCGATGATCTCCAGCCGCACACTGTTTTGCCGGAGCCTTTCCGTCTCCATGCGTAGGTAGGCCCGCAGCAGCCAGAAAAGGCTTTCCACCTCATCGGCCGGGCGGTTCCAGTTGTCGGATGAAAACGCGTAGAGCGTCAGCCATCTGATGCCGAGATTAGGTGCATGTTCAACAACGCGCCGAACGGTGGCGACCCCGGCGCGATGCCCTGCGACGCGGGGCAACCCGCGCCGTGTGGCCCAGCGGCCGTTGCCGTCCATGATGATGGCCACATGCAGTTGTTTGTGAACGTCACTTTGCACTCAACAGTCACCTCGCACAACGTCGCTTCGTGGTACCAAGCCCCGCCGCGTCTTTGCTTTTGTTGGCAAAATCTCCGGCAAAGTATGCTGTGCCACTCTTCTTTATCGCGGCCCCGACCTTCTCTGCAGAATTCCTGTCCTACGCTCTGTCCTTTGGGACCTCCGGCACCGTTTGCTGCGCGGCAATGCCAGGCGCTGGGAGGGAGCCGTACCAGTCGATCCTGCGAGTGAAGTACATGGCAGCCGCAACCGCCAGGAAACTAGTAATCGCGCCTACGAGCAGTGCATTGTCCTCGAGTCGCAGCAGTAGATAGATCAGTGCATACAGCAAAGAGAAGATGGCCAAGGCCCTTACTCCCTGCACGCGACTTGAGAACACCCATGCCGCATTCGCTGAAAGCAGCGCCACCGTGGCCGCACCAGCGAGCAGAAAGCCAGCATCGAAACCGACTCTTTCGGCGATCGATAGCAGAAGCAGGTAAAAGATGATCTGGGCGATGCCTACAAGAACGTATTGAGCAGGGTGAAGCCGCCTGCCGGTTGTAACTTCGAATACGAAGTAGGAAAGGAACAACAGTCCCAGGAAGAGAAGTGCGTATTTAAGGGATCGGTTGACGGATTGATATGGATCTGCCACTTCGATGAACGAAACGCCAAGCGCTGTCGCATCGAGACCGGTAATTGTGTCGCCCTGTCCTTCAGCGCGCACTCCGCGCGCGATAAAGGGCACGGACCACTCCGCAGTGAAACCATTGCTGGACACGGTTCGATTGACAGGTAAGAAGCCTCCATCAAATCCCGGACTTGGCCAGTCGCCTTGAACCGAGAGATGAGTCGTCTTGCCATAGGCAAGCACCGCGATCCTTTGAGCGCCGGAAAATCGCAGGGCGGACGTCACATTGAATTGGGCGTTTGGCTTCGCGAGGCCTTCGACTCTGGTGCCGAAGAGTGTGAGCTTGAGGTGCTCGCTCTGGTCCCCGCCGATCGAGATGGTGGTTGTGTTTTCCGCAGGAACTAGCGTCGAAGTCTTTCCACCCGTCGTCAAGATGGCATCGGCCAGCGCTCCGCGGGCATCACTGACTCCAACTATAATCTCGGCACGACTCCAGTCGAGTTCGGCGCCTTGCGGAGCCGTCGCGGGCACTCCCGTTAGATCGAATGCTGCATCGAGTTTCAGATCCGCCTGAAACACCGGCACCTTAAAGAGCGAACGGTGACGCTCTTCTGTTGCCGTTTTGATAGTGGCCGAAGCTCCTGCTGGAAACACCAGGTACATGCCGTGCTTGGCATGATCAGCCGGAGATTGTGGTGGCGTGTTGTACGGAATGACAAGCGTGGGTCCGAGGAAGGTCTGCTGGCCGCCCACGTGACTGCTTATTTCTCGAATGACGTCCGCGGCTCGCTGGGTCCTGTCTTCGACCAGCGCTCCAACAAAGAAAGCCGGAATTGTCATGAGTAGGGCTAGTCCGCAAACTACGATGAGTTTCACGCCCATTGATCGGGATTTCACCCTTAAGCTGGATTGCAACATCGACAAATCGCTCACCAAGTACCTCCATTCTTCAGGTAGCTTTGCGTTGCAAAGTTACCTGGCAAAAAAAAGTTCAGGCCCGCGACGGCGCCAGGCTGTGTACCAGGCCCGCCGCGGGCCGTTCTTCCGTCACTTTGGCCGCATCCCGAACCACCTGCTCGAGAGTGGACAGATATTCAACGTAGCGCGAACGGCCGGAAGCCGTGATTCGGCAGACAGTCTGCGGACGGTTGCGGTCATATTTCTTCACGGTCTCGACCATTTTCCCCTTCTCCAGAACGCGCAGATGCCGGTTCAAATTGCCGTCCGTAAGAGCACAAAGTTGTTTGAGCTCGCCGAACGTCAATCCTTTCGGGTGCGTGACCAGAGACGTCAGCACACTGAGGCGCGCGCGCTCGTGAATCACGCGATCCAAGCCTTCATAGGCGAAGCGCCCTTCGCTGCGCGGAGCCTTAGCTTTCATTCCTTTTCCTCCTTCCCGGTAAAAAGCAGTATCCCCGCGACCAGCAACTGCCCAACTCCATACGGGATACCCATGGCCCACGGAGAGAGTGCCCGGCCGTCCCCCAGCGCGATACAGGTCAGACCCGTCAGCAAGTACCACGCGCCTACGGCGGCTACTGGACGCGGCAGAAAACGGCACGACGAAAACACGCCCAGGCTGAAAACAATTTGCCAAAGGCCGGGAAGCATCCACAAAGCCGCGGGAACGTAGCGTACGAGCGCAAGAGTAATCAGCGCGCCCGCGCCGACCGACGGCAGGAATTGCTGCACCGCCACGCGGATCATCTCATCCGCCATGCCCGAATGAATGCGCCGGGTGCGCGCGTACATCTCTATCCCAATCATGGCCGCCGACAGCGCGGCAGCGACAATCCAGATGCTTAAGTATGTCGGCATGTGATTCGCCGGATCTGACAGCCGCAGCGCCTGAGCCCCGGCGGCTGCAAACGCCAGAATGCCCGTACTGGCCAAAGTGGCAGGACCGTAACCACGAAACTCAGTACTTTGAGCCACGTGCCTGCGAATGCTACTGATGTCGCTCAGCGCTTTGTTCAGAGAATTCATACGGTTTAAGCTTTGCACTGCAAAGTAACTTAATTGGAGGCGCTTGTCAACTGTGCCAGAAGACGGTTTTTGTGGTTGCGTCAGAGGCGCCCTGGGTGCGTAGTCGGCTAGCCGGAAGTTATCCACAAACGGGCTTGTGGGACAAGACTGGTCTACCAAACACCATGATCCAGTGAAGCTGTTCGCTACAGTCCATTCAAAAAGACGTGCGAAAAGAAAAAGGCTGCGTCAGTTGCAGTCTCTTATTGTGTGAGGAATCACGATGGGGCTGCTATCCGGACGTCTTGGGCTGAAGAAGCTTGCGTTTCTTCAGGAACGCGATGATCGGCTTTCCGCAGCGCTCGCAGAATGAGAACTCTGGAAAGCCAACTCCGGCGACAATCGCGTCGTTGAGCTGCTTGATTTCC
>WNEZ01002243.1_pt1 | contig 22483 bp, 21 predicted proteins | sample 5400521 | NCBI WGS metagenome assembly WNEZ01 (sample SAMN13153339, study PRJNA577476) | soil metagenome | isolation source: 120 cm saprolite under Douglas fir tree site 2 hole 1 replicate 1 | place: USA:California | collected 2015-04-18 | reverse complement strand
CTGCTGGTAGGCGTGCAGGCGATTCGCACCAATGCGCTGGTGCGCGGCACCCTCGAGTCGCTGGGTGAGCGGTTGTCCCGTTCTCGGACGTACGCCGAGGTGGAAGACGCCATGTTCAACCAGACCCAGGTGATCTGGCGTTACCTGAGTGGCGATCCCGCGGCCAAGAAAGAGTTTCCCCTCACCGAGCAGGTCGTCGCCTTCTGGCTCGATCGCTGGACCGCGGGACTGCCACCCGACGAGCTCAAGCTCGCGGACGGTGTCCGCGGGATCGAGAAGGATATCCGGGCGGTCGCCGGTCAGGTGTTCAAGCTGCACGACGCCGGCCGGCACGATGCGGCCGCCGTCCTGGCACGACAGGAGCTGGTCGAGCGCCTGCAGCCGGCCCTGGCGGAGGTCAACCGGGAGATCTACCGGCGAGCCCGTGAGTTCAGCGTCCAGGCGGCTTTCGTACAGGTAGCGGGGATCGTGGACGCGGAACGGCGGGTCCTGTGGGGGATCGTCGCGCTCGCGCTCGCGGCCGGCCTCCTGGCGTCGTGGGTCATCTCCCGCAGCCTGGCGCGCCCACTCAACGAGCTGCGGCACGCGATGGCCGTCGTCGGCGCGGGCGACCTGGATCACGCGATCGAGCCGCGCTCCTCGGATGAGATCGGCGACCTGGCGCGCGCGTTCGCGCAGATGACCGAGCGGCTCCGCCAGTCCCGCGCGCAGCTCGTGCAATCCGAGAAGCTCGCCTCGATCGGCCAGATGGCGGCAGGTGTGGCCCACGGGCTGCGGAACCCGCTCGCGAGCCTCCGAGCCGCCGCGCAGCTCGCTCAGCGCCGCGTCGAAGGTCCGGCAGGCGCCGCGCGCGAACAGCTGAACGCCATCATCGAGCAGGTGGATCGTCTCGACCAGAGGATCGCGCACCTGTTGACCTTTTCGCGCCCCGCTCCGTTCCGCCCACTGCTGGAGAGCGTGCAGACGCTGGTCGACGGCGCGCTCTCCGGTTTCGCCGAGCTGCTGCGCCAGCACCGAGTCGAGCTGGCGGTGACCGTCCCGCCGACACTCCGCGAGATCCGTGTCGATCCGATGCGGCTCGAGCAGGCGTTGACCGAGATCATCTCCAACGCGCTGGACGCCATGTCGAACGGTGGGCGGCTCGAGATCGCGGCGCAGTCTCAGATCGGTGACGGTGGCGCCGACGGCGTCTTGCTCGAGATCGCCGATTCGGGATCGGGGATTCCCGCGGAAATCCTGCCCAACCTGTGCGAGCCGTTCTTCACCACCCGGCCCGAGGGCACAGGTCTCGGCCTCGCCATCGCGAAGCGCTACGTCGAGGAAACCGGCGGCCGCCTGGACATCGCCAGTCGGGTCGGTCACGGCACCACCGTGCGTATCTGGCTGCCTATCGCCAGCGGGGACGCTGCGCCTGCGCCGACGCCTGCGCGGAGTCTGGCATGAGCGGCTCGACCGTGCTGATCGTCGACGACGAGCAGACCCTCGCCCGCTCAGCCAAGGCTTTCCTCGCGGACCACGGCTATGAGGCCGAAGTGGCGGCCTCCGGCGAAAAAGCGCTCGAGCTGCTGGAGCGCCTCCAACCGGACGTGGTGTTCGCGGACGTGCGGCTCCCCGGCATGAGCGGCATCGACCTCCTCAAGCGGATCCGCGAGTTCGATCCCGTGCTCCCCGTGATCATGCTGACGGCCTACGGCTCGATCGAGGGCGCCGTCGAGGCCGTCAAGCTCGGCGCCTTCGACTACGTCAAGAAGCCGGTGGATCTGGAGGAGCTGAAGCTCTTGGCCGATCGCGCGCGCGAGAACCGCTTGCTCAAACAGGAGCTGTCGTATTACCGCCACCGCGCCACGCGGGACCTCGGGTTCGCGAACGTGGTGGGCGAGTCACCCGCCCTCCGCGCGGTGCTCGAGCGGGCGCGTCAGATCGCCGCTTTGGAGGACACGCCACCGGTGCTGCTGACGGGCGAGACGGGCACCGGGAAGGGCATCCTCGCGCACGCCATCCACGCCGCCGGCCCACGGGCGTCGAAGCCGTTTATCGAGGTGAACTGTACCGCCCTCCCCGCCACACTCATGGAGGCCGAGCTGTTCGGCTACGAGCGCGGCGCGTTTACCGATGCCAAGGAATCGAAGCCCGGTCTGGTCGAAGCGGCCGAAGGCGGGTTCCTGTTCCTCGACGAGATCGGCGACGTCGATCTCTCGGTGCAGGGCAAGCTGCTGCGGGCGATCGAGGAGCGCACCGTCCGGCGCGTCGGCAGCGTGCGCGAGCGCAAGGTGGACGTGCGCATCGTCGCCGCCACGAACCGCGATCTGGAGCGCGAGGCGACCCGCGAGCGATTCCGCCGCGATCTCTATTTTCGCCTCGCCGTGATCGTGCTCGTCGTGCCGCCGCTGCGCGAGCGCGGGGAGGACGTGCTGCTCCTCACCGACCACTTCCTCCGGGTCCTCAACGCCAAGTACGGGAAGACGGTGCGGGAAATCAGCGCGCCGGCGCGCGAGTTGTTGCAGTCTTATCCATGGCCCGGCAACGTGCGCGAGCTCAGCCACGTGATCGAGCGAGCGGTGCTGTGGAGCCGGGGTCCCACGCTGGACGTCGAGCACCTCTCGCTCACGAGTCCCGACCACGACGCGGGGTCGGCGCATCACATCCCCTCGACCGAGCGCGAGGCCGGAGCGCCAGCGTTACCGCCGCAAGGCGTCGATCTGGCTCACTGGGAAAAGGCCATGATCGAGCGAGCGATGCAGGATGCCGGCGGAAACCAGACGAAGGCCGCGCAGCGTCTCGGGATTTCGCGCGATACCCTGCGCTATCGCCTGAAGAAGTTCGGCCTCCACCCCTGAGGGGAGCCCGTGGGTGATTTCACCCACATTGGGTGAAATGACTCACGGCTAGTGACGCGATCGGCGCATGGTGATCGTGGGTCCCCGCGCTAAGTGTCCACAAGAGTGAGCGTTGGGTTTACGAACCAGCAGCTGCCGCGTGGCACGTCACGTGCGTACAGACGAGGGCAAGCGCTTCTAGTGGTCGACCATGATTTCTCTTGGAGGAAGATCCAATGACCTGGACGAAGCCTGAGTTCGAGGTCGTCGAGCTGGGGATGGAAGTCGGCGCGTACGCCGGCAACGCCTGAACACGCTGACAGGGCAAATGAGGGGCCGGGTGACGAACCCGGCCCCTTTGTTCAATGCGCGTTATCATTCTCGGCTCGGCGGCAGGCGGTGGAGTCCCGCAGTGGAATTGCGGCTGCCGTAACTGTACGGAAGCCCGACACACCAATCTGAGCCGCACTCAGTCGTCCGTGGCGGTGAGCGCCGACGGCGAGCGCTGGATTCTCCTGAATGCTTCTCCGGATCTCCGCACGCAGCTCGCCGCTCATCGCTCGCTCTGGCCCCCATCGGGCTCCCGCGCGACTCCCGTGCAGGCGGTCGTCCTTACCGACGGCGAGATCGACCACACCCTCGGCCTCCTGTTGCTGCGCGAGAGCGCCGACCGGCTGCCGGTGTACGCCCCGGCGGGCGTGACGGCACTGCTGGGCGACGAGTGGCCGCTCTATCGCGTGCTGTCTGCCTATTCCGGGGTGGAGCCGCGGGCCCTCGAGGAGGGCCGTCCCATCGCGCTCACGGACCGCGCCGGCACCCCGCTCGGCATGTGTTGCTCCGCCACGGCGCTCGCCCGGCGCCCCCCGCGCTACGCCCGCGCGGCGCCGACGCAGGCGTTCGACGTCGGTCTGCGGCTCACGGACGAGCGCACCGGCGGGACGCTTGCCTACGTCCCGACCGCCGGTGCGATGGATGACGCCGTGCGGCGCGTGGCCGGTGGAGCCGATCTCTTGTTCTTCGACGGCACCTTCTGGTTGGACGACGAGCTCAGAGCGGCGGGCGTTGCAGCGCCGACGGCGCGCGAGATGGGCCATCTGCCGGTCGGCGGCCCGGGTGGCAGCCTGGAGCTCTTGCCGACCCTCGACGCCAAGCGCGTCGTGCTTGTTCACATAAACAATACCAATCCGATCCTGTGTCGCAGCTCAACGGAGCGGGCGCGAGTCGAGGCGGCGGGCATCGTGGTGGGAGAGGACGCGATGGAGTTCGAGCTGTGAGCGTGCAGGTGACCTCGCCCCCGGTGGATCAGCTGGTCGGTCGGCTGCGCGCCGTCTTGGAGCGCCGCTACCACCACCTCCATCCCTTCAACCAGCGGATGCACCGGGGTGAGCTGTCGCGCCAGGAGCTGCAGTTGTGGGTGGCGAACCGCTTCTATTATCAGATCAGCATCCCCATCAAGGATGCCCTGATTCTCTCGAGCTGTCCCGAGCGTGAAGTGCGCCAGCATTGGATCCAGCGCATCATCGACCACGACGGCCGGCCGGGGGAGGAGGGAGGCATCGAAGCATGGCTGCGTTTGGGCGAGGCGATGAGCGTGAAGCGCGAGGACCTCGTGGGCCAGCGCTTTCTCCTGCCCGGCGTACGCTTCGCCGTGGACGCGTACGTGAACTTCTGCCGGTTCCGGCCCTGGCTCGAAGCAGTGGCTGCCTCGCTCACCGAGATGTTCGCGCCGCTCATCGTAAAGGAGCGGCTGGCGGCGATGTTGAGCCACTACAAGTGGGTCGATCCCGCCGGGCTGCAGTATTTCAAGAACCGGCTCACCCAGGCGCCGCGTGATGCGGAGTACGCCCTGGGCCTCGTCACACAGCGGTTCCGCACCCCGGAGGAGCAGGAGCGGGCGGTCGCGGCGCTCGAGTTCAAGTGCGACGTGCTGTGGTGCCTGCTCGACGCCGTGGAGCGGGGGCCTATCCCCGGGAGCGCGACGTGACCGCTGCCGGGCGACCCACCGTGCCTCGCCTCCACCCCAAGGCGCGCCTCCAGCATGACGACGTGCGGGGTCGTGACGTGCTGCTCTACCCCGAAGGACTGGTGGCACTGAATCCGACGGGGGCGGAGATCCTCGGCCTGTGTGACGGAGTCCGCTCGGTGGCAGACGTCGTGGCGGCGCTGGAGCAGCGCTACGGCGCCCCCGGGGGAGGCGTCGAGCGCGACGTCACGACTTTTCTCGATGGGCTCGCCGCAAAGGGGCTGGTGACGTATGGATCCTAAGCCGCTGTGGTTGCTGGCGGAGCTGACCTACAAGTGTCCGCTGCAGTGCCCTTACTGCTCGAATCCGCTCGACTTCGCGGGGCCGCGCTTCAAGCGCGAGCTTTCGACCGACGAGTGGTGCCGCGTGTTCCGCGAAGCCAAGGCGCTGGGTGTGCTGCAGCTCGGGCTCTCCGGTGGCGAGCCGACCCTGCGCGCGGATCTGGAGGTACTGGTGGGCGAAGCGCACGGGCTCGGGCTGTATACGTCGCTCATCACATCTGCCTATCGGCTCACCAAAGAGCGCTTAGCGGCATTCAAGGCGGCGGGCCTCGACCACGTGCAGATCAGCATTCAGGGGGCCGACGCCGAGCTCTCGGATGCAGTCGCGGGAACCACATCGTATCGAGACAAGATCGCCGCCTACCACTACACGCGGGAACTGGGCTTCCCGCTCACCGTCAACGTCGTCCTGCACCGCCGTAACCTGCATCAGGTCGAGGCACTGATCCGACTCGCCGAGTCGCTCGGCGCGGAGCGCATCGAGCTCGCCAACACGCAGTTCTACGGCTGGGCGCTCCACAACCGTGCTGCACTCATGCCGACCAAGGCGCAGCTCGACGAAGCCTGGCGCGTGGTGCAGCGCGAGCGCGCACGACTCGGAACGCGGCTCGAGATCGTATGGGTGCTCCCCGACTACCACGAGCAGTACCCCAAGCCGTGCATGGGCGGTTGGGCCCGCGCGTACATGACCGTCACGCCCGCGGGGGAGGTCTGGCCTTGCCACGCGGCGGGCCGGATCACGACGTTCACCTTCGAGAACGTGCGCGAGCACCCGCTCGACTGGATCTGGGAGCACTCGGACGCGTTCCAGCGATTCCGGGGAGATGCCTGGATGCCCGAGCCCTGCCGCTCGTGTCCGCGTAAGTCCCAGGACTTTGGTGGCTGCCGTTGCCAGGCGTTCCTGGTGGCAGGCGACGCGGGGCTTACCGATCCCGTGTGCTCGCTCTCGCCCCACCGTCACTTGATCGACGCCGCGGTCGCGGAGGTGGAGCGCGCGGCGGAGGCCGCCGAGTGGACCTATCGCGCGGCGCCCGCGTCGCGCGTCCTCGCCGCGAAAGGATGACCGCCGCCGCGATCGACGCCCGCGGCCTCGGCAAGGACTTTGGCGCGGTCCGCGCTCTCGATCGGCTCGACCTCGAGATCCGGGATGGGGAGTTCTTCGGCCTGCTCGGGCCGAACGGCGCCGGTAAGACCACCACCGTGCATCTGCTCGCCACTCTCCTCGCGCCCTCCCGCGGCACCGCGCGCGTCGCAGGACACGACGTGGTGCGCGAGGGCCTCGCCGTGCGGCGCAGCATCGGGCTTGTCTTTCAGGACACCACGCTCGATCGCGACCTGACGGTGGGAGAAAACCTGCGCTTCGCCGCGCGCCTGTGGAGCCTCCCCGACCGCGTTGCGCGGCCGCGCATCGACACGCTGTTGCGCCAGTTCGAGCTGGGCGAGCGACGCGACGATCCGGTGCGGACGCTCTCGGGCGGCATGCGGCGCGCGGCCGACATCGCCCGCGGCATCCTCCATGAGCCCCGCATCCTGTTTCTCGACGAGCCCACGGCCGGGCTCGACCCACGCGCGCGCCGCTCGCTGTGGGAGCAGATCCGTGCCCTGCGAGCCGCGTCCGGTCTCACCGTGCTCCTGACCACGCACTACGTCGAAGAGGCCGAGCCGTGCGATCGCGTCGCCGTGCTGGATCATGGCCGGCTCGCCGCGCTCGGCACGCCCCCCGAGCTCAAGCAGGCGGTGGGCGCCACCTCGCTCGAGGAAGCGTTCCTCGCGCACACGGGCCATCATCTGGCTGAGACGGAAGGCGGGTGAGCGTGCGTGCGGTGTACGGGATCGTCGCGCGAGAGTTTGTGCGGTTCTTGCGGCAACGCGGCCGGGTGCTGGCGAGCATCGGGCGGCCGTTCGTGTGGCTGGTGTTTGCCGGGGGTGGCTTCGCGGCCGTGTTCGCCGGGCGGAACGAGATCGACTACCGCGTTTACATGGCGCCCGGCCTGCTCGGAATGGTGGTGATGTTCGGCTCGCTGCTCGCGGCCCTCTCCACTGTGACCGACCGCGAGGCCGGTGTGCTCCGCATGGTGCTGGTCGCCCCTATCCGGCGCAGCACGGTCGCGTTCGGGAAGGCGCTGGGCGCGACTCTCCTCGGTACCGCCCAGGCGATCGTCGTGGCTGCCATCCTGCTCCCCTTCGTCCAGCTGCGCCTCACGCTCGCGGGGATGCTGCTCGGGCTCGTCGCCCTCGTTCTCTCAGGCTTGGCGCTGGGTGCGCTCGGCGTCGTACTCGCCGCGAGTATCCGGTCGATCGAGAACTTCGCGGGCGTCATGAATTTCGTGGTCTTCCCGATGCTGTTTCTGTCCGGCGCGTTGTACCCGGTGCGGCACCTCGGTCCGGTGTTGCGCGCCGTCGCCTACGTGAACCCGCTGGCCTACGGGGTGGACTTGCTGAAGCACGCGCTGCTGAGCCGGTGGGCGGGAGCGGGCTACGGCGGCGAGCTATCGGCGCCCCTCGATTGCGCCGCGCTCGCCCTGTTCGCGATCGTCGGGCTGGCGGTCGCCGCGCCGCTGCTCGGCCGGGAAGGCGGAGTGACGCGCACGGCGTTCCGGGATCGGCGTTAGGCCACGACCAGTCGGGTAATGATCGCGGTGATGATCAGTACCGCCAGCCCAGCCGCGATGCTCGCCAGCAGCGTGACGGCAGCCGTTTTGTCGCGGGGTACCTTCATGCACGGTGGAAGCCCGACGGCGAACAGCCGCACGCTGTACAGCCCGACTAACATCCCCAGTGGCTCGATCCTCGGGAACAGCGCGAACACGCCGGCGAGCCAGTACGGCGTACTCGCGTAGGCCGCGACCTTCAGCGCCTGCACGCGGTTCCGCTGCCCCCCGACGGACCCTCCGATCACGTCGATCGCCACCGCCAATGCGTACACGCCCACGAGATTCAGCACGTATTCGAGCACCCCCGCCTGCACCGCGGTCCCGGCGTTCATCGGGACGGTTCCGAACGTCAGCAGGCTACCGCGTTCACCGAACACGACACCGCCGATGGTTGCCGCCACCGGGCCGATGGCCGCCATCGGCACGAGGTAGCGCATGTAGATCGGGCCGGCGCTCGTGAACTCTCCGGCGATCGTCGCCCACTCCTGCGTTGGCTGGAGCAAGAGGCGTTGTGCCCGGGCGAGCCAGCCCGGGAGCTTGCGCGCGGATCGCGGTTTCGCCGCCGGTGCTTTGACCGGGGGACGGGGCGGAGGGCCGGCTTTGGGTGGCGTCGGGCCCCGGGGCGGAGTCGGGCCACGGGGAGGGGGAGTGGGACCGCGGGGGGGCGGCCCTCCAGGAGGGCGCGGGGGAGTTGGTGGCGTGCGCATAGCGCACAAGATAGAAAACGGCGCCCCAGTCGCCAGTGCAGCGGCCTAGCGTCGCAAGATGCAAGACGTGTCGGACTTGCGGCTTGGCGTCTTGGCGTCTGGCAACTCAAATTCAGGCATGCTCATCGACGTGCATGCCCACTTCTACCACGCCGCCACCCCCCGGGCCGATTGGCGCGAGCGGAACGCCAGCCGGCTCGCGGCGGGGCGCAAGATAGGGGTGACGATCCACGTCGCCTCGATCCTCGGGAGCTGGGGCCGGACATCGCCGATCTACTTCCCATCCCCCCGTGACGTGGAGGCCGGCAATACCGCCCTCCTCGCGCTCGGGCAGGAGCATCCCGACGTGATCCGCGGCTACGTCACGGTGAACCCAAACTATACGTCTCACGCTCGTGCCGAGATCGTCCGCTGCCTCGGTGCCGGGATGGTAGGGATCAAGCTCGCGGCGAGCCGTCGCGCGACCGACCCCCTGCTCGACCCGATCTGCGAGTTGGCGCGGGAACGGGGGGTGCCGGTGCTGCATCACGTGTGGCAGCACCGAACGCGGGACTGGCCGGGGCAGGAAGCGTCGGACGGACCCGAGCTCGTGGTCTTGGCGGCGCGCCACCCCCAGGTCCGATTTATCCTGGCGCACATCGGCGGGGGCGGCGACTGGGAGCACTCACTCGCCGCCCTGCGCGCTACGCCCAACGTGTACGTGGATCTCTCGGGGAGCGGCGTGGACGGCGGCATGCTCGAAGCGTGCCTCGACGCCGCCGGCGTCGAGCGCCTGCTCTGGGGAACGGACCTCACGATGGACACCGGGTGGGCCAAGCTGCGGTACCTGGAACGCTTGCTGCCGCCGCGCGACCTTGAGCTCGTGCAATGGAGGAACGCAGCCCGCATCTTTCCGCGCGGCGCGTTCCCCGCCGACTGATGCGGATTGACGTCAACGCCTTCCTCGGCGCCTACCCCTACCGGCGGGTGCCCGGCACGTCGCCCGACGGGTTGCTACAAGCCATGGGGCGCGCCGGGATCGACGAAGCGTGGGTAAGCCATCTGCCAAGCCTGTTCTGGCGCCAGCCGATGGAGGGGAACGCCTGGCTGTACGCCACCGTGGCGCCTGAGCCGCGTCTGAAACCAGTTCCCGCATTGCATCCGGGCCTTTCCGGCTGGGAAGGCGCGCTGGGCGAAGCGGCGGACCGCGCCGCCCCCGCGGGGCGGTGCGATCCGCTGTACTATGGGCTCGACCCGACAGGGCCCGAGATGCGGGTCCTCGCAGCGGCGTGCGGTGCGGCGCACCTGCCACTCATGATGGCCGTGCGTCTCGAGGATGGACGCCAACGTCACCCGAACGACCACGCGGCCGAGCTCCCGGCGGCGGCGGTCCGGACGCTGATTCGCAGCGACGAGGACCTGCGGCTGTTGATCACGCACGCCGACCGCGAGTTCATTGAAGAGGTCCACTTTGGATCGACCCCCGAAGAGGCGGCACGACTATGGTGGGACGTGAGCTGGATCTGGGGACCCCCGGAAGATCACCTCGAGACGCTGCTCGGCACGATCGGGATCGACCGGTTCGTGTTCGGTACCGGACAGCCGCTGCGGATTCCGGAGGCGAGCGTGGCGAAGGTCGATCTGCTCGATCTGGCCCCGGCGCAGCGCGCGGCGATCGACTCGGAGAACACCCGCGGGGGACTCCTCCGCTGACCAGCGCCCTCGAGTGGGGTCTGATCCCTGCCGTCCCGGTCCCGTTCCGTGGCCGCGAGCTGGCGGACGACGCGCTGCAGGCGTACGCCACGTGGATGGCGGACCACCAGGTCGCCGGCGTGGCCGTCTGGGCGCACACCGGTCGAGGGCCGTACCTGTCGCGCGACCAGCGGCGCCGAGTGCTCGCGGCTTGGCGGGCCGCCCTCCCCATGAGCCCGATCGTCGCGGGGGCGACGAGCCTGGAGATGGCCGCCGAGGCGAAGGCGGGCGGTGCGAGCGCGCTGCTCGCCTTTCCGCAGGCGGACGATCCTGTCGCGTATCACGAGGCCCTCGGTCACGAGCTTCCGGTGATCGCGTTCTATCTGTACGAGGCCGCCGGGGGCGTCGCGTACGACAACCAGACCCTGCACGCCATCCTCGCGCTCCCCAATGTGATCGGGATCAAGGTGGCCACGCTCGACTCGGTGGTGACGTTCCAACGGATCGCCGGGCTCATGCGGGATCACCCGGACAAGCTGCTGATCACAGGCGAGGACCGCTTCCTGGGTTACTCGCTCACGATGGGAGCCCGGGCGGCGTTGATCGGCATGGGGGCGGCGCTCACCGACCTCCAGGTCGCCCTGATGGAATCGTTCCGCTCGGGCGATTTCGGCAAATTCGTCCGCCTGTCGGGCGTGTGCGATCGCTTCGCGAGCGCGACGTTCGGCCCCCCCGTGGAGGGGTATGTCCGGCGGATGCTCTGGGCGCTCGCGGCCGACGGCGTGATCCCGGAGGATGCGTGCGACGATCCCTGGGGCCCGAGCCTCCCGCCGGCTGAGCGGGACGCCGTGCGCGCCGCGGTCCGCGAGGCGCGCACTCCGCGCGTCACCCCGACGTGAGGCGCATCCCGCGGCGGTCGTTCCTCGAGTCGTGCGCCGCCGCGAGCACGGCGCTCGGCGCGTCTCCCTTTCTGAAGGGCTGGAGTCCGATGAGCAAGCAACGGCACGTGGTGGTGGTCGGCGCAGGGGCGTTCGGCGGCTGGACCGCACTCCACCTGCTGCGACGCGGCGCCCGCGTCACGCTGGTGGACGCCTGGGGGCCCGGCAACTCGCGCGCCAGCTCGGGCGGTGAGACCCGGGTGATCCGCGGGACCTACGGCCCCCGCGGGATCTACACACACCTCACGGCGCGCGCGCTCCAATTGTGGAAGGAGCACGAGCGGCGCTGGCACCTGAAATTGTACCATCCCATCGGCGTGCTGTGGCTAGTGGAGAGTGATGACGCGTACGAAAAGGCGGCGCTGCCCCTGCTCAAGGAAGCCGGCCTGCCGTTCGAAGAGCTGTCGGGCGCGGAGACGGCGCGCCGTTACCCGCAAATCAACTGCGAGCGCGTGCGCTGGAGCATCTTCGAGAAAGATGGTGGCTACCTCACGGCGCGCCGGGCCTGCGCGGCGGTGCTCGAGGGGTTCCTCGCCGAAGGCGGAGAGTACCGCCAGCTCGCAGTGGAGCCCGGCGCGCCGCTCGCCGCAGGCGAGCTGCGCGGCGTGAAGCTTTCCGACGGTAGCACCGTCGTGGCCGACGCGTTCGTGTTCGCATGCGGTCCGTGGCTGGGGCAGGTGTTTCCGGACGTCATTGGTGATCGGGTCCGTGCGACGCGCCAGGAGGTCTTCTTTTTCGGCACGGCCCCGGGCGACGTGCGGTTCACCGAGCAGGCGCTGCCGGTGTGGGCGGATCACGGGAGAGGATTCATATACGGGATTCCCGGCAACGAGTGGCGCGGATTCAAGATCGCGGACGACACTCGTGGGCCCCCGTTCGACCCCACCACGGGGGAGCGGCTGCCCACGCCGGAGGGGCTGAAGGCGGCGCGGGAGTATCTCGCGTTTCGGTTCCCGGGCCTGAAGGGCGCCCCGCTGGTCGAGGCCCGGGTGTGCCAGTACGAGAACTCACCCGACGAGCACTTCATCATCGACCGGCACCCGGCGGCGACGAACGTCTGGCTCGTGGGCGGCGGCTCCGGGCACGGCTTCAAACACGGGCCGGCCGTCGGGGAGCTGGTCGCGAAGCTGGCGCTCGGGGGGGAGGTGGCGCCCCCCGAGTTCCGGCTGTCCCGCTTTGAGCCCGGGGCACGGCCCGGGGGTTAGTCGACGCCTGTGCGCGCCAAGCTCGAGCGGGACTTCGATCGGTTCAAGCGGGAGCTGCCGCGCGACTTCCCGGCGCACGTGCGCGAAACGTATGCGATCGATCTCACCGCCCGCTATTTGGGCGAAGTCGTTCCGCACCCCATCGGCAAGGGCTCGGGCCAGCTGTCGCTCAACACTGGCCAGCTCGAGGATGACGCCGCGGCGGGACTCGCGTTCTCCATTCTCAAGACGGTGATCGCCGAGGACGAGACCGGCGCGCGGGCGATGGCGGCGTGGGCGATTCACGAGACCAAGATGAAAGTCGAGCGACGCGCCGACGGGTCGGGGACCGGCCGTGAGGGCTGGACCGTCACATGGAAGGGGCGGGGCTGGGATCGCCCGTTTGGCGACTACCTCGCGCTGGTGCGCGCTGGGCGGGACCTCACCCGAGCCGGCCGGCTTCTGGTGGTACCGTCGGTGAAGTATCACCTCCCGCGACTTGCGGAGCCGTTCCATGAGGGCGAGTACCGCTATACGACCGCGCAACTGGCGGACGCTTGGCGGGAGCCACCGCTCCTCGTGGAGAAGGATTTCTCGCCCACGCTGGCGGGTGACGCGCTCGCGGACGATCGCGTCCAGATCCTCCGGTGGCTGCGTGAGGTGCCCGGGCGCATCCGGGCCGCATCTCGGATCCCGGTACGGGTCGCCGTGAAGCTCATGAACGCCCGATTCTCCGACGCTTTTCAAGTCGACATGATGAACGCCTCGGTCGGGGCGGACGCGCTGGTCTGTTTCAACCGGTTGTTCGACGCGGAGCAAGGAGTTGCTTACGGAGGCTGGGACTTGAGCCATCGGAACCTGAGAGTGCTGGACGCCATGGCCCCGGGCGTCAGCCCGGGGCTAATCGGAACGGGCAACATCTGCTCCGGTCGCATGATCCTCGAGTATGCCCGTCGCGGCTGCGAGAGCGTGCAAATGCACACCTTCTTCCAGCTTCCGCTCTCCGAGTACCCCGCCACCCACGGCTCCCGTGTCCAGCGGGCGCTCCACGTCCTGGTCTTTCATCCGCGGGACGGCCTGATCGCGGTGATGCTCGAGCGCGAAGCGCGCGGCGAGCTCGAGCGGCAGGGCGGCGAGCTCCGGTTCCTCGACCTGCGAGCCCATGCGCATCGCGCGAGTTGAGCTGTACGCGCTCGAGCTGCCGTTTGCGGAACCGTTCATCATCTCCGGCGGCAGGATCGACGCGCGGCGGTCGGTGGTGGTGGTGCTGCACGACGGCGAGGGGCACGTGGGCTACGGGGAATCGGCCCCGGACGAGCTGCCGTTCTACTCCGAGGAGACGCTCGGCAGCGCTCGCGATCTCATCCCCCGCGTCCTCGCCCCGCGGATCGCCGGTCGGGAGTTCGACTCTCCCGAGGCAGTGGACGCCGCGCTGCGCGAGAACGTGCGCGGCAATCCGTTCGCTCGGGCCGGGATCGAGACCGCGGCGTGGGACCTCGAGGCGCATCGCCGCGGCACGGGGCTACCGCAGCTGGTTGCCGAACGGCTGGGCGTCGCGCCGGCCGCGAGCTTTCCCTGCGGCGTGGCACTCGGTATTCCCGAGGATCGCCGTGCCGAGACCCTGACGCGCCGCGTGTACGAGGCGCTGCAGCACGGCTACCGACGCGTGAAGATCAAGGTCGCGCCGCAGTGGGATGACGTCGCCGTGCGGGCGGCCCGCGCCGGAATGGCCGGCACGGATGTCCCGCTCACCGTGGACGCAAACGGCGCTTACCGGTGGCCGGAGCACGAAGCCGCATTGCGCGCGCTGGACGAGGCCGGCCTCTTGTACATCGAGCAGCCGCTCTCCCCCGATGAGCTCGTGGGTCACGCGCGGCTGGCGCGCGCGCTCAAGACGCCGCTGTGCCTCGATGAAACCCTGCGCGACGCGGGGGCGGCGCGCCAGATTCTGGCCCTCGACGGCCCGATGGTCTGGAACCTCAAGGTGCATCGGGTGGGCGGGCTTGCCGAGGCGTGCCGCATCAGCCGGATCGCCGCCGAATGCGGCGCGCGGCTCTGGGCCGGTACGATGCCCGAGTCGGGGATCGGAACCCAGGCCGATATCGCGGTCGCGGCGCTCGGGGCGTGCGTCTATCCTTCGGACGTGGAGCCGAGCGCGCGCTGGTTCGGACGCGGCGCAGACGTGATCAAGCTGAGCATGAGCCGGGACGGCCGCATGGCGGTGCCCGGTGTATCGATCGCCCGCCTGCTCGACGCGGGGCGCTTCCGTTCGGTGACGCGCCGTTTACAATAGACAACATCATGATCCCCATCGATCACCAGCCGGCCGGGTACTGGGCGACCAATCTCTACGCCACCCCGCGCAAGCGTCCCAAGTCCGACGCGCCGCTCAAGGATCTGCCGCCGCGCGCCGCGCAACGGTTCAAGCGGGCGCGCGAAGGCATCCGCGCCCTCCGCCACGTCACCGAGCAGGTGGTGTTCATGGGTACCGCCTGGAAATGGGTGTGGATGTACGAGGTCGGCGGGCGCAAACTCGGCTACCTCCACCCCATGGAGACCGGGCTCTCTGGCACGTTCATTCTCACCGAGACCGAGGAGCGCGAGCTCGCCGTGACCGACGGCCTCCCGCGTATCTCGCGACAGGCCATCCGCGACGGTCGGATGGCCAGCGGCGTGCTGTGGTGCTGGATGAAGTTCCCCGACTTGGACGCCGTCGACGCGTTCGTCTCCATCATTCGGCTGAAGCATCAGTTGCTCGCACGACCGGAATGACGGTCCGGTAGGGGCGCAGCATGCTGCGCCCCTACAACAAGCAGGCCTTGTGTACGCTTCCGCGCTGGCGCTACATTCCGGCGCCCGCAAGCCGTTTCACAACACAGACCGATACCATTCGCCATCGAGCGCTCTGGATGACGAAGAGGAGTGGGAGGGTCGGGGCCGGTGTCGCGATCGCCCTGTCGATCGCCTTTCCGGCCGCGGCACAAACCGGTCAGTCTGCGCCAGGCTACAAGGCTCCCGTCATCAGCGACACGGGGCGGCTCAAGGGTCCCCGCCAGCCCATCTTCTTCCGCCACGACATCCACGCCGGTCAGGATCAGATCACCTGCCTGTACTGTCACAGTACGGTGACCATATCGAGCGAGCCGGGGATCCCCGCGGTGCAGACCTGCTTCGGCTGTCACCAGATCGTGACGGGCGGGAAGCGGCCGTTCGGCGGTACGGTCAGTGCGGCGCAGGACTCCACTGCGCGCGCCGCTGAAGCAGCCGAGGTCCGGAAGGTGCAGGCGGCGTGGTTCGGCAAGAAGCCACCCGAGTGGATCCGGATCCACGGGGTCCCGGGCTTCGTGCATTTCCCGCACCAGCGCCATATCAAAGTGCTGGGCACCGATGGCTGCATCACCTGCCACGGCGACGTGCGAACCATGCCCCAGGTGTACCAAGTCGCCACGCTCAAGATGGGTTGGTGCGTCAACTGCCACGTGCAGCGCAACGTCTCGCGCGACTGCACACTGTGTCACTACTGAGGCCCGACCGATGGACCGCAGACGGTTCCTGACAGTTCTGGGCGCGACGGGGGGCGCCGCCGCGGCGGCGTCGGCCTGTGATATCCACGCCGAGCCGACCGAGCACCTCGTCCCCTACACCGTCCCGCCCGAGAACCAGGTCCCCGGGATCGCCACGTACTACGCCACCACCTGCCGCGAATGCGCGGCCGGCTGTGGACTGCAGGCGAAAGTCCGCGAAGGCCGCGTGATCAAGCTCGAGGGGAATCCCGAGTCGCCGATCAACCAGGGGCGGCTCTGCTCGCGGGGGCTGGCCGGGCTCCAGGGACTCTACAATCCCGACCGTGTCACCGATCCCATGGTCCGCGGTCCGAACGGCGAGTGGCAGAAACTCTCCTGGGAGGACGCCATCAACCGGCTGCAGGCGAAGGTGAAGGAGGCCCGCAGCAAGGGGATCGCCTTCGTGACCGGGCTCGAGAGCGGATCGTTCGGCGAGCTGGTCGACGCGTGGATGAAAGCGCTGGGCGGTCGCCACGTCACCTATGAGCCGTTCGCCTTCGAGGCGTTGCGGGAGGGCAACCGCCTCGCCTTCGGCACGTCGGCGAGGCAACCGCCTCGCCTTCGGCACGTCGGCGATCCCGTGGTATGACTTCGCCAACGCCCGCTACATCGTCTCGTTCGGCGCCGACTTCATGGAGACCTGGCTGTCCCCGGTCGGCTACCAGAACGGGTTCACCCGCGCGCACGCCTTTGAGAGTGGACGCGACGGCTCGATGGCCAAGTTCGTCTCGGTCGCGCCGCGCATGTCGCTCACCGGGATGAGTGCCGACGAGTGGATCGCGGCCAAGCCCGGGACGGAGTTCATGCTGGCCCTCGGGATGGCGCAGGTCATCCTGGCCGAGCGCCTGGCTCCCACACCGGCGGACGCGCGCGGTCTCGATCGGTTGCTCCCCGCGCCCCAGCAGGTGGCGACGCTCCTGGGGATCGAGGCGCGCGATATCCGGCGGCTGGCTCGCGAGTTCGCCGCCTCGCGGGGCGGGCTGGCCGTGGCGGGGGGCATGTCGACGCACTACGGGAGCGGCGCGCATGTGCTCGTGGCGTCGGTGAACCTCCTGAACTATGTCGCGGGGCAGGTGGGGAAGACCGTCAAGTTCGGACCCAACCACGCCCTCGAGGCGGGCGGATCGTTCAAGCAATTGACGAACCTCGTCGGGGACATGAGCGCCGGGAAGGTCGCGTTGCTGCTCGTCCACGGCGCGAATCCGGCGCACTCCCTGCCGGCCGCATTCTCCCAGGCGCTCGGCCGCGTCGCGTACAAGGTGAGCTTCTCCTCCTACCTGGACGAGACGGCGGCCGCGTCGGATCTGATTCTGCCGGACCTCCATCCGCTCGAGCAGTGGAACGATTCGCGGCCGCGCGCGGGCGTCTATGCGCTGCAGCAGCCGGTGATGCAGCCCGTGTTTCCGAACACCCGCCACACCGGTGACATACTCCTGCAAGCCTCCGGCAGCGCGAGCACGTTCAAGGACTACCTGCAAACGCGGTGGCGGACGCTGCATCAGCGGTACGGACGCGGCCGGGGATTCGACGACTTCTGGAGCGACGCCCTGCAGCACGGGGGCGTGTACACCGACGTGGCGGTGCAGAGCCCGCGGCTCGTGCCCGGGTTCGCGCAGCGGCTCGGCGGCTTGGCCGCCTCGGAAGGCGCATCGGAACAGCACTTGCTGATCGTCTTCCCGTCGATCGCGCTGCACGACGGCCGGGGAGCGAACAAACCGTGGCTGCAGGAGCTGCCCGACCCGGTGTCGAAAATCACGTGGCACGGGTGGGTGGAGGTGCATCCCGAGACCGCGGCGAAATCGCAGCTCGCCAACGGCGACATCCTGCTGCTCGAGTCCCCGCACGGTGCCGTACGCGCGCCGGTGTGGATCACCCCGGGCGTGCGACCCGACGTGCTCGCGGTCCCGAGCGGTCAGGGTCACAAGGCGTACGGCCGCTACGCCAAGGACCGCTCGTTCAATGCGTTCGAGCTGCTGAGCGACCAGCCCACGGACTTCGGCGGGCGGGCGTTCTCCGTTGGCGTCAGAGTCACTAAGACCGGCGACCACCGCCGCCTCGCCACCGTCGAGGGCGACGCCCGCGAGCAAGGGCGCGGCATCATCGAGGTGCTGCCGCTCGCGAAGGCGCGGGAGCTGAGGCGCGGCGCCCACCCGTTCGCCAAGGAAGCGACGCCGGCATTTGCCCGCAAGGCACTCGAGGCCTGGGCGGAGGCGCAACACGAGAAGGCGACGCTCGGGAACTACGCTGGCGAGCATCCGCGCTGGGCGATGGCGATCGACCTGGCCAAATGCACCGGCTGCTCTGCCTGCGTCACCGCCTGCTACGCCGAGAACAACCTCGCGACCGTGGGTGAAGAACTCGTGAGCCGGCGCCGCCAGATGAGCTGGCTCCGGATTGAGCGCTACTACACGGGCGGTGAGGGAGATCATCCCGTTCGCGCCGTGGTCACGCCGATGCTGTGCCAGCAGTGCGGCGACGCCCCATGCGAGCCGGTGTGTCCCGTGTATGCCGCCTACCACACGCCCGACGGGTTGAACGGGCAGGTCTACAACCGTTGCGTCGGGACGCGCTACTGCGCCAACAACTGTCCGTATAAGGTCCGCTACTTCAACTGGTACAACTACGCCGAGCAGGGCGGGGAATGGGAGAGCTGGCCCGACCCGCTCAACATGCTGCTCAATCCCGACGTCACCGTGCGGGAGAAGGGCGTGATGGAGAAGTGCACCTTCTGCGTGCAGCGGATCCGCGGCGCGCAGAACCGGGCCCGGCTCGAGGACCGCAACGTGCAGGACGGCGACATCACGCCTTCCTGCGCACAGGCGTGCCCGTCGGAGGCGATCGTCTTCGGCGACCTGCACGACAAGACGTCACGTGTCGCGACGCTGGCGCAGGACCCGCGCGGCTATCACGTGCTCGAGGGATTGAACACCCGGCCGGCGATCACGTACCTCGCGAAAGTCGTGCACGGCACCGTGGTGGAGGACTGAGGCGATGGCCGAGACGTCCCCGTCCCGCGTCAGCTACGACTTCGTCACCCGCGCCATCGCGCGCACGCTGGGTAATCCGGGCAAGGGCTACTACGCCCTGCTGGCGCTGGCGGTCGCCCTGCTCGGGGTGGGCATCGTGTGCCTGCTGTTCTTGCTGCGCTACGGGCTGGGGCTCGCCGGCTACTCGCACCCGGTGTACTGGGCAGTCTACATCACCTGTTTCGTGTTCTGGGTGGGTATCGCCCACTCGGGCACGCTGATCTCGGCGATCTTGTTTCTGTTCCGCTCGGGGTGGCGCACCGCGGTGTACCGCACCGCCGAGGCGATGACGGTGTTCGCCGTGATGACCGCAGGCCTCTTTCCCCTGATCCATATCGGTCGCCAGTGGTACTTCTACTGGCTCATCCCCTATCCCAACGAGCGCGGCCTGTGGCCCAACTTCAAGTCGCCGCTCATCTGGGACGAGTTCGCGATCGGCACGTATTTCACCGTCTCGACCGTGTTTCTGATCATGGGGCTGATCCCGGACATCGCGGCGGTGCGGGACGTAGCTACCGGGTGGCGCAAAAAGTTGTACGCCATCACGGCGCTCGGGTGGCGAGGCACCAACGAGCAGTGGCGTCACTACACGCGGGGTTACCTCTATCTCGCCGCCCTGGCCACGCCGCTCGTGCTCTCCGTGCACAGCGTCGTCTCCTGGGACTTCGCCATGGCGCTGGTGCCCGGCTGGCACGCCACTTTGTTCGCGCCGTACTTCGTCGCCGGAGCGATCTACTCGGGCGTCGCCATGGTGATCACGCTGCTGGTGCCGATCCGCAAGCTGTTTCATTTGGAAGACATCATCACGATCCACCACTTTGAGAACCTCGCGAAGCTCTGCCTGCTGACGGGCTTGATCGTGAGCATGTCCTACTGCACCGAGAATTTCACCGCGTGGTTCGGGGGGAATCCGCACGAGCGCGCCGCGTTCTGGTATCGCGCGTTCGGGCCGTTCTGGTGGGCGAGCTGGACGATGAACATCTGCAACGGGCTGCTGCCGTGGCTCCTCTGGTCGAAAAAGGTCCGGACCAGCATCACCGGCCTGTTCGTCATTTCGATTTTCGTGAACATCGGAATGTGGTTCGAGCGCTTTGTGATCATCGTCGTGTCGCTTGCCGGTGAGCCGTTCGAGCGCTTCGCCAACGCGACGTACAATCCCACCTGGGCGGACTGGGGCATCATGGCGGGGAGCTTCGGCTGGTTCTTCATGTGGTTCCTCTTGTTCGTGAAGAACTTCCCGACGGTGTCGATCTCTGAGGTGAAAGAGGTGCTGCCCGTGCCGCAGCGCGGAAAGGCGAGGGCGTCGTGAAGCTCGCGAATCCGCTGACCGCCATCTTCCACCCGCCGCCCACGCCGGGTGTGCTGGGCGTGTTCGGCCACCTCGACGCCACGGTGGAGGCGATTGCCCAGCTGCGCCGGGCCGGCCACACCGACTTCACCGTGTACTCGCCCATCCCCCGGCACGAGATCGAGGATGCGCTCGAGCAGCCGGTGAGCCCCGTGCGGATGTTCACCCTGATCGGCGGGATCGCGGGCTGCGCCATCGGCGCCTGGGTCACGCTGTACATGTCGTACGATTGGCCGCTCGTGCTCGGCGGCAAGCCGATCGGCTCGATCCCGCCGTACGTCGTGATCATGTTCGAGATGACGATCCTGTTCGGCGCGCTCTCGACGATTCTCGGGATCGTCTTCAATGCGCTGTTCGCCGCCCGGCGGCTCGGAACGGTCGCCTACGATCCGCGCTTCACCAACGACAAGTTCGGCATCTTCGTGCCGTCCGAGCCGGCGCGGGCCGGCCAGGTCGAGACCCTGCTCCGCGGCGCGGGTGCGCAGGAGGTCCGCCGTGCGTAGACCACCGGCCGTCCTTGCCGCTCTGGTCGCGCTCGCCGCGATCGGCTGCAACCCGGACGATGTCGTGCATCGCATCGGCTGGTTCTCCACCATGCGGCATCAGCGCAGCATCAAGCCGTACGCGCAACCGATCCCGCCTATCCCCGGCACCGTACCGGTGACCGGCGCGGACCCGCTCATGAGCCTGCAGACGGCCGACCGACTCGTGAATCCTCGGACGCGCACCTCGGAGTCGATCAACCGCGGGCGGTTCCTGTATGAGACGTACTGTCTCGTCTGCCACGGCCCGGCGGGCCGGGGCGACGGCCCGATCTCGTCGGCGGCGGGGGGGCCGTTCTTCGGCGTGCGCTCGCTCGTCAACGACACGATCGCTCGACGCACGGACGGCTACCTCTACGGGGTGATCGTGAGTGGCCAGGTGATGGGCCGTGGGCTGATGCCGATCTACGGAGACAAAGTGCGCGGGACGGATCGCTGGGACCTGGTGAATTACGTCCGCACGCTGCAGGCCGGCGCGCAGAGCCCGCGGGGGAGACGATGAGCGCGGTCGCGGCGGTCGCGCGGTCGGAGCTGGTCCAGAAGGCGCGCCAGTTCCCCGCACGGGCGTTCCTACTGTGGGGGGCGCTCCTGGCCGTGGCTGGAGGGGCCGTGTTTCTGTGGGTGCTCGCGGCGGGCGGCGCGCCCCGGGCGTGGCAGGCCTGGCACGTCAACTTCATGTTTTGGACCGGGCTGGCGCAGGCACTGGTGGTCTTCGCCGCGACGCAGAAGCTCGCCAAAGGGCACTGGTCCGGGGTGGTGATCCGGCTCGCCGAGGCGGCGGCCGCGTTCCTGTGGGTCTCGCTGGCTTTGTACCTGGGGCTGGTCGTCGGCCGGGCGTACATCTTCAGCTGGCTGCACGAGCCGCGTCCCGATCTGGGGACTTGGCTCACGGCGAAGCCCTTCTTCGTGCGCAACGGCTTGATCTACCTGCTCCTCACCTGGTTATCGTGGCGTTTCGTGCGGCACGACCTGGCGCCGGACCTTCGGGAGCTCGCCGACGGCCAGCCCGCCGACCGACTCGAAGGCCGGGACGCCATCACCCGCGAAGCGGCGTTGCTCGTGGTTGGCTACGCGTTCGGGTACAGTCTGCTGGCGTTCGAGCTGGTGATGTCACTTGCCCACAAGTGGGTGAGCAGCCTGTTCGGGGCGTTCTATTTCATGGGGAGCTTCCTCGCCGGGTTGATGGCGCTCGCGGTATTGGTGCTGACGGTGCGGCGGCGCATGGGTCTCGAGGGACTGTTCTCCGCCAAGCAGCAGCACGATCTCGGGAAGCTGTGCTTCGGCTTCAGCGTGTTCTGGGCCTATCTCATGTGGTCGCAGTTCCTGGTGATCTGGTACGGCAACCTGCCCGAGGAGACGTTCTTCATTTTCTACCGGCTGTCCGGTCCGTGGAAGCCGATCGGGGTCGCCGTGTTCCTGATGGTGTTCGCCGTGCCGTTCATCGGCCTGCTCGGCGTCAGGCCAAAGAAGTACCCGCCGGCGCTCATGGCGCTTGCTCTGGTGAGCCTCGCGGGCATCTGGCTCGAGCGGTACCTCGAGATCGTTCCATCTATCAACGGCGGCGCCGGGCCCGCATTCGGCGTGCCGGAGGCCGGCGTCACGCTGCTGTTCGGTGGGCTGTTCCTGCTGTCCTTAGGGTGGTTCGGGGCCCGTTACCCGATGCTATCACCCCGGCTCGCGGCCGACACGCTGGAGCGCGAGCGACACTAGCGCCCGCCCGAACCCTTCAT
>WNEZ01007807.1_pt1 | contig 22514 bp, 24 predicted proteins | sample 5400521 | NCBI WGS metagenome assembly WNEZ01 (sample SAMN13153339, study PRJNA577476) | soil metagenome | isolation source: 120 cm saprolite under Douglas fir tree site 2 hole 1 replicate 1 | place: USA:California | collected 2015-04-18 | reverse complement strand
TTATAAAATCCCAGGCTAATGGCGTGATAAGCTTGCCGCATGCCCGGTTCCCAGGCTGGTTTCTGCCGCGCCATGACGCTAGCCAGCCGGTCGAGGTCGGCGACGACGCGCTTATCCACCGGTTCATCGAAGGCAAACAAGGCGGCCTGGTGCGAGAGCAGTTGCCGGACGGTGATCTTTTCTTTGCCCTGTTGGGCAAACTCCGGCCAGTACGTGCAGACGCGTTCCTCGTAACCAAACAGGCCCTGTGAATGAGCCAGCGCCATGGCCAGAGCGGACAGGCCCTTGGTGGCCGAGAACACTAAGACCATGGTATCTTCTTCCCAGGGGTCGCCAGTGGCCTTGTTGCGGACGCCGCCCCACAGGTCCACGACTTTTTCCCCCTGGTAGTAGATGCAACAGGCTGCTCCCAGCTCGTGCCGCCGGGTGAAGTTCTCGACGAACGCTGCTCGTACGGCCTCAAATCCCGGTTTGACATAGCCTGCAATCGCTTTACTTTGTATCTTGGACATTATATTTCTCCTGTTCGTTGCACCATCCAAGCCCCTGGCAGGATGGTTCCTCTGCTCCTTCGAGAAAACCGTACCACACGTCCGTCACATCAGCATCACAGTTGTCAGCTCTGGTCTCTCATGTTCATCACAAGATGCTGGAGGTCCCCCCGCTATGCACAAATGACCCACGTGGAGCAGAGAAGGCACGCCCTGACACATATCTTATGGGGCGGAAACGTGTCTCTTTCATCGATCTCAGTGTCCTCTGCAAAGTGACCATGCCACTTTGCCATCCCTGATGGGAGAGGGGGAGGTTGGCGAGTAGTCAGTCCGCTGGGCAAAGTTCGAGTAGATCCCGCTATCGATCCTCCCTACCTCCTGTGACGGGGGTGTGATGGGGAAGCTCCCTTTTGAGACGGCCATGTGAGGCCACTTCCTTATACTTCTGACAAGAGGGGATGGCTCAGTCCGCCAGGTGGCCAGAAACGCTTCCAGGTGAGGGAGCACATCACACTGGAGTGGCGGCTGCGCACGGAAGTCGCGCGAAAGGCGCGGAGCAGACACCAATCTCACGAGAGGTGAACCATGTCTACAGCTATAGAGAGAGCAACCTTTCCTGATCTCAGGAGTGAGCAATGTATCGCTCTGACGACTTTCCGCAAGACCGGGGAAGCAGTGACGACACCGGTGTGGTTCGCGATCAGTCTCGGAACGATCTATGTCGAAACACACGCGGACGCAGGGAAGCTCAAACGTCTTCGCCATACCGCGCGCGTCACGCTCGCTCCGTGTACCTACAGCGGCAAGGTCACGGGATCGGTGAGCGAGGGACACGCCCGCATTCTGACGGAGTCTCAGGAGAGCACGGCGGCTTCGGCGGCACTATCAAAGAAATATGGGCTCATGCGCAATCTCTTTCACTTCGTCAGAAATATTCTACGCATGCTCCAACGGAAGGCGAACGTTGATGTCGTCTACATCGCTATCGAACCCATTTCAGGCTGAACCTGACACGTTCCACGGCGTTCAGTGCTCTCGCGCCAGAAAAGCCAGGCGCAAACGCGTATATAAGCGTGCGCGCCGGGATGCCGGGAGCGCGACCTGATACTGTGCTTGTCCCAGTTGAATGACCTTCTGGGTGGTATGCAACACCACCCGACAGTTTGAACAGGTCGCCAGATGCTGCTGGGCGATAGCCGTCAAGTCCTCATCCAATTCCTGATCGAGGTAGGCAGACAGATAGGAGACGAGTTCCTCACAGGTCATCGCGTTTCCTCCGTCGGGGTTCTGCTTCGTTCGCTAAAGTAGGTACTCACGTGTTCACGTAAGCGCAAGCGAGCGCGATGTAATCGCACTTTGCAGGTGACCTCTGTCAACTCCTGGATGTGTGCGCACTCCGCCGTCGATAAGCCCTCCAGATCACGCAACACGAAGGCCGCGCGCAATCCTGCGGGAAGCTCATTGATGGCGGCACGCAGGACCTCCTGAGCTTCCCCGCTTAAGACCAACTGATCGGGAAGATGACTCCAATCGACTAATTGGATCGGGAAAGGGGTGGCGTCCTCGTCTTCCTCGGGCAAAGAGTCAACAGCATGCCGGCGACGGATCAGCATCAGCGCGTGGTTGTAGGCGATGCGATAGAGCCACGTACTGATCTGTGCCTGTGGCTCAAACCGGTCGAGTGCCTCAAAGGCGGAGACAAATGTGGCCTGCACAACCTCTTCCGCATCATCCGCCTGCTTGAGCAAGCCCATCGCCAGCCGATAGACGCGAGTTGCATACGCTTCAAATAACTCAGCGAACGCCGCTTCATCATGCCGGCGGAGCCGAGCCAGGAATTCCTGATCAACAGGCATAGCAGCTTCTCCTTTCGGTCTCTTCCGTGTAGTGTACCACAAAACACTGTAACCTTTCTGCTCCTCGTGCATTGAAAAGACAGAGCGTCGAACGAGACGCTTTCGCACACGAGATGAGAGACAAACTCATGCAAAAGGAGGATTCTCATGGCATTTGCATCCTTTATGTCCAGCGCAACGGGACGGGTCCTGCGCATTCTTGTCGGTCTTGGTCTGATTGGTTGGGGCGCGTTTCTGAGCGTGACGGCAAGCACCATGACGGTCGGGATCATCCTGGCAGTGGTCGGGTTGCTGCCGCTGGTGGCCGGACTCGTTGATGTCTGTGTCTTTGCTCCGCTCTTTGGGGCTCCTTTCAGCGGCGCCAAAGTACGAGCGCATGCCAGATAGCGAGTTCAGACGGCCATCATGAGCGGACGTTTCTTCTGGGGAGGGCGAGCGCATGGAAGTGTGCAAGAGGAAGCGGTCGGGGTCAAGAAGCAGGCAAGAACAATGGACACAGAGGCGTTCTGTACTGGGAAATGCGTTTGATGACGCCAGCACACGTGAGAACCCCTGGAAATGAACCATGGTTCAAACAAGGAAGGAGGAGCTGATGAGGTATGATGCCATCGTGATTTCTGCGCATCCTGATGATGCCGAAGCGCAAATGGGTGGCACGCTCGCCATTCTCTCTGACAAGGGGCAGCGGGTGCTCCTGATTGATCTCACCGAGGGAGAGCCAACCGAGTTTGCCCAGGCTGGGATACGTGCGCAGCAGGCGAGCGAAGCGGCCCGCCTGCTCGGCGTGGAACGCCTTTCCCTCGGCCTGCAGGATCGCTTGCTCACCGACACGATTGAGACTCGACTTCACCTTGCCCATCTGCTTCGTGAATATCGCCCACGATGGGTCTATAGTACGGGAGAAGCGTGCGTGCATCCCGATCATGCCGCGGTCGTGGGACTGACCCACGCAGCAGTTTTCCTGGCTCGGCTGGGACAGTGGGAGCGCGTGCCTGGTGGCGAGATGCTGGCTGGCCAGGACCCCTGGGTGGTCGAACGCCTCTTCTTCCCCCACTGCAAGATGGAGCCACTCTGGGCCGATTTTGCTTTTGCTGTCGATGTGAGCAAGGCCTACGAACGCAAGCGCCAGGCTCTAGCCGTCTATCAGTCGATCTTTCAGGCCCAGGGCGATCACCTGCTCACCTTGTACGAGGCGGAAGACCAGTACTACGGACACCTGCTCGGCGTCGCCTACGCCGAGATTTTTCGGAGCGCCGCACCCCTGCTGGTCGAGGACCCGACGGTGTTTTTGCCAGTCTCCCAGGGCTAGTCGTTCCTCATGTGGTCTAGGTTGACGATTGCTTGAGAAAAAGAGAGGGAGTAGGATCATGTCAATGATCTCACCAGAAGATCAACAAACGCTGCAAAAGCTCTTTGAGGGGCTTGAGGGTGATGTAACGATCACCAACTTTACCCAACGCGAATCACTCCTGATTATTCCAGGACAGGAGTGCGACTACTGCAAAGAAACACGCGAACTGCTCGAAGAAGTGACTGCACCCTCGGAGAAACTCCACCTGGAAATGAGGGATTTTGTGCGCGACAAACAAGAAGCGGACAGCCTGGGAGTCACGCGCATTCCAGCATTTGTGCTCCAGGGACGTGCCAAAGGGAAGGTACGCTACTTCGGCATCCCGGCAGGCTACGAGTTTTCCACGCTGATCGAAGACATCATCGATGTCTCCAAGGGCACAACGAACCTGAGCGACACAACCCGCGAGGCCCTGGCGACGGTCGACCAGGACCTGCACATCCAGGTCTTTGTCACCCCGACCTGTCCCTATTGTCCACGTGTGGCCAGGTTGGCCCACAAGTTGGCAATTGAAAACGAGCATATCACCGCCGATGTGGTCGAAGTCTCCGAATTCATTGATATGGCGCAGCTCTACCGGGTGCAGGGCGTCCCCAAAACCGTGGTGAACGAGCGCATCGAGATGGTAGGCGCGGTCCCGGAATCTCGCTTCATGCAACAGGTCTTCGAGGCACTTGACAAGAGGGAGCAAGAAACAGAGCAAGCCCTTCCTGGAGATGCGTGATACGTCTGTGATGAAGATCGCTTGTTTTTGATCGCTTTCTGAGCTTCGTAGGTTAGATTTCATGTTGTACAGTTCATCCCTCATTTTTGAGGTAGAGCGATGTTTCACGAGTGGGTTCCGGCAGGCGCTTTCCATGCCGGAGGTGTAGAGATACGCTTGCGGCCTTGCCTCACCGTTGCGCGGCAAGGCCGCAGGAAAAAGTATAAGGAGGACACAGACCATGGGTTCTTTCGTCTCATTCATGCAGAGTCTGGCTGGCAGGCTCTTGCGCATCGTTGCAGGGATCGCATTGATAGCGATCGGGTTACTCGTCATCACTAACGTATGGGGCATCGTGGTAGCTGTCATCGGAGCAGTTCCACTGATCGCCGGACTTGTAGGCGTCTGTCTGTTTGCTCCCCTCTTTGGGTACACGCTGAGGGGACAAAGAAAGGCCAGTCCCGCATAGGAAGCAAATCAAAGGGCCTATGAACAGTGGTCGTTGTTCATAGGCCCTTGCATCTGTCTCCTGGTTTTATCACGTCATCGTTGCACCGGCAACCTCTTCACGGCTGGCTTGCTAAAAAATTGCGCAAGACCATCTACACATCCTTTACAGCTACTTCTGTGAAGCTTGTTTATACCTGACCAGCGAGCGAGGCAACAACACGTTGCAACCGCTGTTTCGCTTCCTCGGCGATGGGATGGAGTTGCTTGTTGCCCACCATGCCCAACATCTCCTGTGGATCAGCGATGTCGACCCGGCTCCCCTGCCCTTGGGCGCGCACGACCACATTGCAGGGCAGCAGCAGGCCAATGTCCGGCTCCTGCTCGAGTGCATGATGCGCCAGGTGGGGATTGCAGGCACCGAGAATGATGTAGGGTTCCATCTCGGCTCCCAGTTTTTCGCGCAAGGTCTGTCGTACATCAATCTCGGTCAGCACACCAAATCCCTCGGCTTTGAGGGCCTCCTTCACCCGCGAGATGGCTTCTTCATAGGGCACTGGCAGGGTCGTGCCAAAACCATAGGGTGTCTTCATCGTTCTTTCCTTTTTCTGCCATAAGCAGGTATGCTTCTTCAAGAGCGACCGCTCTCATCGGCGCATGCTTCAGCCACCGGTGGGAGCACAAGACTGGCCAGTAGCGGTCGATGTCCCTTTCCGGGGAGCAGCGAAGGTCGACATGTGCTTGCGCGCATCTGCTGCGCCGCAGCTCGGACAGGTTGCGGTAGCGCTGTTGGCGCTCATTGGAACCAGTCGTTCAAAACGCTCCTTGCAGCGATCACAACGATAGACAGAGATGGGCATACTCAGCTCTCTCTCGCTCCGGTCAGCAGCGTGGCCAGCGTTCCCTGCTGCGTGAGTTGCTGGAGCAAGATCTCACGGGTGATGTGGCAGGCCTCCAGAATACGAGCGTCCGCCAGCGCATAATGCATCTCGTTGCCCACGCGCTCAGCGCGTACAACCCCACGCTGGCGCAGTAAGGCCAGATGCTGGCTCACCTTTGCTTGTCGCTGGCTGAGCAGCGCGACCAGGTCTTTGACGGCTTTCGGTCCCTCACCGAGCAGGGAAAGCAATTCCAGCCGCGTCGGGTCGGCCAGCGTCTGGCACAGCTCGGCCTGCATGCGATACAGCAGTTGTTCTCGCTCTCGTTCCATGTGTGTTCCCTCAATACATTCGTTCTATCGAATAATCGAATGATACAATGCATACAGGCACATGTCAAGCGTGGCGAACCTGACATCCTCTCATCTCACCTCAGACCTCACCGTTCACTCGAGATGTGATCTTGCTGTGAGAAAATACCCCTCTGCTGTGATTGTGCTGTGATACCAGGGCTGTATTGTACTAGCAGAAAGTGATCATTCGAATATGCGAATGAAAGGGAGAAGACTATGGCAGAGGTAATGACAGCGCAAGCCACCCTTGAGACAGGAATGCGCTTCGATGCGGAGAGCGGGTCCGGCCATCACGTCACGCTGGATGCCGCCGAGCACGGCGGTGGACAGAATGCGGGCTTTCGCCCGATGGAGCTGCTCTTAATTGGCCTGGCTGGCTGTACCGGGATGGATGTCATCTCGATTCTGCGCAAGAAGCGCCAGCAGGTGACCGGCTACGAGGTGCATGTCCGGGGCGTGCGCGCCGAAGAACACCCGATGGTGTTTGTTGAGATTACCGTCCAGCACGTCGTCACCGGTCACCATATTCAGCCTGATGCGGTGGCACGCGCGATAGAGCTTTCCGAGGAACGCTACTGTGGCGCGGGAGCCATGCTTGGCAAGGTAGCGCACCTCACCCATACCTACCAGATCGTTGAGGTGGCGGAGACAGTGGCTGTCGCCACGCCTCTTGCATGATGAGCGTGCTTCATGGCTCGGCCATGGAGCACTGATAGTGTGACCCTCACTCGTCTTTAGAGAGCGGGGTCAAAAGCAAACAAAGGAGCAAGACCATGGAAGATCGCATGTCGATTATCGTCTTTTCGGGAACCGTCGATAAACTGATGGCTGCGTCCATCCTCGCCACCGGCGGGGCCGCCATGGGCCTGGAAGTGGAACTCTTCCTGACCACCTGGGGACTGGAAGCGTTCCGCAAAGGTCACTACAAGACCAACAGGAAGGTGAGTTCGGATTTCGAAGAGTATGGCCCGGTCATGATGGAGCAGATGATGGCGAAGAAGGTCCCCTCCTGGATGGACAACCTCATGGGTGCCAAAGAGGTCGGGGAGGTCAAAATCTATGCGTGCAGCATGACGATGGAACTCTTCGACATGAAACTCTCGGACCTTGAGCCGATCGTTGACGAGGTGACGGGCGTTGCCACCTTCGTCGAGCGCGCCAAAGACGGAAAGATCACGTTGTTCATCTAACAACAACCAGGTGGGTGGTCGCCTGGTCTTCTTGTGGCCACCCCGTTCTCCTACTCTTGAAAGGAGTTGATGACGATGCCAGAACTGACAGAGGTCACGATTGATAAGGAGATTGACGCACGCGGCAGCTTTTGCCCCGGCCCCCTCATGGAGCTGATCCGTGGCATGAAAGCGCTGCCGGTGGGTGGTGTGCTGGCTGTGCTGTCCAGCGATCCCGGTTCGGCGAAGGATATCCCAGCCTGGATTCAAAAAGCCAGGCACGACTACCTGGGAGCTTTTCCCGAGCAAGGCTACACACGCTTTGTAGCGCGGAAGGCACATTAAAATGACGAAGGAGGCAATATCATGCCCCAACATGTACTGATTGTCGGCGGCGGCGTGGGTGGGACCATTGTGGCCAATCTGCTGGCTCGCTCCCTCTCGCGCCAGGAGGCGGAAATCACCCTGATTGATAGCACCGGGAAACATGCCTATATGCCCGGCTGGCTCTACCTACCCTTTAACCAGCTCAGCGCCGAAAGCGATCAACTGATCCGCCCAGAGCGTGACCTGCTGAGCAGCCAGGTGCATCTGGTCACCGGTGAGGTACAGAAGATCGATACCCAGAACCGCGAACTCCACGTTCGCCACAGCCAGGGATTGGATGAAATCGTTGGTACCGGAGGAGCGAGCGAGGCAGTGTATCCCTACGATTACCTGGTATTAGCAACCGGGGCACGCCTGGTCCCAGCAGACCTGCCGGGATTGGTCGAGGGTGAAGGGAAATGGCACCACTTCTATAGTGCTGAGGGCTCATTGCAACTGCGAGAGGCCCTGCACACGTTTGAGGGTGGTCGGATCGTGATCACGGTCGGTGGCATCCCGTATCGCTGTCCACCCGCGCCGCTGGAATTTACGTTCCTGCTTGACGAGTGGCTGCGCAAACGTGGTCTGCGCGACCGGACCGAGATCCACTACCTCTATCCGCTGCCACGGGTCTTTCCCATCGAGACGGTGGCCGAGGTCGCAACGCCGCTATTGGAAGAGCGCAACGTGCAGTATACCATTTTCTTCAATACGGAAGCAGTGGATACCGAGCGCAAGATCATCTCGTCGTTGGAGGGGGAGGAGATCCCATACGATCTGCTGGTGTTAGTGCCACCACATCGTGGCGCGAAAGTGGTCGAGGAACCTATGATGGCGAGGTGATGTGCTTCCTGGAGACGGGGCAGAACAAAGCGACCCAGCTCGTGTTCAACTATGAGCATCCGCCACATCCTCCACGGCCCAGCCTGTACTACCATATGGAGAAGCAACTCTTCAACCGGGCCTACTGGCATATCGTGCCGCAGGGGCTGGTCTGAGACACGTCTCACTCCTCTTGTGAGCGTGAGAGCTCTCACGCTCCTGGCTGGCGGTATCCTCACCGGATTCCGCAGAGTCCCAAGCTCGCCTGCGGCTAATCCGCGAAACTACCATTCATAGAGCGTAGAAAAGATGGGATGGCTGATCGTCTTTTGGATGCCGCTCCCCTTTTCCTGGCTCATCATCACCTCCGCTCCTGCTTGTGTTACGCTGTTGTATTTCACTTTGAATCGACAGAGCTACACAAGCATGAGGTACCCGCACAACCCCGTGAACACAAAGGTCGTCCCGACACTATTAGGCGTAAAGGCATCTGGCAGCATCTGAGCAATACGTTGCGTAGCGCGCCATCCCGTGCAGTGCGCAGGCACGACGACCGCCGGGTTGATCTGTTGTAATGCCTCCACCGTTTGAGGAATGATCGGCTCGAAAAGCGCCCCGGTGAGATGGAAGCCTCCCAACAAAGCGTAGACCTGCTCAACGCCTGTCTGCGCACGCGCTTGCCGAAGGATGTTAATCACGCCCGCATGGCCACAGCCGGTCGCCACCACCAGCCCCTTATTGCGGACATGGATGACAAGAGCCTGGTCATCATAGACCCATGGATCGGGTTGCCAGGTCCCATCGATCTCTGCCTGCTGATTCTTCAATCCTTGCTCAAAATCAGTGGTGCGCTCGATCTGCCCCGTCACCAGCAGTTTGCCATTGATCAGAAATGATGGGCCACGCTCTACTAATAGCTCTATCCCCTCCCGCTCCAGGTCATGGAGTGACGGAGGTGGTAAGTCCAGGACGCTATTATCGTTATAGACAATACGACGCTTGAGGAAGGCATCTGGATGGAGCAGGATAGGCATACGTCGTGTGCCAAGCCTATCCAGGAAGCCATCCAGTCCGTGCGTATGGTCGGTATGGCCATGGCTGAGGACAATCGCCTGAATGGAACCCAGGTCGATGCCCAACACGGCTAGATTGTGCAATGCTCCATCAGGCGTCACTCCGGTATCAAATAGGATCGTCTCACGCTTTCCCTGGTCGATGATGGTGATTAACAAGGAAACACCATGCTCTGCACGAAGCTGATGACGCATGAAGCCATAGTGCGGCAGCGGGAAACGACGTGCCACGGGCGTTGAGGACATCAGCAGATCAAGCGAGTTATCCATGATGGTGGTGATCTCTACACCATCGACAGCGGGTAATGCGAGTAGTGGTGACATGAGAGAAGCTCCTTTCTGAACAATACTGTCAGCATACTCCCCTTTGTATCTCAAGCCAGAAATAGACGTTATGTCAGGCGGTCAAGATCAGATAGACCGCAAGCAAAGCACCAATGACGCTTGCCAGGACCGTGAGCAAGATAGCGAAGCCAGCACGAGGATGAAATTGCTCTTTGTCGATGGCACGACGAATCTGCAAGAAGTTGATAAGTGCCACGATCATGACCATTACACCTAACAGAGTAAGGGCGACACCAATGATCGAAGAGTAGTGAACAGAAAAGACCGGAGCCAGGTTGCTCTTGAATCCTAACTCACGCAACAACAGACCAAAGCGTTCTACAACAAAGCCAAAGGTGATCGTTGCCAATCCAGTGCGTACCCACGCCAGAAACGTACGCTCGTTTGCCAGATGATCGGTCACTTTTTTGCTTGTCTTCTCGCGCCTGGCGTTCTGCTCTCGTCCCACCTCACCAAATATTTCTTCTTGTTGTTTCATTTTTCTCTGCTCAGTTTGCCGTTACGAAACACCCCAGATTATAGGCGCTTTCAGGAGGTGGGTTTCCAATGCTACTCAACTTCTGAGGCAGGCTCTTGCAGGTGTTCAGCAAATTCTCGCCGCCATTCCTCCTCGCGGGCCATCTGGCTGAGCATCACTTCCGTGATTAAATCAAATGCCTGCATAATGCGGGGGTCGGCAAGCCGGTAGTAGACGCTTACTCCCTCTTTGCGTGAAAGTACCATATTGGTGGAGCGCATGACCGCAAGATGCTGCGAGAGATTGGCCATGCGCACACCTGTTGCTTCCGCAAGATCACCTACCGTGCATTCGCCGCGATCATGCAGCAGTTGGAGCAGTTCAAGGCGCAATGGATGGGCAAACGCTCCACACATTTGAGCATGCCGACGATAAAATTCCTTGTCCATGAACAGATGCGCGCGAGAACCTCCGCCTTTAGGCGGGGGAGGAAGCGCGCTCCTCCTCTCTCTGAATGATCCACCTCTGCGTTGGGCACGAAAGCCGTCGGAGTTTGCGCGGTGTTACTTCCAGCATGGGTTGTGCTGTGGTTATATCCTTGACGACAAACGCCCCTTTGACTCGTCTTCCACCAATGTAGCCTCTGACTGCTTTCGCCTCAACCAGTTCATACAACTTCCAGCCATGCAGCTTCTTGGGCGCCCAGACCCGGTGTTCCCCGCGCTTCCCATTGAACAATTGGTAGTTTCCACGAGGAATGCAGTGCATCTGATAGACTGGAGACCTCGGCTTGACCACTTCGCCCATCTCGCAGGCAATGGCCACGGCATCGTTGGTGTGCGATTTGGGCAGATCAAGCACCTGGATGCGCTGGTACTTGGTCTCATACCCATAGGTGATCACTATCCTCTCGACCCCGAACTGCTCGCGAAGTGCTGAGACGAGAGCCGTCTTCACACTCGAGACATGGGCAGCATCCCGCAAAGGCACCCTGGCTTGAGCGTGGATCTCTGGATAGCCGAACTCTGCGGCGGCCTGATTGCCTTTGCGCCGATTACACGGCTCACAGGCGAGTGCAAGGTTGGAGACCCGGTCCGTGCCTCCTCTGGCTTTGGGAGTCAGATGTTCCGCTTGAAGGGGAATGCCGCTCTTGTGACAGTAGATGCACTTCCTTTGCCACTTTTGCAACAGATATTCCCGCACCTGATAGCCTTGTAACTCGCCCTGTTGATACTGCATCCCCGCGATTTCAGGGTACTGCATCTGTTGCGTATCGAAGCTTGCTACCTCTACCTTGATTTGCTGGACAGGTAAGATGGTGGCGACAACACGCACGGCCTTGATGGTTGCCTCCGCCTTCGAGCGGAGCGAGGGTGCAAGCCAGCCTCTCGACCGACGACGGTTGGCAAAGCGTGCCGGTCTGTACCGCGTTTTGCAGCACCGCCGGAATCGGCGGCGCTGGCGGCGCTGGGTCAGCTTGCTCGAGATGTCATCCCGCAGATGCACTTCAGCCTGGTAGGCCACCGAACCTCCCGTGCCGCTTGCCCGCAACGGACAAGCCGGTTTCATCTTGATGGATCACTTCGGCTTCTTTCAAGCTCTCTTTGATCTGTTGCTCGACTGGAGCCAACTGTCCGGCACAGCGTTTGATCAGGTCACACATCGTGCCCTCGCTCACCTGGACTCCCAGCAAGTCGCACATGACCTCACAGGCACGGGCCAGTGGCAGCAGTTGTTGCTGTGTCAGATACACGGCAATGGCTCCGATGATGGGTCCGTATTGGAGTGGGGCTTGCGCTTCTTTGGGAAAGGAGGCCACCGTGATGTGGTGGCACTGGGGACATTGTTTGTGCTCGGCCTGGTACTCCTGCACGAGCACATGCGCAGGCGGGACATCGACCACTTGTCCCGTTCCCCACCTCAAGACGCAACCGCTCGCAGGTCCTGCTGGCACGCTTCACACTGCTCGACTTGTTGGAGGGTCACCTCATCGGGAGTCGACGACCACTGCAAGGTCGACCCAGGATGTCCTGGTTGCCCGCCTGCTTTCTTCTCACTCTGCTTGCGCAAACTCTTGGGCTTGCGCACAAAGCGGTCCGACGAGGGGGGCAGGTGGCTATTGTGGCTATCTGACGCCTGCCGCTCTTGCAAGGATTTCATTTGCTCGCTCAGACGGGTGATCTGTTCCTGCATCTGTTTGACCTGCTCATCTCGCTGTGTCAGCACTTCATGCAGGACTCGATTCCCTTCTCGCAGGTGGATGAGTTCTTCTTCTGTCGTCATACCCTTACTTTACTGGGTTTGAAGCCGTTTGGCAAGTCCTCAGCGGACCTGAGCAGTTACATCAGAAGTATAACATCTCCAAAGTGGTCAAGTTAGGGATGTAGACTCTGAAGAGTACAATGTAGCGACAGTACCTACAGTATATTAGACAATTTATCGCACAGCAAGCTCCTATCCATTTTTGCTTTACTTCCTGCTTTTTACAAAGCGGAAAAGCAAGTAGTAGATGCAACAGGTAATATGCAAAAAAGCATCGTCCGAAACTGCGGAATGTGCGTCATACCATCGCAACTTGAGCAATTTCTACGTTTTGCTGTCACTTTTGCTGTCATCTGTGCTTTTCGCCACACCTGAACCAAAAAGAAGTGAGGCGGGAAGGTCGTTCCCGCCTCTTGTGCGTGGTGGAGATGGGGGAGAGTTGAACTCCCCGTGGTGGAGATGGGGGAGAGTTGAACTCCCCGTCCAAACAAACCCATCGAAGAATGTACTACAGGCTTAGTCGATGTTTTTTCTAACGCTTCAGACTCCCACCGACGGGATTCTTCAGCGGTGGCCCTCTGATCTTAGGTGACGGCTAGAAGGCGGTTATCGTCATCGCACCCCGCGTGTTTGGCGCCCGGTTCCATCCCCGCGGGATAAGGATGGGCGGACGACGCGTCACTGGGTATTAAGCAGCGAGAGCGTAGGAAGTTGCTGGTTTGGCAACTATTGTTTTGTCGGTTGTTTAACGAGAGTGCGTACCGACACCTCGGCCTGCAATTCTTCAACCTGTTTGCCTGTCGAAACCCGACATCCCCGGGTGAAGATGCACTGGAAGCAGATGTGATCTACTCCCTTTTGTGCTTCTTTATAATATCACATTACCTTACAAATAGCAAGCGTCATTTCTTCATGAAGCGTTCCAGGTTGACGATGAAGCGTTCGTGCTGGCCTTCGCCGATCTTCTGCTTTTCATCGTAAGCCTCGACCTTAAACACCAGGCGGCGGCCATCGATTTCTACCAGTTCCGCTGTTGCGCGCACGCGTTCACCAAGCGGGGTAGCAGCCAGGTGGCGCACGTTCACCAGTGTGCCCACCGTGACATAGCCAGGCTCCAGGTCGTTAGCAACTGACTGCCAGGAAGCCTGCTCCATTAATGCGATCATCATAGGTGTACCAAAAACTTCGACGCCGCCCGCGCCGACACGAGCAGCAGTATTTTCGTGAGCAACTACAGTGGTAGCCTCGCCTGTCATACCGAGTTTGAGCGACATATGTGGTATCCTTTCTGGTGGATTGTGCTGACATAATACAACAAAAGCTTATGCATGATGAAGGAGGCTGGCGAATACTTATGAATAGGCATGTGCAACACGTAGCCCACCGGGGCGGTTCGCGCCTGGCTCCAGAGAATACGCTCGCCGCATTTCGCAACGCGCTCACGCTGCCCATCGATGCCATTGAACTGGATGTACATATGAGCCGCGACGGGCACGCGGTCGTCTTTCATGACTATACGGTAGACGGGCGAACAAATGGTTATGGCAATATTCTCGACCTCGACTTCGCCTACCTGCGCAGCTTGAATGCAGCCGCCCACTTCCCCGGCGGCTGGCCAGAGCCACAACAGATACCGACACTGCGCGAAGTGTTAGACCTCGCCAAAGGCAAAGTGCAGGTGTATATTGAGATCAAGCCGAGCAAGCGCGATGGGATGTTTGGGCGCTATCCCAATATCGTAGAAAGCGTCATCGAGCAGGTACGCACTGTTGACATGCTGGACCAGGTATTGATTATCTCCTTTGACTGGTTCGTATTGCCGCTTGTGAAATCGCTTGAGCCCGCCCTGCAAAGCGGCGCGCTGGTCTCTGACGACGTGTGGGCGTCTGGCGACCTCAAAATTCTCCTTGAACAGGTAACAGCGCTGGGTTGCAATTGGATTAATATGGATTGCGCTCTCTTTACCGATGATATGCCGACCGCCGCGCATGAGCATGGCTTCAAGCTGGGGCTCTGGACGATCAACGCGGTCGACGAAATGCGGCGCTTTGCCGCTGTCGGGGTCGACTCTCTTACCAGCGATCGACCAGACCTGTTCTCAGCCATCACAGTATAGTAATAGCATTATACGGTTGCTTGCGTATCTCTTTTGATGCTTTGTCCGTTCTGTATATTAGTAAAGAACAGCAAAGGTACCATATGCTACTGCCCTCGAAAGGCAGTATGCTATAATAAGCGGCAATCAAAGGCGATGAGCGAGAGCATATCCCCTCAAGGCCGTAATGGAGAGCATCAGGTATGCAGCAGACAGAAGTACCAACGATCCTTGTTGAACCGGCATCCAAAGAGCTGGAGTCTTCAAAGCAAGAGGTAGCGCTATCAATCGTCGTGCCCATGATGAATGAGGAACAGAGCGTGCGGCCGGTGTTTGAAAAGCTATCGGCGCAACTCAATAGTTCCGGGCAGCGCTACGAAGTGATTTTCGTCGATGATGGCAGCACGGACAATACGTTCAAAGAACTGAAAACATTACATGCCGAGTATCCAGGACTTGTACGCGTGATCCGCTTCCGCAAGAACTTTGGCAAAACGCCCGCGCTAGTCGCTGGCTTCAGTCGTTGTCGTGGTGAAGTCATTTTCACCATGGACGGAGACCTGCAAGACGATCCAGAAGAGATACCCAATTTTCTGACCAAGCTCGACGAAGGGTACGACCTGGTCACCGGTTGGAAATTCCCGCGCCTGGACCCTGTCTCGAAGACCTTCCCCTCGCATGTTTTCAACGGCATGGTAAGCCGTTTCACAGGCGTGCACCTGCATGACATTAACAACGGCTTCAAAGCGTACCGGCGAGAAGTGATCGAAGATAGTCACCTCAAGCTCTATGGCGAATTCCACCGCTTCGTGCCGGTCATGGCGCACTGGCGCGGGTTCCGCGTCGGGGAAATCAAGGTCCGTCACCATCCACGCAAGTATGGCGTCTCGAAGTTTGGGGCGAAGCGTTTTGCTGCCGGCCTGATCGACCTGCTGAATGTGCTCTATCTCACGACCTATCTACGTACTCCATTGCGGTTCTTTGGGCCGCTGGGTTTCTGGACCTTCTTAATAGGATTTCTGGTGGATGCCTACGTTGTGGTGCGCAGCATCTTCATTTCGCACCAGCCGATCCACACGCAGCCGCTGCTCTTCGGGGGTATCCTGCTCATGATTTTTGGCTTCCAATTTATCCTCACGGGCCTACAAAGTGAGATGATCCGTCATTACGCCTTCCAGCCGGGTGAGGAATATAGTATCAGGCAGGAACTTGACTGATGCAAAGGCCTGCTCTCAAGAAATTCGCTAAACGTCTCTTGCAAATTGGCCTGCCGCTGGCGATTCTCGCAGGGTTTCTCTACCAGGTAAGAAACGACTGGAGCAACTTGACGGCCCATGCCTTCCAGTGGAATCCCTGGCTGATCGCGCTGGCTTTCCTGGGCTTTCTCCTGCAGGAACTTTCCTATGGCCTGATCTGGCAGTCGATCCTGGCGCGTCTGGGGTCACGGCTCGACTTGCGTACGAGCCTGCGTATCTACCTCGCTTCAGAATTTGTACGTTATATCCCGGGCAATGTGTGGCATGTGCTCACGCGCATCTTATGGGTGAGCAAGTATGGCGTTTCGCGACCCATCGCTTTTGCCAGCATGACGATCGAGTTGATTACGAAACTGGCAGCCGGAGCCCTTGTCTTTGCAGCCAGTTTGTTGTTCTGGCGGGACCTTGGCGCGATAAACCAGGCCTCTACCGGCATGTTGATTGTAGTTGTAGGCGTGGCGACTATGCTCGGTCTGCTGGTTGTGCTGTACCCGCCCGTTCTCAATGCTCTGCTCAATTTCGCCCTGCGCCTGTTGAAACGCGAACCTGTCGTGCTGACACTACGCTACAGGGATATCTTGCTCATCACTCTAGCGTGGTGTACAAGCTGGTTGGTGGCGGGCGGCGCATTTTATGTACTCCTGCGCGCGCTCTGGCCTGCTACGCCACTAGCTGCGCTGCCCATTTGCATCGGTATTTACGCCATCGCGTGGGATGTCGGCTTCGTCTCCTTTTTTACTCCCAGCGGGCTGGGATTTCGCGAGGCGACTATTATTGGCCTCTTCGCACTCGCGCTGCCGCTACCTGCGGGCCTGGGAACCATCATCGCCTTTCTTTCCCGCCTTGTTTCTACTATGGCCGAACTTCTCTGTGTCAGCATTGCTTACCTGAGCGGTGTCCGGCAAGTGCGCGCAGTGCAGCAGCAAGCCTCTCCCGGAGACAACAACGGGAGCAAAGATGAAGAGACCTCCCCGGCCGAGGCATCGATGAATGTTACAGTTGAGGGGGGGACGCGCAGTGACTAGTTCGACGTGGCGGAAACGTCTCTCGGTTTGGCGGAGTCGCCTCTACCTCTATCCACCACCAGAGCCTATGCCCCGTACAGGACTGTTCTGGCTGGCCACAGGACTGGTGGCACTCTTAGCGGCGGCGTTCTCGGCGTTCTTTATTATCTACCTGACCACCCGGCACAACGTTTATTTGACGAACGCTGAAGACCTGGGCAACATGGACCAGGCGATCTGGAGCGTTCTGCACGGTCAGGTGCTACATCAAACTATCTGCAACCCGGTAACTGATACCAACTGCTATAGTCTCGCCGGTATTTCACGCTTTGCCATTCACTTCGAGCCGATGCTCTTTGTGGTCTCCCTGTTCTACCTGATCTGGCCCGACCCGCGCATGCTGCAAATCATCCAGACCCTGGTGGTAGCAAGCGGCGCATTTCCTGCCTTCTGGCTGGCACGACTGCGCTTGCGCAGCGACCTGGCAGGGGTCGTGATGGCCGCGCTTTACTTGCTTTATCCCATGCAACAGTGGGCCGTGGTCAACGATTTCCATGCAGTGACCTTCACTGCTGCCTTTTTGTTCTTCACCCTGTACTTCATGTACACACGGCGTACGATCTGGCTGTTCGTCTTTGCCATCCTTGCCATGGCGTGCAAGGAGGAAATACCGGTCCTGGTCGCTCTCTTCGGCCTGTGGTCAATCGTCTTCCAACAGCGCCTGCGCAGCGGCCTGGCATTGACCCTGCTTGCCAGCGCGTGGGCAATCGTGGGCCTTTTCGTTGTTCCTCATATCTTCAGTCCTACCGGTCACTCGCTACTCACGGCACGTTATACAGACCTGGGTAATAGCCCTTTAGGGGTCGCAAAAACCATCCTGCTGCACCCCATTTACATACTCAAGCATTACGTGCTGGAGCATAACCATCTCTTCTACATCCGCGTACTGCTGACACCAGCAGGATACCTGCCCCTGCTCGCACCCTGGGTGCTGGTGCTGGCGCTGCCGACGATAGCGCTTAACCTGCTCAGTTCTTACCCTAATATGTACAGCGGCCTCTACCAGTATAATGCCGAGATCGTGCCGGTACTTGTCTTTTCGACTGTCGAGGCCATCGTGCTGATCATCTGGGTGGCGCAGTGGTGCATAGCCAGAATTCGCCTGAGAAGCCAGCAGGCGCTACCAGCGGAGAACGTGGCCGTTCGCGCCCGGCGCGTCGATTACTGGATTCACGGGACCTTGCTTGCCGTGTTGCTAGTGTTCGTAATGGTCAACGCTGTACGCGCAGACTATGCCCGCAGTCCAATGCCATTTGCGCAAGGCTTCCACTGGCCAGTGCGCACTGCTCATACCGACCTGGCACAGCACTTCATCGACATGATCCCGCCAGATGCAGCGGTTTCAGCGCAATCGGCCCTGGTTCCACATATCAGTCATCGAACCAACATTTACCTGTTTCCCTATGCCGACAACCAGGCAGACTATATCTTCCTGGATGTGACGAGCGATATCTACCCATTCTTTGCTCATGATTATGTCACCGAGGTGAAGAAAGTATTACTGAGCGGGAACTACGGCATCATGGCGGCGCAGGATGGGTATCTACTGCTCAAGCGAGGGCTGCCTTCGCCCGGCCTCTCACCGGACTCACCGTTTCAAAGCGGCGAAAACGCGCTCGTCAACCTGCCCGATAGTTTTTGCTCATTCGTGCGTATCGCACCACAGCAGGTGACGAACCCGCTACAGGTTACGTTCACGAGCAGCAAGCCACCTGCCACGATGAACCTGATCGGCTATGGTGTTGCTACCCCGCAGGTATTTAGCCTGAGCACAAGCTACATGCAGGTCGTTACATACTGGCAAGTGAGCGCGCCGATGACGCTTCCACTGCAAGCGGAAGCGTTGATTGTCGACAAGAACGGCCAGGAACACCTCGCGACGACGTATTTCCCTGGCATTTCCTGGTGCCCGAGTACTAAATGGCAGCCCGGCACTGTGGTACAGATCAGCAGCGGCATTTTCTATTTAGGGGCCATTCCTACCGGAATAGCCCATGTGTCCATTGCTCTCTTGCCTCTTGCCCATCCATCCAGTACAATATTGGACGTACAAGACCGGCTTTCGTTACATATAGTGAACGCACCAGGTACTGTAGCCGCCACTCAGGGGACGAATGCGCTGCAATTAGCGACGATCCAGCTTGCCCCTTAGTGTTACTATAGAGTACCTTTTTATCTGCTAGAGTCATATTTATTTGGAGAAAGGGGTTGCAGTGATGGGCATTTTTCTAGGTCAACTGCCACCTGCTGAGATTGCGCGAATGAAGGCTGAATTGGCAGAGACATTAATTGCTAATTTCTGCTTCCCGCGATTTTATGATTATCGCACCAACTCGCTGCGTATGCGCCCGGTCGATCGCACCAAGCGCCAGGAGGTCTGGCACTATCTGAGTTCGATCGATTTTTCTGTCTGGAATCGTGTAGATCTGACATCACTGGACTTCCAGCGGCAAGTCGAGCGCTTAATCATACATTTTGTGCAGAGAAACCGCGCCTTCTTTGGGCAGCAGGGGCGCAAGCGTATGGCCGATGTACGCATGCTGATTAGCTCGTGTTCCTTGCTGTTGGCCGAAGGTCTCCGTGAGCATTTAATGGGCCGTCAAAAGAAAAACCCGCCATTTGGCAGCCCGCGCCCGGTACCTTCCTGGGCCACGACCAATGCAACCGGCCGCGCCGAACCGAGCTGGGAGCAGATCGTCTCTACAACAATGCTGTTGCAGCAGCAGATTCAGGAGATGCGCGGCGAGATTAATACCCCTCCGGGACAGGAGGCACGGGCCATTCCCGTCCCAACGAATGTAAGGCGCATAGCATGGGGACGCTCAGCAGAAAATGGTACGAGTGTCGTAGAGCGCGAGGTCGCCCTGGCACAGCAAGTACCGACAGCTCAAGCAACAGTGGAGGGGCGTGCTGCTCCTTCTATGCCCGGTAATAGAAGTACCGCGCCACTAACCGGGCCTACTCCATCTTCTGCGCGCAAAATAGCTGGGGTGGTGCAGCCAGTCGAGTCTCCAACGCTGCCGATCCCGGTAACCGATAGACCGGCAGAGGCCACGATAGCGCAGGCACCACAGAACTCGATCAGCGCAGGCCAGACCAAGGGCGTGGTCGCCTCGGCCAATGAAGATATCGCTATTTTCGAACAGATGCGCCACCAGCTTGTCGTCTGGCTACGTGTGGAGGCAGTACGCTCGGGCATGGATATTTCTGGCCTCTCTCCCCTGCAACTGCTCGAGTTGTTGCGCCAGCAGCGCAGCTTTGACGAGACGCGCCTGCAGATTATCTCAACCTTGCTGAACGTTTCCAATCAGGTCGTCAAAAGCGGCCAGGCCAATCTCCTCGACTACAAACAAGGGCTGATGTTCTATCTCATCCATACACAGCACTAAGTTTCAGGAGGAAAACGAAATCACGCGGCTGTGGTGATGGCCGGTAACAGTTCACGTAACTGTTCCAGCCAGTTGGGGCCAAAGAGACGGCGCGGGATACGCACCACGCCTTGCTGGACGCGCACCTCATTGCGGAAACGGCGGTAAAGCGCGATACGATTGGGAATAACCGTACGCTTCACCGTAAGCACGAACTCATTATCTTTCACGGAAACGGCTTCGAAGCCCAGATTTGCCGCCTCGACTTTCAGGCGCACCATCGCCAGCAGGTTTTGCACCGGCGGCGGCTGCGCACCGAAGCGGTCGTTCATCTCTGCCACCATGGCTTCGACCTGTTCCGGGCGGCTCAGATTCGCCAGGCGCTGGTAGAAATTGACCTTGAGCGCGCGATCGCCGATATAATCGTCGGGCAGGTAGGCATCGAGGGGCAGGTCGACGCTAGTGCTGGGCGCCAGCATCTCGACCTTCTTGCCTTGCTGCTCCTGCACTGCTTCAGCGAGTAGTTTGCAGTAGAGATCGAAACCCACCGAGTTCATGAAGCCTGATTGTTCTGCGCCCAGCAGGTTGCCAGCGCCGCGAATCTCCAGATCTTTCATAGCTATGCGGAACCCTGCGCCCAGTTCGGTCGCCTCGAAGATGGCGCGCAGGCGTTTCTCCTGAACAGGGGTCAGTTTCGCATCCTTGTTGTAGAAAAAGTAGGCGTAAGCCTGCTGGGTTGCGCGCCCGACGCGGCCGCGTAGTTGATAGAGCTGCGCCAGGCCAAAGTAGGCCGAGTTGTTCACGATGATGGTGTTCGCGTTGGGAATGTCCAGGCCGTTTTCAATGATGGTGGTCGAGACAAGCACATCGTACTCGCCGCTGGAGAAATCCATCATAACGCGCTCGAGTTGATCCTCGGGCATCTGTCCATGGCCGACGGCAATGCGCGCCTCCGGGATGAGACGCTGCAGCTTCTGTGCGATCACCTGGATGCCCTGGACGCGGTTGTGGACGAAGAAGACCTGGCCGCCACGATCAATCTCGCGCAGGATAGCTTCACGAATCAGGCTTTCATCGTACTCGCGAATGGTGGTGCGAATGGGCAGGCGCAGCTGTGGTGGCGTCTCGATTGTACTCATGTCGCGCACGTTCACCAGCGACATGTGCAGTGTGCGCGGGATAGGAGTCGCGGTCATAGTGAGCACGTCGATTTCGCTGCGCATCTGTTTCAAGAGTTCCTTGTGCGCGACTCCAAAGCGCTGCTCCTCATCAACGATCAACAATCCCAGGTTGAAGAAGACCACGTCCTTCTGCAGCAGGCGATGCGTGCCAATGACGATATCCACCTTCCCAAAGGCCAGGTCCTCCAGTACCTGCTTCTGTTCTTTTTCTGAGCGGAAGCGGCTCAACAACTCAACACGCACGGGAAAGGGTTTCAGGCGGTCCTTGAAGGTGTTGAAGTGCTGCAGGGCCAGCACCGTCGTGGGTACCAGGATGGCCACCTGCCGCCCGTCGAGGACAGCTTTGAATGCCGCACGCAGCGCGACCTCGGTTTTACCGTAGCCGACATCGCCGCACACCAGCCGGTCCATTGGGCGCGGCCGCTCCATATCGGCTTTGACCTCCTCAATGGCGCGAGCCTGATCCGGCGTCTCTTCGTAGGGGAAGGCATCTTCCAGTTCGCGCAGCCAGGGCTGATCGGAGTCGGGTGGATAGGCGTGGCCCGGGGTGGCTTCGCGCAGGCTGTAGAGGCGCAGGAGATCGCGCGCGATGTCCTGCACGCTCTCCTTGACCTTAGATTTTGCGCGTGTCCACTCTGTCGTACCCAGGCGGCTCAGCGCCGGAACCGCATCACCCATGCCGATGTAGCGCATGACCCGGTCAAGCTGGTCGGTCGGGATGTAGAGCTTGTCGGTGCCAGCATAGCGAATCAAGAGATATTCGCGTTCGACGCCCGTTGTACTCAGCCTGACGAGCCCTTCAAAGCGTCCAATACCATGTTCCTGGTGAACAACGTAGTCGCCCGGGTTGACCTCGGCCAGGAACGAGGCGGGCGTAATCGGCTTGCGGCGCTGTACATTGCGCCGCCTGGACCAACCGAAGATCTCAGTATCGGTGAAAACATAGAGCGCCAGGCCCTGCGATTGCCACCCCT
>WNEZ01003005.1_pt1 | contig 22527 bp, 22 predicted proteins | sample 5400521 | NCBI WGS metagenome assembly WNEZ01 (sample SAMN13153339, study PRJNA577476) | soil metagenome | isolation source: 120 cm saprolite under Douglas fir tree site 2 hole 1 replicate 1 | place: USA:California | collected 2015-04-18 | reverse complement strand
CGCGAAACAAGACGCGTGGATTGGCGATGAAGCGCTGGCCGTTCGGCGCAGTGCCGTAGAGACCAACGCGACCCACACCTAAGACGGGCCCAGCCATGCTGCTCATGACGGCAAGGAAGGCCGGGTTGCGCCACGCTGCCCCCGGAAGCAACCGCGCCATCCCGTTCATGAGCCGTGTGGCGACGGTCGGCCCTACGGCGACTTCCCATTCGAGTGATGCCGCGGGAACGAGGACCCGGAAACGGTCGGCGCCAACCATATGATACGGACGTCCGTTTGTATCGAGGCCAAGGCGTCTCGTCCGAAGTACCGCGAGCAGGCGAGTTGCGGAGCAGCGGTGGCGTAGAACACCCACTCGCCCTGGGGGTTGCGGTGCCACACGGATGTGTAGCCCGGCCCCACCGAGGTTGCGGGAAAGCGCCGCATGGCCAAGACGTGGCCCGAAATGAACGGGAGCCCCATGACGCCGTAGCCGTTGAATCGCTCGTCCAGCCCCGGCGGGAGCGCAGGGGCTGCCTCAATCTGTTCGACGAGGTGCCGGGGTGAGAGGCTCATGCGTTGGCTCTGCTGCTGTGTGGCACCATGCCGCCTAACGGATTGCGCTTAAGCTGCGGCGCGCTGAAGAACGATTCATTCCACAATCTACGCGCGCCGTCAGCTTCAAGCGCTTGTTAGGCGGCCCGCCAGATCAGGGATTGGTTTCTAGCAACCGGCCTTCGAGAATCTGCCGGTGCGCCTCAGGAAAAGCGAAGGCGACGCGCTTTCCACTACTCCTTGGGTACGGCCAGGGGATCGAGGCCGCACGCGACTTGACGAACCGACGTAGTCGATTCCACCAGGCCTTGGCTGCGGGGTGAGCTGGCTTTCCAATTGGCCGAAAGTAGTCCCCAAGCCAATGGAATCCCGACCGCGCTAAAGAGTTGAAGTCCTGACGGCCCTTGTCGCGAAGCGTAACGGTGAATGGTCCGGGGAGATTGCCGCCGAAAAACGGCGTGGTCGTTCTTGGATCTACCCCCCGTTGGATCCATCCTGCGAAAGGGTCGACGACGTGCGCGTCCGGAACGGTCGGATCGCCCGACGGCACGTTGAGGGGACCGGCGAGCTTGTGCCACAGCGCGTAACACTCTGCCTCAACACGGGAGAGCTCGTCGACCGCCTTCCATCTGCACCTGTCTCCCACGCGCGACTCGAGGATGATCCAGGCGACCTCCCGTTCCTCGTTGAGCCACGAACGGATCAACTCGATGTCGGGTGCCGTCACATAAAGGATGATCTCTGCCATCCGAGACAATGACTGGTGTGGGCCGCCTAACGAATCGCGCTTAAGCTGCGGCGCGCTGAAGAAGAATTCATTCCCTAATCTACGCGCGCCGCCAGCTTCAAGCGCTTGTTAGGCTGCACGGCCTGCATGAGCCTGCTCTCAGCGTCGGTCGTATACGACGACGGTGGTTAAAGCGACTCGAGTGATGGGGTCGACGGAAACGATCATTAGAGAGCGCCCATCCTCGGAGCGAAGGGCGCGGTAACCAAACACGGGCCGCCCGTGCCACCGGAAGGTCCCGTCCAGGACGGAATCAGTCGACTGGCTCAATTGGACTTCATCAACCCCGGCGATGCCCGAGACCGGAGCTCCAACTCCGTCGAGTGTAGCGGCAAGCTCGCCGATCACCACACGACCGTCCGTCCGAACGCTGCGTATGACGCAGTGCACTTGCTCGCCACGTGGCCCGCAAGTGAACACTTCACGGCGCCTTCTGTCGACCCCCCGACCGTAGTGTGTTCGCGCAAGGTTGAGCTCCCACTTTCCGTCAAGGAGCGTGACCGGCGGCCCAAATCGGGCACCGACTGGCGCGGAGTGGGCACCCGAGCATGACGCGCTAAACAAAGCCAGCACGATTGCGACGGACAAAGCGCGCATATAAGTCGTGCAGCCTAACGAATCGCGCTTAAGCTGCGGCGCGCTGAAGAAAGACTCATTCCTCAATCTACGCGCGCCGCCAGCTTCAAGCGCTGGTTAGGCAGCGTGTGTCTCATCAAGGGGCTGCAGGAGTGTGTTTATCTCGCCGACCAACTCCGTGGCCGCGGCCTTGCTCCGACAATATGCCACCACCAGAAGCTCGTCGCGGTGTCGAGTGTAAACCTCGTATCGCACCACAACACTTGGTCCGGCGAGGAGCTCGTGGAACCCCGACATCCTGCGCTCTTCTTCGCGACGTTCAATCGCGTGGAAGTGATCAAGCTCGGCGAAAGGAATCTGCCGCGAGTGTCGCACCATTACTCGGCGGATGCGGTCAAACAGAGTTGACGGACGGCCCGCCCAAGCATAGGCAAGGGCCGCCGCGAGGAGCGCAGTGGCGAGTGTGAGCCAGAGAGGTAGGAGAGCGACCGCTATCAGGCCGAGCGGCACGGCCCCGATCGCTGCGAAGAGCAACCGTGAGACTGTGGAGAGATGGATCGCGACACTCCCCGTTTGTGTGCGGGAGTAGGTGACATTGTCCAGCAGCACAAAGCCTAAATCGCCAGTCATAACACGCTGCCTAACGAATCGCGTTTAAGCTGCGGCGCGCTGAAGAAAGATTCATTCCACAATCTACGCGCGCCGTCAGCTTCAAGCGCATGTTAGACGGCGCCCTTTCCCCTCGAGCTATCCGTGCGCCACGTGACGAGCGTGGCGAGCAAATAGGCCCCGATGGGGAGAATCAGCCACCAGACAGGACCAGAAATGGGACCGAAGCTCGACCAGCAGCGATCTACGTGTTGACCGGCTGGGCCGACTTGGTCGACGCACTGGAAGTTGGTGAAGAGCACGCCAACCACTAGGAAAACGACGACTGCGGCAAGTCGAGGCCACGTGGGGCGGAGTAGTCGTGTCCAACTCATCTGAGCTGGTTACCTCAAGGGTGGCGCCGTCTAACGGATCGCGCTTAAGCTGCGGCGCGCTGAAGAAAGACTCATTCCATAATCTACGCGCGCCGCCAGCTTCAAGCGCATGTTAGGCGGCTCCAATACGAAAAGTCAGCTGCTTGAGGGTGCCCAGATTCCTGATCGCTTCCCGAGCTTTCGGACCTAATCGGTCCGGATCCGATCGCAAGACGAACAAAGAAAGCAAAGCGTAGAGCTCTCTGCGTAAACCCGCGAAATTCCAAAGCTTGACCGAAGGTGTTCCACCGATCCTCTCGTCCGTTAGATGCGCAAGCTCCTTATCGGCACGACGCTTAGCTCGAGCGAGGCTCTTCGACAAAACGGGGCGACCAGTCAGCCAATCCGCGTACTGAGATCTGGCAGCCAGAAAGTGATGAGCGCTGACGTCGCTCTTGTCGAGCCTGAACTTATCCGGTACAGGAACACGATGAGGTTTCGCAGGTGTTGGGCGAACGACTCGACTCGAGCATTGTTGAAGAAAGCTACTAGGATCCTCAACGTGGGATCTGAGCTGTGAACACGAAGACTGGCTGCCAAACGGAGCATGTTCACTTCATAAGCGAGGTGTTCGTCGGAGTACTTCCGCAGCCTAGATGGTTGCGAGATGGGAGGTCTTGGAGGAGGCTTGTTTGTCCTGCCCCGTCCCTTATTCATCTGAATCTTGAACGTCCGAGAGGATCAAGGTGGAGCCGCCTACCGGATCGCGCTCAAGCTGCGGCGCGCTGAAGAAAGACTCATTCCCTAATCTACGCGCGCCGTCAGCTTCAAGCGCTTGTTAGGCGGTGCCCCTCGAGGCTCGAAAAGCCCAGATAGCCAGACTGCCAGTGACTAGGAACGCCACGATCGAGAACCAAATGGGAATCGAATAGCTGGCGACCTGTGCTGGCCAGCCCAGGACTGATCGGGTCAATTGTGCCAGGGCGATCAGGATGAAGAGGGCTCCGGAGACCTGCTCGTAGCGGCGCATACTATGCTCCTGAGCGGGGCATCCGCCTAACGGATCGCGCTCAAGCTGCGGCGCGCTGAAGAAAGACTCATTCCCTAATCTACGCGCGCCGCCAGCTTCAAGCGCTTGTTAGGCAGCCGAACCACCAGACTCCAACCGCACGTTCAGCCGCAGAAGTTTGTTCGCCAACGGAATCAGCATCTTGGGGGTCGGTATCTGGATAACCGAGTCGGTCGGTTTCGACACGCACAAGATGCTCGGCTATCTGTTTAGCAGTCGCGCCCGAAGCGATCAGGTGGTACACGCCGCCGACATAAGCGTCGTACTCGTCCTGGGCCTGGGGCTCGTCCTTCACGCCTAATGGATCCCAGTTGCGGAGGAGGACCTCACCAATAGCCCGCTGAATCTCCTTCGCCCGAACTTCTCGTGAAGTCATTCGGCTGCCTAACGAAATGCGGCTGAGCCGCACCGCCGTGTTGTGCTCTTCACAAATGCAATTCTACTACGACGGGCGGCGCCAGCTCCAGCCGCCTGTTAGGCTGCGCAGCGTACTCAGCCAAGGATGAAGGCAACAACCATACACCAGGGGATCGTAAGAAGCGTTACCACCCAGACCCAGCGCAACAACGGCTGACCTTCATCAGTGTAGAGATCGGGCCGGAGGGCGCGAATGTTCGAAGTGAGGAACATACCCGCCATGCCGTCACCATCCCGGCGATAGGCAGACAGTCGATATAGCAGAACCCAGCCGACCAAGACTGGAAGAAAGAAAAGGAAAGCCGCGAACGCGGTTCTCATCGAGGCGGGATGCGCAGCCTAACGGATCGCGCTTAAGCTGCGGCGCGCTGACGAAAGATTCATTCCATAATCTACGCGCGCCGTCAGCTCCAAGCGCTTGTTAGGCAGCAACGCCACCGTCCGCCGCAAGGACGACTTCCGTGCCCACCGAGAGTAGGCGTTGCAGACGCGTGAGCTCATCCTCACTCTCGAATCGGAAGCCCAAAGCGGGCTCCTCGTGCCGAGTAGGCGTGCTGCGCAATGCGAACTCAACGGCCGCGACAGCCGGTACTCCCTCGGGCGCAATGACACGCTGACCGACCGTGACCTTCCCATCCAAGACATCCCCATGGCAGAAGAGCATCGATCGCGCACGGATCGTCGCGACGCCGTTGACTCGGAAGGTGGGCATAGCAGCTGGCCTATGTTGCTGCCTAACGAGAATTAGACATACCTGTCTAAACTAACCTGCCAACGCTTCTTTGCTGTCTAAACACGTCCTTTGACCTGAGAGTCCCGAATTAGGCTGGTCAGCCTAAACGGTTTATTACAGCATGTTGGCAGGACTCGGAAGGCCCGTCCCCCGACAAGATTTCAAAAAAAAACAGGCGCGGTAGAGTGATCGGTCTACCGCGCCCTTGCTGCCTCCTTCGAAACCGGCGCCGCCATCACGCCGCCTTCGGCGTCTCACTACCGCCCGCCCCGGACTCGGGCTCGTTCTTGGTCTGGAACGACCCAGCCACATTGCGGGCACTCTCCACGCTCCCATCAGCTCGGCATTATCCCCGAACCGATACCGGACCACCTTGTCCAGCAAGCGGAGCTGCTTGCTGATGTCCGCGGCAACCACCTTCAGATCGGCGCGCGCGCCTACATGCTCGCGCCGGCCTGCACTGGTCGCCTGGAGCGTGTCCTCGTACTGCCCGAGCGCCGTGGTGAGCTCGTCCAAAACCTGCGCCGACATCCCGAGCTTCACCAGGAGCTCCTTCTGCGCCGTCGCCCGCTCCAGGATCGCTCGACTCATCGTGAGCAACCCCTGGTGCGTGGTATTCGGCGGCGGCATGCGGAACTGCTCCGCCAATTCCGCATTTTGGGTGCCTACCACTGCGCCCACGGCACTCAAATAGCCGAGTATCCTGGGCTGCAGCGCGCGCCGAAGCTCTTGCCGCTGCTTCACGGCCGACCGCTCCACCGCCACCCCCACCCGCTGCTGGGTCGCGAGGTTCTCCGCATGCTCCAGCAGCTGCTCGAGCTTCGTCAGCCCGAGGTCCTGCCCTACTCCGTCCATCTGGTGGGCCCGAAGAAAGTCACGAGCCCGCGCGGCCATCTCCAGCCGCCTGCGTAATTGAGCGTTCATAACGCTCCCTCCTGTTGTGGCCACAGCGTCGGCGCCGTGCACCGTTGTTTGGACATCTCCGACACTCGGAGCGCTATGGATAAACCGGGCCACGGGATTCGTGCTCAGAAAAAGAATTGTCCAGATCCTCGCTCACTGCGCCTAGATCCTCGCTCATTTCGTCCGGATCCTCGCTCACTGCGGGCAGATGGTCGCTCACTGCGTGAAAATGCTCGCGCGCGACCTAGGAGAACCCCTAATTGGCCATCGCCAAGACACACAATCGGGATCGATGGGCACTCATCGGAGATCGGGGAAGCGACACCGGGACTCGAGGAACGCACATTGCCCCTCGAACGAGCCTCATTGCGAATCGAACGGTCGTCTTTGCGACCCATTCCTTCCTCTCTCTTTTTTCATACCTTTGCCGCAGTTCACTACACGCTGGAGCTGACATTGGACAAAAAGAAATTCCTCTTCGTCTCACTCGACGGCCTGATCGCCGACATCGCGTGGCAGGTCGTCAAGGAAGGCCACGAAGTGAAGCTGTTCTGCGAGGCGGTCAGCGAGCGCGAGATCGCAGACGGATTCGTGCCCAAGACCGATGACTGGGTGCGGGACGTTCCCTGGGCCGACGTCGTCGTCTTCGACGACGTGCTCGGCCAGGGCGCCAAGGCGCATCAGCTGCGGCAAACGGGCAAGCTGGTCGTGGGCGGCACGCCCTACACCGATCAGCTCGAGGATGACCGCGCGTTCGGCCAGCAGGAGCTCAAAAAGGCCGGCGTGTCGATCATTCCGCAGGAGAATTTCCATTCCTTCGATGACGCGCTCACCTTCGTGCGCGCCAATCCCAACCGCTACGTCATCAAACCGAGTGGCGAGGCGCAGAACCTGAAACAGCTGCTGTTCGTGGGCGAGGATGAGGACGGCAAGGACGTGATCCAGGTGCTCGAGGATTATCAGCGCGCCTGGGCGGACCGCGTGAAGGCGTTTCAGCTGCAGCGCCGCATCGTCGGCGTGGAGGTGGCGGCCGGCGCGTTCTTCAACGGCAAGGAGTTCGTGCTGCCGGTCAACATCAATTTCGAGCACAAGAAGCTGTTTCCCGGCGATATCGGCCCGTCCACCGGCGAGATGGGGACAACGATGTTCTGGAGCGAGCCGACCCGCCTCTTCAATGCGACGCTCAAGAAAATGGAGCCGCGCCTGCGGGACGAGCGCTACGTCGGCTACATCGACGTGAACTGCATGGTGAACTCGAACGGAATTTACCCGCTCGAGTTCACCTCGCGCTTCGGCTATCCGACGATCAGCATCCAGCAGGAAGGCATGCTCACGCCGATCGGCGAATTCTTCTACCGCCTGGCGGAAGGCTCGATCACGTCATTCAAGGCACGCAGCGGGTTTCAGGTCGGGGTCCGCATCATGGTCCCGCCGTTTCCTTACACAGACCCCGAAACATTCGCCAAGACCTCCAAGGACGCGGTGATCATCTTCAAGAAGCCCACCCGCGACGGCGTCCACATCGAAGACGTCAAGCAGGTCAACAACGAATGGGTCGTGACCGGCACGTCCGGCGTCGTCCTCATCGTGGTCGGTACCGGCACCACGATGAAAGCGGCTCAGAAACAGGCCTACAACCGCATCGAGAACATCATGATCCCCAACATGTACTACCGCAAAGACATCGGGGACCGGTGGTTCGAGGACTTCGACCGGCTGCACACCTGGGGCTATTTGCGGCCGTAAAACAGCCGGTACGCCCCCTCGGCGTGCATCACGCCTTTGTCGATCAGCTCGGCCATGTAGCCGGGCATCGCCCCGATCTTCGCCTTCACCCTTTCGGCACCGCCGGGTGGCTGGTCCGGCGCAAGCCCGCGATAGGCGTCGGTGAGTCCCGCCCGCAACGCTTCGAGGACCCACGGTTTCATTTCGACCGTAGCCTTGGTGACCTCGACGCCGCGAACCGTCCCTCGGGGATCGAAGCCGACCGCAAGCTCGAGCGGACCGTGCTGGCAATCGACGCGCATGAACATCAATGCGCCAGTCACTTGGTCCTGTCGCTTGCCGATGTAGAACGTGATCATTCCGTCCGGGGGCTCCCAACCCACCGCGTCGTGGATGCGGCGGGAGTCCGCGCTGCTGACATGCACCTCGCGCGCGGCGAACTGGTCAGCACCGGGGAGCAGCCGGCTGACGGCGTCCTGCCGTTTGACGAGTACGACCGTCGGGGTGATATGGAGCAGAGCGGCCGTGACCGCGCCGAGTACGAGCGTCTTCATGGTTTCCTCCACCACATTTGATAGGTGGCCAGTGCGGCCACGATGGTATAGCCGAGAGCCATCGCCCAGCCGCCCGCGAGCGTCACGATCGCGAAGCGGGGCGAGGCAAGTTTTGTGAGCCACATCCCGGCGAAGTCCAGCCAGGGCGCGGCGAAGAGGACGGCGATGATTGCGAGGCCCGCCCAACGTGGCAGGGCCAGGCCGAGCGCGATGACGGACAGGCATGCCGCGATGATTGCGTACATCGGCATGTGCACGTGCGTGTCCTGCACGAGCAGGTCCTTGTCCACGTGATGCATCTCCTCACCCATCTCGGCTATGGAGACGGAACGCTCTGAGACAACGGTCGTATCGGGCGGCATCTGCATGGTCATCATCGCCTCGCCGGCCGGACCGTACGTCTCCGCGACCTTGCGAGGACTGAAGCCCGCGTACAGCGCGACCATCCACGCGCCGAACAGATACGACGTGCCGAGCGTGGCGAGCAGCAGAGTGACGAGCCAACGCACGCGCAGATCGCTGTGGCGCAGATCGTAGAGCACCGAACCTCCTAAAAGAGGTAGACCAGCTCGACCAGCGCGGTCAGGTTGGACCGCACGAGGCTGCCATCTTTTTTCTCGAACACCGGCTGATCGGAGTGATCGATGCGCAGCGCCGGCCGCATCGAGAACGCGGGGAGGCGGAAGTTCGTGAACTCCACATTCGAGAATACGCCTTCCTGCGCCTCGCGGTAGAAATACCAGGGGGAAATCGTCACCGAGCTGAGCTTCTGTGCGGTCCCGGTTCTCGCGCCGTTGGGATCGTCCAGCACCTCACCGCGAACGGTCAGCCCGGTAGACCGGCCCACTCGCAAGAATCCCTGCGCGACCACGCCGGTCCACTTCACGCCCGTCTGCGATCCGTGATGCGCTTCGGCCAGCAGAATGAGCCGCGGGACGGGCTGCCACGTGGCATCGCCGGTCAGCAACGTGCGCTGCGAACCGTTCGTCGAGTCCTCCTCCGGGCCGTACAGCGCACCGGCGGCGACCGCGAGTCCCGACGTGGGAAACAGCTGGACCTTGAGTCCCGCCGTCTTGCCCGAGTTATTGTCGGCCACCTGGTCCCAGCCGTTCGCAACGAGGCCGAGGACGCTGACTGTCGGGTTCAGGGTGTAGCGCGCCATGAGGCCGGTGAACTTCACCGGACGCGCGTGCTCGAACGTGAACGACGTCGTGGGAATGAGATTCAGCGGCTCGTCGTCGCGCTCGAACCCGATCGGCGCGTCGAACCGGCCGAACGACAGTGACAGCGTGGAGAGCCGTGCCGGCGTCCAGTTGATGATGAGGTTGTCGATCTCGATCGCCGTTGTCGGCGGGCCGCTATCGGCCGCCTCGAGATGCGTCGTGAGTTGACCGAAGAAATAGAGCTGATCCGACCATGGCCGAAATACGCTCAACGCGAGCTTCGACCCGAGGGCCGTGCTCTGCGCAAGATTGCGATCGTAACTCCCGAGTCCGACCGCGAAGCCGGACACGACGAGTGGCGCCTTCTCTTCGAGATCTACCTTGCCGCCCTGCGCAGCCCCTCGCCGCTCCAGCGTGACGCACAGGACGACGAGGCAAATCGCCGGTTTCCAAATAGACATGAGGCCCCTCCACTAGGGGTTTTCGGTTGTCGGTTTTCGGTTTTCGGTTGTGCTGCGAAAAACTTGTGGTTAGCCGACGAGTGGAGGAGCTAGCGCGAAGGGGAGGAGGCGCTTGCGTGAGGGGAGAAGAACGGAGCGACCCGGCTCGACACCAACCGCGACTACCGGCAAGGGGGCGGCTACCCAACCAGCGGCTATCGTGGGTAGCGAGCCGCTCACGCTCGCGGGACAACACGCTTGAGGAGCGCTGTCCTGCGTTCCCTTGTGGTGTGCATCGTGATGATGACTACACGCGCGAGTGTCCTGGCCGGCCATCGCGAGGCCAAACGCCAACGCCAGCACGACCCGGAGGAATCGCATCGCCGTAATTATACCGTCTTCAGCTTCCAGCGGCCGCGCCGGAACAGGACCGCACTCGCCACCGCGAGCGTCGAGAAGGCGATGGTGACTGCCCAGGCGCTGCCCTGGGGTCCCAAATTGAAATGTCGCGCGAGCACCCAGGCCAGCGGAACCTCCCATAACCAGAAGCAAAACAGGTTGAGCCACGTCGGGGTCCAGGTATCGCCAGCGCCGTTAAAGGAATTCGTCAGCACCATGGCGTAGGCGTAGAACGGGTACCCATAGCTGATAATGCGCAGGCAGTCGCCGGCGATCGCGGCTACCGTGGGATCCTTGGAAAAAAGCTGCGCGATCGGGTTCGCGAACACGTTGAACGCGAGGCCCGCGACGCCGAGGAAGATCAGGTTGTAGAACCCGGCACGCCACACCGCCTGTTCACCACGCTCGGGCTTCCCCGCTCCCAATGACTGGCCGACCATCGTCGCCGCGGCGTTCGCGAGGCCCCATGCGGGCAGCAGCGCGAACAGGATGATGCGGATGGCGATCTGAAATCCCGCCAGCGCGTCGGTGCCGAATGACGCGTTGATGCGGGTAAGACCGATCCAGCTCGCCATGCTGACGAAGACCTGAAACGTGCCGGTCCCGGAGAGCCGCAGCAGCGTCTTCATGACGGCAGGCTTCAGCGCGATTTGCTCGCGGTGAATCACGATCCGGCCGTCGCGACGCCAGAGGCGATAGAGTTGGTAGAGCACGCCGGTGCCACGGCCGATCGTTGTTCCGACCGCCGCGCCGGTCACGCCGAGCCGAGGGAAGGGCCCGACGCCGAACATCAACAGCGGGCACAACACGATGTTGATCAAGTTCGCGATGGTGAGGACGCGCATAGCGATCGCGGCATCACCGGCGCCGCGGAAGATCGCGTTGATGAGAAAGATCATGAGAATGACGACGTTGCCGCCGAGCATGATGCGTGTGTAACGGTGTCCCGAGGCGATCACTTCTGGAGAAGCGCCCATGACACCAAGCAGCGTGGGCGCGAGCACCACGCCGGCGACGCCGATGATGATCGCTGCGATCACACCGATCGCGGTGCCCTGCACTGCCGCCTCCGCTGCTTCTTGCGGCTTCTTTTCACCGATGCGGCGCGCCACCATGGCGGTCACGCCGAACGACAACCCCATCGCCGCCGTGTAGACGAGCGTGAGCATCGATTCGGTCAGGCTGATCGTGGCGACGGCGTTGGGGCCGAGGTGGCCGGCCCAGAACACGTCCGCGACCGCGAAGAGCGACTCCATCACCATCTCGAGCACCATCGGCACCGCGAGCAGGATGATGGCGCGGCCGATTGGCCCGGACGTGTAGTCGTGATGGGTACCGCGAATCGCCTCGCGGATCGTTTGCCAGAAGCTCGTGCTTGGTTGGCCCGCGCTTTGCACCGAAGGCAAAGTCATCTCGTCGGGCGGCGACCCAACTGGCCACTCGCCCACAGCCCCGCCTGCACCGACGTCTCCGCGGTGGGGCCTTCAAAGCGGTTGACCACGATCGCCGGCCGGCCACCTTGATTCACGGCCACCAGATGCAGGATCGAAATGGTCCCCTCGCTTGGCGCGTACTTCAGACGCAGCTGTGCGCCTCCCGCCTCGCCCCCCGATTTGAGCTCAATAGATGCGCCCGCACGCGCGTTGTAGTGGTCCACCCATGCCTGCAGCACGTCCATCGCGTCCTTTTGAAGACTCGTTTCGGCCATATCCCTTCCTTTTATAGCGTCTTAGCGGGGCGCCAGACGATCGAGAATCATGTCGGCGCGGCCGGACTCGAGCAGCCGCGCCCGCGGCTGGCCCGCGATATCCCGATCGATGAGCTGCGAAAGATACGCGGGGAGCCAGGCCGGATAATGTCCGGGTGTGCTCCAACCGCTCGTGTCAAACGCGCTGCGTCCGTCGACGAGCCGCAACAGGGCGATACCGGCCTCGTGAGCTGCTGTCACAGCGTCCGCGGTAAAATCGGGAGTCGCGAAGACGAGGGCCACGTCAGCCGGGATTCCCGCCAGGCGATTCTTCACTGATTCGACAACATCGCGCCCGACGCTGCCGGACTGGTGCCGGCACACCGCGATTGCCCGCCAGGTGGAGCCCGGCCGGCTGAGCGAGATTTGCAGCTCGAGGACGAAGCCGCGCTCCGGTTCCGGGAGCTCTGAACGGCGATGAACGCGGGGCTGGCCAACGTCGAATCCAACTTTGCGAAGCTCCCGGACGACGAGGATCTGGAAATAATCGGGCGTCACCTCGGGCAGGTCGCTCACGACGGAATCCTACCATTGCGCAGTGCAATCAGCGACCCTTGACGCCTTGTGCTTCCGTGGTCATCCTGCGGGCGCTCCGGGGGAGCGGAGGAGCATGAGCGAAACGTCGGCAGGCGTCGAAATCAGGCAACTGCACAAGCGCTTCAAGGGCGGTGACCACGACGCGGTGGACGGCGTAGATTTGTCCATTCGCGACGGGGAGCTGCTCGTGCTGCTCGGTCCATCGGGCTGCGGCAAAACGACGCTGCTTCGCATGATCGCCGGGCTAGAACATCCGAGCGCGGGCGAGATCTACATCGCCGGCCGGCGCGTCGACCAGGACGTGCCGCCGCGCGCCCGCGGCATCGCGATGGTCTTCCAAAGCTACGCCCTGTACCCACATCGCACCGTGTTCGGCAACATCGCGTTCCCGCTCGAAGCGGCCCGCCTCCCGCGTGCAGCCATCGCCGAGAAAGTCCGTTGGGCGGCAGACCTGTTCGGGATCGCTGGTTATCTGGACCGCTATCCGCGCCAGCTCTCGGGTGGAGAGCGCCAGCGTGTCGCGCTGTGCCGCGCTCTGGTACGGGACCCGCAGGTGTTCTTACTCGACGAACCGCTGGCCAATCTCGATGCCAAACTCCGGAACACCGCGCGCGACGAGCTGCAGCGGTTCCAGCGCCAGATCAAGCGCACCACCGTGTACGTGACGCATGATCAGGTCGAAGCCATGGGACTGGGTGACCGCATCGCGGTCATGGACCGCGGCAGGGTGCGGCAGATAGGCACGCCGCACCAGGTCTACGACGATCCGGTCGATACCTTTGTCGCGACGTTTCTGGGCCAGCCACCGATGAACCTTGTTCGGCAACCGGGCGGTGCAGGCGGCCGGACCGTGCTGGGATTTCGGCCTGAGCACCTGCTCCCGCGCGAGCATTTTGGCGACCGAGAGCCGCTTCACCCCATTCCGCTCATCGTACGACGGGTGGAGTACCTGGGCTCGGATCGGTACGTGTACGGCACGGTGGAGTTCGCTCCCGGCGCAACCGTGATCGCCAAGCTGCCTGCGAACATCGGACGGGCAATTCCGGAAGAAGAAGGAGGGCGGCTCGATTTCGCGGTGCCCGAGCGGGCCCTCTGCTATTTTGACGCCGAGACGGGGGCCCGTGTGCGGGGGGGCCGGTGAAGCTCGCCGATCGCGAAGATCTGCTCGGCGCGGCGATGCTCAGCCCCGCCCTCGCCTACGTGCTCCTGCTCGTGGGCGTGCCGTTCGCGCTCGCCATCCTGCTCAGCTTCTCGAACGCCACCGCCGGAAGCCTGTCGCTCAATTGGGCCGGGTTTCGCAACTACGCCACCATTCTGGCCGACCCGATCTTTCTCCGCTCGCTCCGCAATACTGCCATCGTCACCATCGGATCGCAGGTGCTCGTGATCGTGCTCGCGACGGCCGCGGCCCAGGTGTTCCGTGCCGCTTTTCGCGGCTGGCGCGCCGCGCGGTTCGTGCTGCTGTTGCCGTGGGCGGTCCCCGTCTCGCTCGCCGCGATCGCGTGGACCTGGATCTTCGATTCGACATTCAGCGTGATCAACTGGACGCTCAGGGTGACCGGACTGCTCCACGGCTGGCTGTACTGGCTCGGAGAGCCCGCGCTCGCGCTGTTCGCGATCATCATCGTGCAGGCGTGGCGCATCTTCCCGTTCGCCACGGTGATCGTGCTCGCGGGACTCTCGTCGATTCCGCAGGACGTCGTCGAGGCGTCCATCGTGGACGGCGCGGGCTTTTGGCGACGGCTCCTGCGGGTCGAGCTGCCGCTCCTGCTTCCCGTGATCGCCGTGGCGGTCTTGTTCGGCGTCGTCTACACCGCGACCGATCTCGGCGTCGTGTACATCCTGACGGGCGGGGGCCCGGCGAATACCACACAGGTCCTGCCCACGCTCGCCTTCCAGCGCGGCGTGCTGGGTGCCGACCTCGGCCAGGGTGCCGCCATCGCTGTATTCCTCGTGCCGTTTCTGATCGTGGTCGCCGTCCTCCTGCTGCGGGTCGCCCGCCAGACCGAAGTCGGCGGGGGGGCGGGGGCGCGATGAAACGGCTTGGGCTGTACGCGGCGGCCCTGGGGTTCATGGCGTTCGCCGGCTTTCCGTTCTACTGGATGTTCATCACGGCCTTCAAGCAGAACCGCGACCTGTACGTCGGGGCGTTCGACACGCATCACGTGCCCTGGATCTTCAACGATCCCCCCACGCTCGAGCACGTGCGCTTCCTGTTCGGCCAAACGGACTTCCTGCGCTGGGTCGCAAATACGCTGCTCGTCACCGTGGCCGTGGTGATCATCACCGTGCTGGTGGCGGTGCCGGCGGGTTATAGCCTGGCCCGGCTCGTCGGGCGCTGGGGCGAGCGCCTGGGCATGGGCATCTTCTTCACCTACCTGATCCCCCCCACCCTGCTCTTCATCCCGTTCTCCCGCATGATCTCGCTTCTGGGCTTGCAGAACTCGCTCGGAGCATTGATCCTCATCTATCCGACTATGACGATTCCATTCTGCACCTGGCTCGTGATGGGGTTCATGCGGTCGGTGCCGTGGGACATCGAAGAACAGGCGATGATCGACGGTTACAGCCGGCTGGCCGTAATCTTGCGGATCGCGCCGCGTCTCATTTTGCCAGGCATCTTGACCGTAGTGGTCTTCACTTTCACCTTGGTGATGCAGGAATTCGTGTACGCGCTAACGTTTATCAGCTCGGTCGATCGCATGACCGTCAGCCTGGGCGTCCCCATCGCGCTGGTACGCGGCGATGTGTACCACTGGGGCTCCCTCATGGCCGCTGCATTGTTCACAAGTATTCCGCTTGCCATCCTGTATAACGTCTTCATGGATCGATTCATTCAGGGCTTCACCATGGGTGCGGTGAAAGGCTGAGTGTCGTTCACGCAGTCTCACCTGAGGAGGAGATCATGAGAATGCGAGTAGCGCGGTCCTCTGGGATCATCGTCGCGGCGGTCGTGACGCTCGGGAGTATACGGACCGCGGGCGCCCAGCAAACGGTGAAGCTGGGAGCGGGCGATACGCTCACGATCAGCGGCTTCATCAACGCCACGCTGTTCACAAACAATGGCTTTTTCACATTCGGGAACGGGCAGAATGCTGAATACGCAAACGCCGCGCAGCCCGCGACCGACAAGCGTTACATGGACGGAGATGTCCGCAACACGCGGCTCAATTTCACGTTCAGCGCCTCGCCGGTGCTGGGCAAATGGTCCCCCAGGGCCACGATCGAGGCTGATTTCTTCGGGGCCTTTGGCGGCACGGGCGCACCGCCGTTTGGCGACGAGCAGCCCCAGCTGCGCGCTCGCTTTGCCTATGTGGATTTGACGAACGGCCGCACGACCGTGCGAGTAGGGCAGTTCTGGTCTCCGCTGTTTGGGGAGGTCCCGGTGTCGGTGACGCATCTGGCGTTCCCGCTGGGTTATGGTGCGACCGGCATGATCGGCTGGCGTTTCCCCGGCATCTTCCTGTACCACGACCTGAATCCGAGCAAGCCGACAACACTGCAGCTCGTCCTTGCGGCACTCAAAAACGGCGGACCCGACGTGGGCGGCGGCATCAGCAGTGGCGCGGCCTCGGGCATGCCGCAGCTCGAGGGGCGGCTCAACTTCGCTCATCGCACGTCCAGTTTGAGCTGGAGCGGCTATGTCGTGGGGCACGTGGACTGGAAGGACACGACGGCCGTCGGCGCAGCAGGCAACAACCTCACCGGCTCGGGCGTCGAGGTGGGCGGCAACGTCACCTCCGGCAAGTTCACGATCCACGGCAACGTCTACACGGGCAAGGCGATGGGCCAGCAGTTCGCCCACATCACCCAGCAGGGCAACGTGAAGGGCTGGGGTGCCTGGGTCCAAGGCGGCTACGATGTCACGCCGCACTGGGGCGCGTGGCTGTTCTATGGTACTGATCGCCCTGATACGGCAAACTCGCCGGGGCTTACGGGCAATTTCCGGAGCAAGAACAACGATATCGCCGGGATGCTGCGGTTCCGGGCCGGGCGCTACCAGCTCGGCCTCGAACTGTTCCAAGCAAACACAACCTGGGCGACGTCCGGCAAACAGAAGGCCACGCAAGTCGCGTTGAGCGTGATGTACACGATCTAACGCGAAACGCTCACCCACCTCGCGGCGAAGCGCCACCGCTTCGCCGCGAGCCGTCTTTCCGAATGAACGGAGGGTAGATCCATGACCAGGCAGAAAGGGATGGATCGGCGCGAATTCGTCACCACGGCCGGCGCCGCCGCAGCGGCCGTCGCGCTCGGTCCGACCATCCTGATCAAGCGCCCGCAGAAGACGCTCAAGATCATGCAGTGGAGCCATTTCGTCCCCGCCTACGACACCTGGTTCGACAAGTACGCGAAGGACTGGGGCACGCAGAAGGGCGTCGAGGTTACGGTGGACCACATCTCCCTGGCGGACCTGACGACGCGGGCCACCGCTGAGGTCGCGGCCCAACAGGGTCACGACCTCTTTCAATTCCTGTCGCCGCCGGGCGCGTTCGAGCCGCAGGTCCTCGACATGGCGGACGTCGTGCGCGACGCCGAGCGCACCCACGGGCCGATCCTCGATCTCTGTAAGCGCGCCACCAACAATCCCGTGACGCGCAAATGGTTCGGCTTCAGCGACAACTACGTCCCCGATCCTGGCGACTACTTGAAGAGCCTGTGGACCGAGATCGGCATGCCGGACGGGCCCAAGACGTGGGAGGACCTCGTGACGGCGGGGCCGCAGATCCACGCCAAGCATCCCGAGATCCAAATCCCGATCGGGGTCGGGATGTCGCAGGAGCTCGATACCAACATGGCGACGCGCGCGATCCTGTGGTCGTTCGACGGCTCGATTCAGGACGCCGACGAGAACGTCGTCTTGAAGTCCGACCAGGCACTCGAGGCGCTGCGGTTTGGCGTGCGGCTCTACAAGGCGGGGATGACGCCCGCGGTGCTGAGCTGGAACGCCGCCTCCAACAATCAGGCCCTGAACGCCCGCCAGACGTCCTACATCCTGAACTCGATCTCCGCCTATCGCACCGCCCAGGACAACAAGCTTCCGGTCGCCGACGACATCTTTTTCGTGCCGGCGCTGAAAGGGCCGCGCGGCACAGGGTGGGCGTGCGAGCACGTGATGGGGATCTACGCGATCTGGAAGTTCGCCCAGAGTCCCGACGTGGCGAAGCAGTTCCTGCTTGACCTCGTGGCCCACCATCGCGACGCCATTCTGGCGAGCAAGCTATACAACTTCCCCTCGTTCCCCGGAGCCGCCGCGGACCCCGGCACGCCGCTGGCGCAGAAGCCCGCTGCGGGCAACCGCTGGATGGAGCAGCAGACGTCGAACGACCCGTTCGGCTCGAATCCGGTGACCAAACTCAAGCCCATCGGCACGGCGCTGCAGTGGGCGACGAACATCGGCCACCCCGGCCCGGCAAATCCCGCCGAGAGCGAGGTGTTCGACACGTTCGTGCTGCCCACCATGTTCGCCAACGCGGTGACCGGCCGGATGACTCCCGAGCAGGCGCTCGACGACGCGCACAAACAGGTGAAAACGATTTTCGAGAAGTGGCGGGCGAAAGGATTGGTTGCAGGAGGCTCGAAGGACAAGGCGTAGGGCAGAAGTGTAGGGGCGCAGCATGCTGCGCCCCTACAGTCCACCCTCCATCACCTGCGTCTAGCTGCGCGCCCCCACCTGCTGCGGCGCCCAGATGCTGATCTTTCGTGTTTCCGGCATCAGGAATATGCTGAGCAAAAACGCAACGCTCGGAACGATGATCGGGTACAGCAACGCCGAGCCCAGGCTGTGGGTGGATAAGTACGCCGCGGTCGTGATCACCGGCACGAGCCCTCCGCCCCAGCCGTTGCCGATGTGATACGGCACCGATACCGATGAGTAGCGAATCCGGGCTGGGAAGTATTCTGCCAGGAACGCGCCGATCGGACCGTAGACCATGCCGACGTAGCAGACCATGATCGCCACGATCAGGATCGCCAGTGGATAGTTGAGGTTTGCCGGGTCGGCCGCCTTGCCGAGCGCGGTGTAGAGCGGATAGTAGGTGATGGCGGCGAGGGCGAAGCCCGCGAGGATGATCGGCTTGCGCCCGATCCTGTCGGAGAGCCACCCGAAGAAGATCAGCGACGGCGTCGCGATAAGTAAGGCAATGCCCGTGATGATGGCCGGGCGCAAGACGTCGGGCTTCATGACTTGCTGCAGGAAGTAGAGCGCCCAGAACTGGCCGCTGTACCACACGACTCCCTCGCCGATGACCACGATGCTGGCGATCAGCACATACTTGATGTTCGAACTCAGGAATGCCTCTCGCCAGGGGCTCGTCGAGATCTGGCCCTTGGCCTTGATATCCTGGAAGATCGGCGTCTCCTGCAGCCTCAAGCGGATGTAAATAGCGATCGCAACCATGAAGAGCGAGAGGATGAAGGGGATCCGCCAACCCCACGCCGTGAACGCTTCGGTACCGAGCACCTCCCTCGTCACGATAATGACGGCAAGAGAAACGACGATGCCCAGCGTAGGCGAGGTCTGTAGCCAGCCGGTGTAGTAGCCCCGTTTTTCGTCTGGCGCATGCTCCGCAACGTACGTAATGGCGCCGCCGTACTCGCCGCCGAGGCAGAGTCCCTGGATGAGTCGAAGTATCAGCAGCAGGATGCCTGCCGCCGCACCGATCTGCGCGTAGCTCGGCACGAACCCGATGAGCGCCGTCGACAACCCCATGCCGCTCAGGGTGATGAGGAATGTGTACTTGCGGCCAACGAGATCGCCGACACGGCCGAACACGAAAGCGCCAAACGGCCGGATGAGAAATCCGGCGGTGAACGTCCCCACCGTCTTGATGAGCGCCGCCCCGGATGCGCCTCCTGCGAAGAACTTGGTCGCTAGGAGGGCGGCAAGACTCCCGAAGATATAGAAGTCGTACCACTCGATGACGTTCCCGACGGCAGCGGCGATGACGACTCGGCGAAGGTCCTTCGGAAGAGGAGGCGAAGCCATAAACGTCCTCGCGTGGGGGGTGGGGGGGTGATGTCCTGCTCAGGATTGTTCACTCGACCTGTCCAAATTTTGCAATGTCCTCCGGCAGCTCTTCGCGCCTGGTCGTGATGTCTTTGCCCTGTACCATGATGCGGATCTGTTCGACCACGTCGGGGTTGGCGAGCGTCGTGACGTCGCCGACGTCCCGGCGGTTCGAGATCGCCGCGAGCACTCGGCGCATGATTTTCCCGGAGCGCGTCTTGGGCATGTCGGGAACGATGTACACGCGCTTGGGCCGGGCGATCTTCCCGATGACTTCTTCGATGGCCTTGATCACGCGATCCACGATCGCCTGGCTCGGTTGCACACCCGGCTTGATCGCGACGTAGACCTCGGGCACGCGTCCCTTCAACTCGTCCTGGACCGGCACGACAGCGGCCTCGGCGATCTCCGGGACCGTGAGACACGCTGACTCGATCTCTTTCGTGCCGAGCCGGTGACCGGCGACGTTGATCACGTCGTCGATTCGCCCAAGGATGCGGTAATAGCCGTCGGCCGCCTGCACCGCGCCGTCGCCGCACATGAACGGCCAGTCACGCCAGTCTTTGCTCTTTGGGTTTTTGTTGTACTTGCCGAAGTATGTCTTCACGTAGCGATCGCGGTCGCCCCAGATCGTCTGCATGATCCCCGGCCAGGGATTGCGGATACAGATATTACCTGCTTTCCCAGAGCCCTTCAGGATCTCCGCGCCGGTCTCATCGTAAATGACCGGATGAATCCCCGGCGCGGCGGGGCCGCAGCTTCCCGGCTTCATCGCGTGAATGGCCGGCATGGTCGTGCAGAGAAAGCCGCCCGTCTCGGTCATCCACCACGTGTCGGTGATGACGGCTTCGCGCTTGCCGACCTCGTCGTAATACCAGCGCCATGCTTCCGGCTCGATGGGCTCACCGACCGTCGTCATCGATTTGAAGCGGTACTTGTATTTGCGGGGCTCCTGCGGCCCGAGTTTGCGTAGCATTCGGATGGCGGTCGGCGCGGTGTGGAAGATGTTCACGCCGAGGCGTTCGGCGATGCGCCACGGCCGGCCCGCGTCGGGAAAGGTTGGCACCCCTTCGTACATGCCGTACACGATGTAGGAATGGCCGGTGATCCATCCGATGTCCGCCATGCACCAGTAGATGTCCTCGGGATCAATGTCCAGCACCCACTTGGAGGTGGCGGTGACGTACGCGAGGTAGCCGGCGATGCTGTGCTGCGCGCCCTTGGGCTTGCCCGTGGTGCCGCTCGAGTACATCAGGAACAGCGCCCCATCCGATGGCAGGGCGAGCGGCTCCACATTCTGTCCTTTGTACTGCCCGAGCAGCTCGTTCATGAAGACGTCGCGACCTGGGACCATCGGCGTTTTCGCGGAGTACTTCCCGGGGTAGCGCTGCCACACAAGAACCTTCTCGACAGCCTGCCCCAACTCGTTCGCCGTTTGCACCGCGATGTCCGCATTCGCCTTGTGATCGACCAGCGTGCCGTTGCGCCAGTAGCTGTCCATCGTGATAAGCAACCGGCTGCCGGAATCCTGAATGCGGGAGCCGCACGCCTGACCACTGAACCCGCCGAACACCTGGGAGTGGATGATTCCGAGGCGCGCGCACGCCAGCATCGTGATCGGTAGCTCGGCCACCATCGGCATGTGGAACGTGACACGGTCGCCGGCCTTGAGTCCGAGCCCGCGGAGTAGCGCTGCCAATTCATTGACGCGGTCGTACAGCTCCTGATACGTGATGGACACGTCCGGCTCTTTATCCGGCTCGGCCACGAAGATGAATGCCGCCTTGTTCCCGTACTTGGCGAGATTGCGGTCCACGCAGTTGTAGCAGGCGTTGATCTTTCCGCCCGCGAACCACTTCCAGAACGGGGCGTCGCTCGTGTCCAGCACCGTGCGATACGGCTCGAACCACGTCAGCATGTCCGCGTACGCCTTGAAACAGTCGGGAAACTTGTCGAGGGTGAACTGCTCGAAGATTCGGGGGTCGCGCATGTTCGCCTGCGCCTTGAACTTCTCGGAAGGCTGGTAGTACTCTTCCTCCTTCCAGTGCACCGCGATCTGGGCTTCACTGACCTCGGTGAGCTCTTGCTTTTCAACTTCCTTCGCCATATCTGATCAGTCTCCTCGCCGACACCGCTCCATCACGTTCGGGGACGCAGGCTCTGTAAGTCCTACGCGTACCGCCCTGCGCGTCCGGAGTTCGAGAATGGACAAGCGCGATAAAGTGACGCCGTTTCGGTGGTCCAGCAACCTGCCCGACGCTGTGCCGGAAAGGTGAATCGCCGGGGTTGCGTCTCCTCGGACTGGTGTACATGCTTAATCGGTCTGCTGCAGCAGCTGCCCTAACCGCGACGTCCTAGCGCGGGGAGGATCCAACTTATGCAGGTCAGTCGTCGCGACTTCCTACGTGTCACCGCCGGCGCCGGCGCCGGCACCGCGATCGGCGGACTCGTCGGCCTCGGCGCGACGCTCGCGCCGGCACGCGCCCAGGCGCAAGAGCTCCGCATCCGTGACGCGAAGTCGATCCCCAGTATTTGCCCGTTCTGCTCGGTCGGCTGCGCCACGCTGGTGCAGGTCAAAGGCGACCGGATCGTGAACATCGAAGGCGATCCGCGCAGCCCCCATAACGAAGGCACGCTCTGTCCGAAGGGCGCGGCGATCTATCAGTTGCACGTCAATCCGAACCGCCAGACGAAAGTCCTGCATCGCAAGTCTGGTGCGAGCGGCTGGGAAGTCGTCGAGCTCGAATGGGCGATGGACCGCGTGGCCGAGCTCACCAAGAAGACCCGCGACGAAACGTTCATCGAAAAGCTTCCGAACGGGAAGCTCGTCAATATGACGCCCGCCATCTTCGGGCTCGGCGGCGCCACGCTCGACAACGAGTTCAACCACGTCTGCCAGAAGTTCTGGCGTGGACTCGGCGTGGTCGCGATCGAGAATCAGGCCAGGATATGACACAGCTCTAGCGTCCCCG
>WNEZ01001088.1_pt1 | contig 22532 bp, 15 predicted proteins | sample 5400521 | NCBI WGS metagenome assembly WNEZ01 (sample SAMN13153339, study PRJNA577476) | soil metagenome | isolation source: 120 cm saprolite under Douglas fir tree site 2 hole 1 replicate 1 | place: USA:California | collected 2015-04-18 | reverse complement strand
GCGGGAGGCTTCCGGCGAGGATTGTTCTGGGTCTGGTCGGCAATCGATGCATCCAGTCGAGCAATCTGTTGAAGCGACGGCTGCACTGCTGGCAGGCTCAGGATACGGGCGTCTACCTCCTGGTAGGCAGCGTAGACTGCCGCGCAAGCGGGACAGCTAGCGATGTGATTCTTCACTGCTGTCTGCTCGTCAGGCGTGAGATCGTTGGGATGGAGCGCGGCCAGTCGATTCGCCCACGCTGTGCAGGGAACCGGTAAGGACTGTGTGTGCGGCGTCTTCATGCTGTATCCCCTTTCAAACTGGTATAGCTATGACGGAACTGTTCGCGTGCACGGCAGACATTGCTGCCCACGCTCTTCTCACTGATACCCAGCAAAAGCGCGATGTCGCGCTGTGAGAATCCCCCGACTACTTGCAGCAGCAGGCAAGTGCGATACTGGGGGGAGAGGCAGAGGAGTGTTTTGCTAATGATGTCGGCCTCGCTTACCCGCTCTTCTGGTCCCTCAATGCTGAGCGCCGTCAGCGAAGCCCCTTCCTCCGTCTGCGTCCATGGGAGCCAGCGGATAAGGCGAGCGCGGCGCAGATGGGAACGGGCCAGGTTCGTGGCAATGCGATAGAGCCAGGCTTTGAAGTGCTGGTCTACGCGCAGTTCTGGCAAGCTGGTCCAGGCACGAATGAGCGTTTCTTGCATCAGGTCACGCCCCAGCTCATCGTTGCCCACCATGCGAGCTATATAGCTGCAAAGCGGGACTTGCAAATCGCGCACCAGTTCGCTAAAGGCGCTTCCATCGCCCTCACGCGCTCGCCGCAGACGTTCATCGTGCGTGTCTCTTGCCTGGGCAGAGGAGTTGGCGGAGGGACCATCAGCGAAATCACTCTGTGCTCCTTGTTCAAGCATGCTTTCTTTTCCTTCCTACTGGGCGTCTATTTTACCTTCAACCCTATGACGTTTCGGAAGCGTCAAAACCTGCGTGTTTCTTTGGCAAAGCACAATTTTGTCACCTACAGAAGGAGGTACAGCTGAAATGGACTGTGGTAATCTCTGTAGTGACGAACAAGAGCGTTGTTAACTTTTGCGAGTGACCAGAAAGGATGACACGGTGGACAAATCCATGCTTGAGCGTATCCTGCGGGAGGCAGGTGTTCCCGAATTGATCGATGTGCTTGTCGAGCGTCTCGCCCCAACGGATCTGCAGTCGCTCCTCTTAGAGAGCTACCGGCGTCGCGTAGTCGCGGTTAAACCCAGCCAACTCCTTGAGCGCTATGAGCGGGATAGGTTTGTTCGTCCATCTCATGTAGCCCCCCTGACGATGGCGGATTTTGACCGCCTCGTGTGGTCACTGCTCCCGGACGCTTACACGCCAGTCGAGTTATCACCTGTTTGTCCGCTGGGCACCAATGCCGCCGTTGCTACGGTGGATCAGAACAACGTCGTGACAACGATTCGCAACACCGAGGTGGTGGCCGACGCAACGAATGTCCTCGCACTCGAATGTGCCTCGCGCCGCCGCCGTCTCCTCCGCGCTGATCCTCGGAACCGGGAACGTGTACGGCTCTGCACGTCCCATCGCGTGGTACGCGGGCAGGCTTACAGCATCCCTGGTGCGCTCCCTCACTTTCGTCTCCTTGGACTGTGCGTCGCCGGGCGTGACGAGGGCTCGTTTCAATTCGAGACAACGAGCCTTGTCGAACAGATCGCCTTTTACTTGCGTTTGTTGCGTGAGGCCACCCACCTTGGCTACCCAGTTCATGGGATGCGGGTCGCCATTACTGATCTCGAGCAAGGTCGGCGGGAGCAGGCCCTCAATGTACAGGTGCTGGAACCTTTGGCAACCAACTACCCAGGCGTCCGCTGTGAACTTGACCCTGATAGGGAGACCGGGCGCGGGTATTACGTTGGTGTCTGCTTCCATGTGTACGCGACAAACCTGGCGGGAACCGAGTTTGAGCTGATCGACGGCGGCTTCACCACCTGGACCCAGCAACTGCTGAGTAATACCAAAGAAAGGCTGCTCATTAGTGGCCTCGGCACTGAACGCTTCTGCAGCCAGTTTTGCGCTACGTCCGCAGGGGGTGATTAGCGTCGGATCACCGGCCAAAACGGTTGCACGTTCTCCGTGTCCATCAGTGTTGGCAAGGTGAACCGAGAGGAACGCTCCAGAGTTTTCTCAAGTGGCTTCCCGTTATTATGCCCTTTCCACAAATGAGGCTGCTGCGCTTGCGGCAGCCACGTTGCTTTCATAGACCAGTGCACCGGCAGCTTCGAGCGCCTTGCGCTGCATCGAGAGGCGCTGCGGATCGCCTGCCGCGCCGCAGAGCGAGATGATCACGGGCAGCGACCGTCCGGCTGCCGCTGCTGTAGCTCGCGCCTGGCTGATTGCCGGTACATGCGCGGCGGCCGGATTCGGGTGCGCGCAGAACCCCAGGACGATATCCATTAAGATCACGGCGGTCTCCGGGTCTTGCGCGGCGCGTGCCAGGTATTGCAAGCGCAGTGCTGGGTCGATCATCGGGTGCGGCCGGCCTCGCGTGAATTCGTCGGAACCCAGGTCCAGCGCGGTATGGCCGCGGAAGGTCTCGCCAGCCGCGAGCGCCCACTCGGGGCGTAGGGGAATGTTGGATGCGACTGCTCCCACCTGTTCGCTGAGCAGCAGCATTGCCTCGTCACAAAGCGTGCCGCCCGAATAGAGTGCGCGAATATAGCGCTGCGACGAGGCCAGCTTCGCGCGCTCTGCTGCCAGGTTGTATTTGTGCAGTGTGCCCTCGCCTGGTACACGCGTGCGGTCACCACCGGCCAGCGAGACCGCCAGTTCTGCGCCCCCAGTCAGCGTGCGCGCCAGGTGGGCTTTCCCGGCTACGGTGGCGAAGTGCTCGGGCGCGGTACCCAGGAAGACGACCACCACCGGTTTGGCAAGCTGTGCCGCCGCCAGGATCTCGCTCGCTACCCGCTCAGCCGGTGGCTTTGAGACCAGGACGATAACCTCTGTTTGGGGGTCGTTAGCCAATAATGCCAGGCCGCTGCGCATCATTACGCCGCCGATGGCCTCGGACAGGTCGCGTCCGCCGGTGCCAATGGCCTGGGAGATGCCCATGCCTGAAGCGGCAATCAGGCAGATGAGCTGCTGCATCCCGGTACCCGATGCCCCGACGATGCCTATGGAACCGCGCGGCGCCACGTTACTGAAACCCAACCCGACACCGTTGATAATGGCTGTGCCGCAGTCAGGCCCCATCAGCAGGAGTCCGTTCTTGACTGCCAGGGCTTTGAGTCGCTGCTCCTGCTCAATGGACACGTTGTCGCTGAAGAGGAAGACGTGCAGCCCGTGGCGCAGGGCCTGCTCTGCTTCGAGCCAGGCGTGCTCGCCGGTCACAGAGATCAAGGCTAGATTGGCGGTCTTATCGTGTTGCAGAGCCAGCTCCAGCGAGCGTACCGGTAGTGGTGCCGCGCTGTCTGTAGCGCCCCGGTCTCCGCGCGAGGTCAGGCGTTGCTCGGCTGCGGCCAGTGCTGCTTGCGCCTGAGCTTCATCCGAGGCACGCACAACGATCAGCAGGTCCTCCGGGCCAGGCGGCGTCTGCTGCTCGGCGAGGAAGGCAACGGGCAGCAAGTCGGAGTTTTGCAGTAGCTCGCAGTTGATTGATGTCGCCATGACGGCGCCAACGTCCACCACTCCTGGAAGGTCCTTGACGGCCTGAGCCACGGACATGAGAGCAATCGAATCGTAGTAGGTATTACGCTTGAGCAGTGCATGTATGACCATAGAGGCCTCCTTAGTCGATTTCACCCTCCAGCGCTCGCAAGGCCAGCAGCATACCCAACAAGGTATCGCCACCGGAGTTCGCACCAAAGGACAGGACATGGTTTGCGGCGTGCAGCACAGCTTCAGACACTTCAGCAGGCAGTGCCAGGGCCAGCAGCAGATTTCCCAGGTGCTCCGCCACCTCGCCCTGGGCGGCATGCGCCAGCAAGACAGCACTGAGGGCCGTGGTGCGTGGCCGCGCCACCCTGGCAATGGTTGCGGCGATATCGTCACGGGGCGCAGCGTCAGCGCTTAGGTATGGACTGAGCAGCGTCATGACGGCGGCGAACCCTGCCAGCGCATCGTCGCCGGAGGGTGTGAGGCCAGGCCCGAGGCCGGCCAGCCCATGCGTGGCTTCAGCGACACCTGCGCTGTCCCGCCGCCAGCTTGCCAGTGCTAACATGCGCAAGGCTGGCAGCGCCATGCGTGATAGCGGCGTCTCAGGTGCAGGTTGCCCCAGCAGCAGTGGTCCGATCAGGGGAGCAAGCCCGCCTCGCTGGGGCTGAGCGGCGAGATGGTGAGCAAGCAAGCGTATATGATGTAGGGCCGTCTTGCGGCTCCAACGATAATCCGCTATTCCTGGTCGCGGCTCCCAGGGAGGTGTTTGGGGCAGGTGGAGTGAGAAATCACGGGCCGGAATGCGCAGGCTTGCGCTGCCAATCCAGACTTGCATACCCGGGCGCAGGCCGTGAAGTAATTCCTCCGCCACAACTGGCGGCAGCCTCGCGCTGTTTGGCATGCGTGGCAACTCGCTGCTCAGCAGAGCCAGCATCGTATCATCAAGAGTGATATTTACGGCGTGGCGAAAGACGCTGTGGACGGAGCCGGCACGTGACGCCTGCGCGAACAGCGGCTGGATGGGCCGGCTATAATCCAGGGCTAGCAGGGAAACGGTCATGCCGCACCTCTTGGTGATACTTGTCAGCGATGATGCCAAAATATTACCACATTTGCGGCCGGTTGCGATTGTTTCGCATCCCCTTAACTCGCCGGGTCCAACTGACCCGCAACAGGCTCTGCTCAGCAGAACCATGATTCGGTCAGGTGAGGCAAGATCTTGCGCGGCCCGTAGCCACGCAGTGCGCACGAGACACACATATCCTGACTACTAGCAGCAAGCGCCAGTGCCTTGACGTGGAAAAACGTTTCGATAGGGTCTGCTTGCACACGCTGGGCTTTCTCTACCAGCGCTGCCACCTGGCGCTGCAGGTCATCCATACGCGGGTCGGGATGCGCCCAGCGATAGGTGTAAGCGGCAGCATCAAGCTCTCCAAACCAGTTCTGTGTATCGGGTGCATCGAGCAGCGCGGAACCAGGGGGTACCAGCAGGCGAATCGAGAAATGCACAGGATCAACGTGTTCGACCAGCCGGCGCTCCTCAAAGAAGAGCAGCAGCGCTATATAGCTCTCAAGCGTTTCCCAGGGCGAGAATGGCAGCAGTGATGGCCGCAAGGGGATGCCAACCTGTTCCATCAAGTCAAATACCTCTGCCACGTTTGCACCGGTGTGTCCTTTGTTCAAGTGGCGGAGCACATCATCATTGATCGACTCGACGGCTGAGACAATGAAGGCGCACCCCAGTTCTCGAAGCTCGGGGAGCAGGTCTCGATGCTTGAGCAGGTGCTCGATTTTGATAGTTGCATCAAAGGTGACGCCTGGAAACTCTTGATGCATGGCGCGGGTGATACGCATGGCGTGGGTAGGTCCATTGAAGAAGTCGGGGTCGCCAAAGGTGATATGATGTACACCCTGGGCTACCTGTGCGCGGATGTCTGCCAGCACGATCTCGGCTGGTATGGCGAAGAAGCGACCACGGTAGATTGGCGTGATGGGGCAATGCAGGCAGGTATGCTTGCAGCCGCGCGTCGTTTCGGTATATCCCGCGAGCAGCAGATCTCCATTCAACTCCAGGCGGGCGTAGCGATCGGGGGATGGGAGTTGATGGCGCTCGGGTATCGCGAACGTGGGGCGCTGAATCCACGGCGAGCTGCTCTGTAGACGTGTGCTGACGCCAGGGATTGCAATGGGTTGATCGTTCTCCAGAGCGGCGATCAGTTTGAGTAGTGGGACTTCAAATTCGCCCCCAATGGCCGAATCGATGCAATCTTGCAAGAGGTAGTCCGCGTTGAGCGAGGCGTAGAGGCCGTAAAAACAAATATGCGCTGCTGGATTGAGCGAGCGCACGCGCTTTGCAATCTGCTGTCCCAAACGCAGGGCTGTGTGCATGGGTACCGAGACACCAACAAACTTAGCCGTAGTGATCGCCTCGTCGGTCAGCGTCTCCACGGCGGTATCTACGGGTATGGGAGTATAACCTGCCTGTTGGAGCAAGCTTTGGAGCGAGGCAAGATGAAGTGGTTGATGGCCCAGTTCATAGCATGAAATGAGCAGGATATCGCCAGCGGCTTTCATTTCTTACGGGACGGGCCGCCTCCACCTTTAGCACTCGGGCCGGCACCTGCACCAGCGGTTTCAGGTACCCATCCTTCGGGCATTTTGGCATCTTCTCCGAAGAAGAACTCTTCCATTTGCTCTCGCAAAATCTTGCGTGCTTCCGAGTCGGCCATGTTCAGCCCATAATGGTTGATGATGAGCGTGCTCTGTGCGGGCCACATATCCCAGGCCTCTTGTGAGACATGCTCATAGATGCGCTGCCCAAGCTCGCCGGGGAAAGGAGGTTTGTCCAACCCTGGAAGCTCGCGACCTAATTTGACACACATTACCGTACGTGGCATGATGATAACTCCTGGTAGATGTTACGTTGTGCTCTATAGTGAATACTACAAGATAGCATGTCGCATGTCAAATTCCACACCTCCACCACGCATCATATTTCTGGGGATGCAGGGCAATTTTTCACATCCGCCTCTGCGTGCTGTGTTGGAAGCCGGCATCGAGGTATGTGCAGTCGTCGTTCCTGCTGCGCAGGGCTTGGTACAGCATGAATTACCAGCCATCAGGAGGCGAGAGCAGCCCCAGGCATTTCGCTCGCCGCTGACTGTATTAGAATCTTCGCTCCACACCTCTATCCTGCAACTGGCCTGGGAGCGGCATATCCCGCTATGGGAAGTGCAACGACTGCCGGATCCCGAGACCATTGCGACGCTGGCGGGGTATCAGCCAGATATAATCTGCGTTGCTTGCTTCTCAAGGCGTATTCCGCGTGCCATGCTTGACATTGCCCGCCTCGGCTGCCTGAACGTGCATCCATCATTACTGCCGGCCAATCGCGGGCCAGAGCCATTATTCTGGACGTTTCGCGAGGGCAGCCGGCGCACTGGCGTTACCATTCACCTGATGGATGAGGGTATGGATACAGGCCCGATTGTGTCGCAGGAAACCTTAGAGGTGCCCGATGGGATCAGCTATGCTCAGTTGGAAACGCAGTGTGCCATGCTCGGCGGAAGGTTGCTTGCACGCAGCGTATGGGATCTCTATGACGAACTTGCCATACCTGTAGCGCAGGATGAGACGAAAAGCAGCTATCATGGATTTCCCACCGACGATGATTTTGCCGTGCCCGTGGCCGAATGGAGCGCGCGTCACGTTTATAACTTTATTTGCGGGGTAGCATCATGGGGAACGCCTATTACCTTGCATGTTGGTAATCAGCATATCCTCGTCAAAGATGCTATTTCATATAGCCGAAACAATATAGGCGAAAGAGACAGCGATGTTATAGATAGTCAGTTGGGGGGAGAAATGTGGGTGCGCTGCAAGCAGGGGGCAGTGAGGGTGAGAAGGTTTTTTTCATGAAACGTTTGAGAAACGCTCTGCTAAGAATATAGGGATAAGATAATCATACCCAGGTGATCAATAGCCACGCACCAGCAGCACCGGGCAGGGAGCATGATCCAGTACGAAACGCGCTACGTGCCCAACGGACCTGGGGCCTGGTGGAGGGCTTCCAAACCCTGGAGAGCGGGGGCAGATAACGATCAGGTCTGCGTTCCACTCCGAGACGCATTGTACAATCTCGCGTTCTGGTCTTCCCTCACGATGGAGCCTCTCCGCTCCGGGGAGATTGTGTAACCCCTCTTGCAGGATATCTTGGGCTGCGGCGGTTTCTGCGCGTCGCATGCGATCGTTGAGAGGCCCACTGGGATGACGGGGCCGCAAAAGCCCCTCGCGCTTGCGTTCGATCTCACCGTGAGGGCCGCTATCAGTGACATAGAGAAGGCCAATTGTGCGGTCATTTGGGTTTACCAGCGCAGCAAGTGCTTTACTTATCTGCTCGATGTTCGAGCCATCAAGACAACAGAGGACACGCATATCATACCTCCTAAACAAGCAGGAGCCAGATTGCTATAGCTCCTACTACGAGCATAAGCGGTGTTACGATGATACCTACTTTGAAATAGTCCAGGCCAGTTACTTCGATATTACGACGGCGAAGGATGAGCAACCAGAGCACGGTGGCGAGAGAGCCGACCGTCGTGAGGTTTGGCCCCAGGTCACTGCCGAACATGGTAGCTGCGATGAAGCCGTGCTGTATGGCCAGGGGGGCGTGCTGAATGCCGCGCAACGAAGAGGTCATTACCACCGCCATGGGAACATTATTGACCAGGTTGGTTCCCAGAGCTGATCCAAGCGTCCCTAGCATGACCGCGCCAAAGCTGGTGCCGCCGGAGAGATGAAGGAGCAGTTGACCAAATTGTGCGGTAAGCCCGGTGCTCTCTAGCGCCTGAACGACAATAAACATGCCTGCGATGAAGCCGAAGATCGGCCATGAAATCTGTTTTCCAGTGTTCCATAGGGTGATCTGTTTCCAGAAGAGCGCTCCGACCAACAAGAAGAAAGCGCCACTCAGTGCAACGAGTGAGAGCGGGAATTGTGTTGCAGCGGCAAGGATGTATGCTGCTGCCACCAGGATTACTACTGTGCATGTGTAGCGAAAGTATGCTTTGTGCTTCACCGATTCCTCAATTGAGGGCAGGCGCTTCATATCAAAGCTGCCCCGTAGCTGCCGCCGGTAGAGCAGGTAGAACACCCCGGCATTGACGCAAATGCAGAGCAGGCATGGTAAGAAGAGCAGGCGCAGGAATGTAAGCAGGTCGAGTGGGAAGCGCGTGGTGACGATAATGTTGATTGGATTGCTAACAGGCAACAGGAATGAGGCCGTGTCGGCAATGAAAGTGCAGGCGAAGAGGTAGGGGAGAACAGGGAGCCGGAGGCGCGTTACGAGGGTGTAGATAACCGGCGTCAAAATGAGGGCGGTGGCATCGTTGGAGAGCAGCATCGAGATGATGCTGCCCAGGAGAAAGGTATTCAGAAAGAGGCGCCGCGAGCTGTTCCTCGAGAGTCGTGCGGCCTGGATTGCCAGCCAATCGAAGAGCCCTGCTACTTCTGCGAGTGCTGAAAGGCTCATCATGCCGAGGAAGAAGAGAAACGTGTTCCAGTCATGCAGCAAGGTGGAGAGAGCGTCAGCGGGGCTGATGAGACCGAGGATGAGGAGCAATGCCGCTCCTGCTAGCGCGGTCAGGGCTTCGTTTACCTTCCACGGGCGAACCATGATGCCGGTGAGCGTCAGCAGGGTAATCAGCGAAATAAGTAGTGTTCTCGTGAGAGCTGGTACGTGAAAAAAGTAGAACATGGTGTACCGCCAAGGTATTCTAGTAGAATGTAACCTCTTATATATACTAGCAGGTACACGTAGCTACAGCAAGGAAGGATACATAAGTTTGTCAGCTCAACGCAATTACAGGCATAGGTGAGAGTATCCTCCTGTTATCACGTATATTAGTAAGGAGGGTCAGCCGATGCACAATTATACCGGGCAGCAATTCGGCAGCTATCGCCTGCTCCGCCTCCTTGACTCCGGTGGTTTCGCCGATGTCTACCTGGGCGAGCATATCTACCTGCACACCTCTAACGCAGTCAAAATCCTCCAGATCCACTTTTTTAACGCGGAGGAACAGCAGGACTTCCTGCGTGAGGCCCAGTTCATCGCTCATCTTCACCACCCGCACATCATCCAGGTGCAGGACTTCGGCCTCCGAGAGGGCATCCCTTTCCTCGTGATGAGCTATGCCCCGCATGGTAACCTGCGCCAGCGCCATCACGAAGGCACCCACGTCCCCCTCGCCAGCGTCGTAGCATACGTCAACCAGGCGGCGAGTGCCTTGCAGTATGCCCACCATCGCCAGCTTATTCACCGCGACATCAAGCCGGAGAACTTGCTGCTGGATGAGCACGATGAACTGCTGCTCAGCGACTTCGGCATCGCTATCATCGCCCGCAGTTCGCGCTCGCAGAGCTTGCAAGAGGTTGTGGGCACCGTGACCTGTATGGCCCCCGAACAGATCCAGGGACGCCCGCGTCCCGCCAGCGACCAGTATGCCCTGGCGGCGCTGGCCTATGAATGGCTCAGCGGCGCACCTCCCTTCGAGGGAGAAAGTGCTATCGACATCGCCAGCAAACACCTCTATGCCCCCTTGCCGCCGCTGCCCACCAGGGTCCCCGGCCTTCCGCACGCCGTCACCGCCGTCATCACCACCGCGCTCGCTAAAGACTTCCGCCAGCGCTTCGAGAGTGTGCAGGCCTTCGCCGACGCCCTGGAACGCGCCTACCGTTTCGGTACCATGCCCACGCCCGCTCTCCAGATCTCGGACAGCACAACTCTCCCCTCAGAGCGCAACGCGGCACAGCGACGAGAACAGCCCCGCGAGGGTCGCAGGCGCATCTCGCGCCGGGCCGCTCTCCTTGGCGGGGGCAGCGTTGCCGCGCTGGCTGTCGTTGGCGGCGCTTACCTGGGCTGGCTGGCGCTTGCTCCGAAGAAAACTCTCGTGGCACGCGTTACGCTCCTTTCCCCATCGCCCGCACTCACGCCCTCACCCACACCTACTACTGCCCCTACCGTGCCTGTCAGCGCCATAGGCGACACTGTATATGTCTATAGAGGTCACAGCGATTGGGTGGACACCGCCAACTGGTCGCCCAATGGGCAAAGGATCGTCTCTGGCAGCTTCGACAAGACGCTGCATGTATGGGACGCGTTCACCGGCCAGCATGAGCTTATACAGTACGATTATGCGTTTGCGAACGGAGGAGAAGGCGCTGCCTGGTCACCTGACGGCACCTCTATCGCCTCGAATCGATCTGACCAGACGGTGCGCGTCTGGGGTGTGGCTACGCAACAACAGAAGCTCAGCGTGAGCGGGAATGCGCCGATAGCCTGGTCCCCCAATGGCCGCTATCTTGCGATAGCCAGCGGGTCAGGCCCGGTATACGTGCTGAATGCCAGCACCGGAGGGATCATCGTCAGCTATCGCGGCCACATGAACACCGACCTGGGTGGCTCACTGCTTGGCATCAACACCATCGCCTGGTCCCCCGATGGTGCCTACCTGGCGACCGGGGGCAACGATGGCACCGTCCAGGTCTGGAACCCTTTCTCAGGTGCACCCATCTCAAACTTCACCGGTCACATGACGACCGGCACCTCTCTGGTGCCCGGCGCACTTCCCCTGTCATACACGCTGCATCGTCCCCTGGCTGCTCTGGCGGATCCATTCAGGCAGCACTCCCTCATAACACCCGCGCGGCCGCTCTCCGCCTCACCATATGTGATCTACAGCCTCGCCTGGTCGCCCGACGGCAACTACCTTGCCTCCGCCTGCGCCGATCGAACGGTCCAGATCTCCACCGCCATGTCAGGCCAGCACGTCTTCACCTATGGCAATCATATCGTCAATGTGCTCACCGTAGCCTGGTCTCCCAATGGCAAACGCATTGTCTCAGGCGACGCTTACAGCAAGATCTTCCTCTGGGAAGCCGCCACAGGCCAGACCATCCTCACCTACAGTGGACATACCGGCAACATCTACAGCGTGCGCTGGTCCCCCAACGGCAAGTTCATCGCCTCCTGCGCCGGGGATACCACCGTGCAGGTATGGAAGGCAACAGACTAGCAGAACATCGCAGGCCTGAGCTAAAAAGGGGTGTATCTGCCATCTTCTATTTCCTCCGTAGATAATGATTATCCGTTTTACGGATACTGCTTGTATGAATCAACCCGCCGGGCCGGTTCATATGATAGTGAAAGAAAAAAGCTACCCATCTACTCGACGGATGCACAGCTCTATGATATCATCGGTAGCGTTATCGACTGCAAGGAGGTTCAGACGACACTTTGTATCTTAAGCGTTTGGAAATGCTGGGTTTTAAGAGCTTTGCCGTGCGAACCGTGCTGGAATTCAGCACGGGTATAACGGCTGTAGTGGGGCCGAACGGCGCTGGTAAATCGAATGTTGCCGATGCGGTGCGCTGGGTGCTCGGCGAGCAGAGTATGCGCCAGTTGCGTGGCAAGAAAAGCGAAGACATTATTTTTGCTGGCGGGCACGGCAAAGCTGCGCTTGGCATGGCCGAAGTTTCGCTGACCATCGATAATAGTACGGGTTGGGTGCCTTCGGAATATAGCGAGATCACCGTGACACGGCGCAGTTATCGTTCAGGCGAGAACGAATACCTGATCAATAAACAGAAAGTGCGCCTTAAAGATGTCGTTTTACTGCTGGCCCAGGCACGTATCGGGCACGATTCTTACACGGTTGTCGGACAGGGGTTGATCGACGCCGCGCTCAGCTTGCGCGCAGAAGAGCGGCGTGGGCTATTTGAGGATGCCGCCGGCATACGTCCCTACCAGGTGCAGCGTGTCGAAGCCGAGAACCGCCTGCGCCAGACGGAGCAAAACCTTGAGCGTTTGCGCGATATCGTCAGTGAGATCGAGCCTCGCCTGGAGCCTTTAGCGGAACAAGCCCGCCGAGCGATCGAGTCCAGGCAGCTGAATAGCGAGCTGCAGGAGGTCCTGCTGACCTGGTATGCCCTGCAGTGGCGCCGCCTGCGTACCACCAGGGAACGCACAGAGGTCGCAGAACAGGAGCAGGCGCAGAAGGTTCAGCAAATGGAGCAGGCGCTGCAGGCCGCCGATGAGCACAGAGAGGCCCTGCGTGCCAGACGACGAAGCGCACAAGCCAGGATTGGCGAGGCGCGTGAAGCGTATGGCCATGCCAACGAGGTTGTACAGCGTATTGAACGCGAGCTGGCAGTCAACCAGGAGCGTATCACCAGCCTGGAGCGCCAGAGAGCGGAACAGCAAGAGGAGGAGCGACAGCTGCGCGAGCGATTGATCGCTGCTCAGCGACAGGTGATCGACCTCGAGGAACAGGGTGACCTTGCCGACGAAGCTATAGATAAGGATGCCACGTCACTGGCGATACAGGAGGGAGAGGTTGCGAAGGCGCAGAAGGAGTACGAGATGGATGAGCGGCGCCTGCGTAACGCGCAGAGTGAACTCATCCAGGTTCAGGCGCGCCTGGGGGCCAGCCAGTCAGACCTGGGCAGGCAGCAGAAGCATCTTGGAGAGCGCAATCGCACCCTGGCAGCACGGCGAGAGAGCATTGCCCAGATCAAGGAGTCCACGCGGGTGCTGGAGACGCGCCTTGTTGAAGAACGCGCACAGCTGGCGACCGCGCGCGAAGAAGAACAACAGATTACGCAGCGCAGGCAGGTGATCGCGCGTGCTATCGCGGATGCCCAACGGGAGACAGAACGCCTGAAGGCAGCGCTGGCCGAAGCTGAGAGGCTGCGCCGCACCGTTTCAGATCGCCTGAATATGCTCAGGAACTGGCGTTCGAGCCTCGGTGGGTATAGCGATGGGGTACGTGCCTTATTACGCGCCCCTGCGGGCAAGCTTACCGGCATCATTGGCCCCGTTCCCCAACTCGGTGTCGCGCCTGCCGGTTTGGAGACTGCGCTGGAAGCAGCGCTTGGCCCATATGTGCAGGCTGTAGTGGTGCAAACGCTCGACGACGCTCGTGCTTGCCTGGATTATCTACAGGCGACGAAGGCGGGGAAGGCAATGGTCGTGTGGATGGACGGAGGTATTGAAGATGCCCAACCTCAAAAAGAAGAGGCCGCCCTCAATCGCCTGCTTGCTGATCTACCTGCGCTGCGAGATCATGTGCGTGGCATGGCGTGGCGCTTTATGCAGTGCGAGCAACGCTACCAACCCCTCTTTCGCCGGGTGCTGCGGGGAACCGTCATCGTAGATGAACTGGAGACTGCGCGTAAGCTGCTCGACTTCCTGTTGCGCTCGCATGGTGTTCCTGCCGATTCCTATTATATTGAGAAGCTTGTAACGCGCGGCGGGGAGGTGCTCCACATCGGTGGGTGGCTTGCCGGAGGAAGCGCTAAGGATGGTGGTCAACAGGGATTGCTGGCCTACGAGCGTGAATTGCGCGAACTGCCCCAGCAACTCGAGGAGCATTTAGCACTGATTGACCGGCTGAATGCGGATATAAGCGAGATGCAGCGAAGCCAGGAGGCGCGTCGTATCGAGCAGAACGCGGTGGACAAAGAACTGCAGAAGAATGCAGCCCGCATCAATGATTTGAGCAGAAAGACGGGAGAAACGCAGCGGGAGCAAGAACGCCTGCAAACCGAGCTACAACTGGCAAGCTCGGTTGAGCAGCAATTGGCGGCTGAGCTGGCAGGGTTGGAACAAGAAGTGCAGGCGGCGCTAGAGCGCGTGCAAGCGCATGAGAAGTCGCAGCGTGAAATGACCGGTCTGGTCGAGGAACTACAGAGAGAGGTAGAGGAGCGAACAATCGCCTATCGCCGCCAGCAGGATGACCTGGGCAGGGCGCGCACTGCGCTGGCAGTGAAGCGGCAGGAGGCGAAGTCGCTCCGCCAGCAATTGCAGGTGCAACAAGCGCAGGTACAGGATCTCAAGTTGCAGGTTGAGCAGCACATAACTCGTATGAAAGAGGCTGGTAAACGGCACCAGGCATTGCAAGAATCTGTCATAACGCAGCGCAGCGAGCTTGAGCAGGCTCAAAGGCATACCCAGGTCCTGACCGATGCGCTGCGCGTTGCTGAGGAAGAGGCCGGTGAACTCGATCAGCAGGTCATAGCGGTGGAGCAAGAGATTTTGCAGGTGCGTCATACAATGGCTGAGCTGGAAGTGACCTATCGCCATTGCTTGCTGGAGAGCCAGAAGGCGCGAGATGCCGTTGATGCGTTGTTGGAGCAATTACACGAAGAAATGGGCGTCGCGGATCCCAAAGAACTGGTCGGGTATGCTGCTAACGGCTATAAAGTTCCGGAAGCGCCGGATGAAAGCGATACGGCGGAGGGTGAGACGGAGATACTTTCGCAGGAAGAGGAGGCGCAACTGCGCAAACTGCGCAGACGAGTTGATAGCCTGCGCAGCCGCCTCAAGGCCCTTGGGGGTAGCGATCCCGACGCACCGCAACAGTACGAAGAGACGTGTGCCCGTTATGAGTTTCTCACCACGCAAATTGGCGACATGGAGCAGGCTGCTTTGCAGTTACATACGATCATCGGCCAGCTTGACGCAATGATGGCACGCCAGTTCGAGAACACGTTCCAGGCCGTGAATACGCGTTTCCGCGAACATTTCACAACGCTTTTCAATGGCGGCAGTGCACGCCTTGAACTGACCGTGTCCAGAAATGAGGAGGAGAATGGCTTGTATGCATCCAGTATGCCGGCAGGGGTTGAGGTAATCGTGCAGCCCCCGGGCAAGAAGGTGCAGGATTTGTCGCTGCTCTCGGGCGGGGAACGCGCATTGGTCTCGGCGGCGCTGCTCTTTGCCTTGTTGGAGATCAACCCGCCGCCTTTCTGCCTGCTCGACGAGGTAGACGCGGCGCTGGACGAGTCCAATCTAACACGCTTCTGCGACATCCTGAAGCGCCTGGCCCAACGCACGCAGTTTATCGTGATTACGCATAACCGTGTGACGATGATGGAGGCCCAGGTGATTTACGGAATCTCGATGGGCAGTGATAGCGTTTCGCGCGTGCTTTCTTTGAAGCTGGAAGAGGCTCCGGCTGCGGGGGATCGATAGAGTCGGTTTTCCTGTCCTGGTTTCAGCGGCGGCGACTGGTGGCTGGTCTCGTAGTATGTGCGAACTGAGGAATTGATCGTTAAAGCTATTGACAGGCTTTGCTGACTGTGATAGTATACACCGTGTCAAGAGGAACCGCCTGTATGTGCAGGTGAACCGGTGACAATTGCGAAGAGGGTACACCCGTTCCCATCCCGAACACGGAAGTTAAGCTCTTCAGCTCCGACGATACTTTGGGGGCAGCCCCACGGGAAAATAGGACGTCGCCGTTTCACCCGCCCATAGGGGCGGTTTTTTGTGGGGTACGAATTAGCTACACCTCAAGCAGTGCCTCCACCAGTTGATCTATCTCCTCTTCGGTATTGTAGAACCCTGTTGAGATACGCAGCGAATTCGTGGTAGGGATACTGCGGATGTAGATATTGTGTTTGTCGCTCAGGTACATGACGACCTCGCTCACATCACGATCTTCCAGCTTAAACGCAACCAGGCCGCTCTCTCCCGGACGTGGTGTAAGCAAAGTAAGCCCGGGCACTGCTTTGAGGGCGTTATATGCATAGGTGCTCAAGGAGGCGATGCGCTCGAAGATCCATGTGTAGCCAACAGTTTCCTCCAGCCAGTTCAGCACTGCCGACTGACCGGCCAGGGCTGCGGTCTGCCGGCCTCCTGCCTCAAAGCGCTGCGCACTCTCGAGCAATTCCCATTCCATCCCTTCTTCGTGTTTGCAGGACCAGTAGCCAACGTAGGTGGGGGCGACGTAATGAAGCGCCTCCCTGCGGACATATAATGCTCCTGTGCCATCCGGCCCGCATAACCATTTCTGCATAGGGATAGCGTAGAAGTCGATACCGAGCGCCGTTACATCAACGGGTATCGCGCCTGCAGACTGTGCGCCATCGATCAGCACGGGTATACCCCATTCGCGGCCCATGTAGCCGACTTCGCTGATATTGAGGACTACTCCCGTGGTCCAGGTGACATGCGAGATGGAGATCAGGCGCGTGCGGGGTGTCACGAGATCCGCGATGGCTTTGAGAACGGGACGTTGTGCCTGCGGGCCGATATCGGCGATACGAATGACAATGCCGAATCGATCACGCAATTGGTAAAGAGGCGCAAGCAGGCTGATATGCTCGTGGCTGGTCGTTATAACCTCGTCACCCTCATGCCAATGAAAGCCGTGACTGATGATGTTGAGGCCTTCGCCGGTGTTGTCGGTCAGGGCGATCTCGCCGGGGTCAGCGTGCAGGAGACGGGCAGCGCTGCTGCGTGCGTTGTCGTAAATCTTTCCCATCGTTTCAAATGCTGCCGCCCCTAGACGGCCATTTTGCAGTTCGTACTGGATGCGCTCCTGCATAGCCAGTGCTACGCAGTTCGGCAGGGGGCCAAAGGTGCCCGTGTTGAGATACAGGTGCGACGTGGTGACCGGCATTTCCTGGCGAATACGCTGTACGTGGGAGAGGTTGGGCAAGGTATGGCTCCCTTTCTGGACATATTAAGCTGTAGAGTACCTAATCATTATACACTATACGGATGAGACAGGTTGCGTACCACACCACTCTCTAGCAGCACCAGGGCCTCGTGTAGAGGCACATTCCGTTCATGACGATGCTCATAACGCTTTCATGACACCTCGTCGTCATACTTGGAAGAGAGAATGCTTTTTTACTGTAGCCAAAAAATCCGCTACAGGTAGCGAGACAGGAGGACCATATGCGAAAATTCCGCGAGATGACGGGAACAGCTTCACCGCGTAAACGCTTTGAGGTGCAGTTGAGCGGTCCCGATTTGTTACATGAGCCTTTTTTGAACAAAGGTGACGCCTTCACCACCCAGGAGCGGGAAACCTTTGGCCTGACCGGCCTGCTGCCGGAAGCAGTTTCGACACTCGACGAGCAGGTGAAACGCGCCTATCTTCAGTACCAACAACAACCGGACGATCCGCGGAAGAACATCTACCTCAATATGCTACAAGACAGTAACGAAGTCCTGTTTTACAGGCTGCTGTCCGAGCATATGTATGAGATGTTGCCGGTCATTTATGATCCGACGGTGGCCGTCGCGATCGAGCAATACAGCCTCGAGTACCGCCGGCCCCGTGGCGTCTACCTTTCCATCGATCATCCTGAACGGATCGAAGCGTCGTTGCGCAACTATGGCGCGGGACCCGACGACATCGATCTGCTCGTGGCCACCGACGCGGAAGAGATCCTCGGTATCGGCGATTGGGGCGTCGGTGGCATCCAGATTTCCGTTGGCAAGCTTGCCGTCTACACCGCTGCCGCGGGTATCGATCCGGCGCGCGTGATTCCCGTCATGCTCGACGTCGGGACGAACCGCGAAAGCCTGCTCAACAATCCTTACTACATCGGCAACCGGCATGCTCGCGTGCGTGGCGAACGCTACGATGCCTTCATCGATGCCTACATCACCACGGCCACCAGGCTCTTCCCCAAAGCGCTCTTGCACTGGGAAGACTTCGGACCCAGTAATGCCAGGCGCATCCTGGAGAAGTACCGTCGCCAGATCTGTACTTTCAATGATGACGTCCAGGGAACCGGTGCCATTACGCTGGCCGCGATCTACACCGCATTACGCGTGGCGCAAACCGATATGCGGGAGCAGCGCGTGGTCATTTTCGGCGCTGGCACGGCTGGCATCGGCAACGCCGATCAGATCCGCATCGCCATGATGCAGGCTGGGCTCTCCAAAGAAGAGGCGACGCGCCATTTCTGGTGCGTGGATATCCAGGGCCTGCTGCTCGATACCATGGGTGCTGCCTTGCGCGACTTCCAGGTCCCCTATGCGCGCGCTGCCTCCGAGGTCAAAGACTGGAAGCATGATATGCCCGGGGGCGGCATCAGCCTGGCTGAAGTCGTGCGCCAGGTCCACCCGACCATGCTCATTGGCACCTCGACCGCGCCTGGAACGTTTACCGAGGCGATCGTGAAGGACATGGCGGCCCATACCCAGCGTCCGATCATCTTTCCACTCTCCAACCCGACCCAACTGATAGAAGCGAGCGCCAGCGATCTGATCACCTGGACGGATGGACGTGCGCTGGTGGCCACCGGCATTCCTTCGCACCCGGTCACCTATAAGGGCACGACGTACGTGATCGGACAGGCCAACAATGCGCTGCTCTATCCCGGTCTGGGTCTGGGCACGATCGTTGCGCGCGCGCGTCAGGTCAGCGATGGCATGTTCACCTCTGCCGCAAAAGCCGTAGGAGATCAGGTAGATGCGAAACAGCCCGGAGCGTCCCTCCTGCCACACGTGGACAATCTGCGCGCTGTCTCCGCCACGGTGGCCGTTGAGGTGGCCAAGACCGCCGCGTCCGAGAAACTGGCACGCGTGGAACTCACCAACGTGATTCAGCAGGTCCAGGATGCGATGTGGCAACCGGAATATCCAGAGTTGCTGAGCAGCGTTGCAGCAGGGAGCCGAAGATGAGTAGCAGTGCCCAGCACCACGAGACGCGAGCGGCAACAACGGTTCGCGATCTGCCGATCGGGATTCAGGCTTCGGGCATGCGCCAGGAATCGGACTCGATGGGAACCATCGAAGTCCCGGCAGATCACTACTGGGGGGCGCAGACACAGCGCTCCCTGATCCACTTCTCCATTGGGGACGATCATATGCCCAAGGCGGTCTACCATGCCTATGGGTACGTGAAGAAGGCGGCGGCCATGGTCAACGCCGAGGCGGGGAAACTTTCCAAGGACAAAGCGGACTTGATCAGCAAGGTGGCCGACGAGGTGATCGCAGGCAAACTGGACGGTGAGTTTCCGCTCTATGTCTGGCAGACGGGCTCCGGCACGCAATCGAATATGAACGTGAATGAGGTGATCTCCAACCGCGCGATCCAACTCGTCGGGGGCAAACTGGGTAGTAAAACACCCGTTCACCCCAATGATGATGTAAACATGTCGCAGTCCTCCAATGATACTTTTCCCACCGCGATGCATATCGCCACGGTGCTGGAGTTCGCGGATCGCCTCATCCCCAACGTCAAGGCGCTCAGGGACGCGCTGTGGAACAAGGCCGTCGCATGGGTGGACGTGGTCAAAATCGGGCGCACCCACTTGCAAGACGCGACCCCCCTCACCGTTGGCCAGGAGTGGTCGGGGTACGCGACACAACTGAGCGATGCGTTAGCGCTCGTGCAGCAGTCGATGCACGGGCTGTATCAGCTGGCCGCCGGTGGGACCGCCGTTGGCACAGGGCTCAATACACTGCCGGATTTTGGACCCAAGATCGCCGCCGAAATCGCACGTCTCACCGGACATCCCTTTGTGAGCGCGCCGAATAAATTCGCCGCGCAGGGATCGTTGGACGCGATGGTCAATGCCAGTGCGGCCCTGCGCAGCCTGGCGGTCGCGCTGATGAAGATCGCCAACGACCTGCGCTGGCTGGGGTGCGGACCACGGGCGGGTCTGCATGAACTCAACTTGCCCGCCAACGAACCAGGCTCGTCGATCATGCCGGGAAAAGTGAACCCGACGCAGGAGGAGGCGATGGTCATGGTGTGCATCCAGGTGATCGGCGATGACAGTGTGGTGGCGTTCGCTGGCTCGCAAGGCAACTTCGAACTCAACGCCATGCGCCCAATCATCATCAACACGGTGTTGCACTCAGCGCGTATCCTGGGGGACGCCTGCGAGAAACTACGCCAGTTTGGCATCGAGGGCATCACGCTGGATACCGAGCGGATCAGCACGTACGTCAACGAGTCGCTGATGCTGGTGACCGCGCTCAGCCCGGTCATCGGGTATGACAAAGCCTCGGTGATCGCTCACAAAGCGCTTGACGAACACACCACCTTGCGTGCAGCAGCTCTGAAGAGTGGCTACATCGGCGCCGAGGAGTTTGATAGGATCGTGGTGCCGGCCCGTATGGTCGGCGACCCCCACAAGGATCTGGAGGAAACCCGTAAAGTGCTTGGGCCATAAGGCTTTAAGGAAGAAAGGAAACGAAAGGGAAACTCACATGCAAAAGACTTCGCAACAACGCAGTGACGAGCTGAACCAGGTGCCGCAACCGATCCGGGGCAACCTGGGCTCGTCTATCCTGGGCCCGCACAACGTGCCCGTGGAGCGCGAGAACCCCGACCTGCTGGCCTCCCCCTATACCGACAACGGCACGATCCCTAACCTCAAGTTCTCCTTCGCCACCGCGCGCAACCGCCTCGTCACGGGTGGCTGGGCGCGCGAGGTGACGGTGCGCGAGCTGCCGGTCGCCACGGAACTTGCCGGGGTCAACATGCGCCTGAAACCCGGTGGTATCCGTGAGATGCACTGGCACAAGGAGGCCGAATGGGCATACATGCTCGCCGGGCGTGCCCGCATCACCGCCGTCGACGAACAAGGACGCACCTTCATCGACGACGTCGGCGAGGGCGACCTGTGGAACTTCCCGTCGGTCATCCCGCATTCGATCCAGGGCTTGGAAGAGGGCTGCGAGTTCCTGCTGGTGTTCGACAACGGCAGCTTCTCGGAGAACGAGACCTTCCTGATCACGGACTTGTTCAAGCACACCCCGCGCGACGTGCTGGCCAAGAACTTCGGTGTCCCAGAGGCCGCCTTCGCCAACATCCCGATCGACGTCGAGCACGAGCGGTACATCTTCTCCGGCAAGGTGCCCGGACCGATGAGCGCCGATGTGGTTCAATCGGGAGCGGGCATCGTGCCCCAGACCTTCAGCCACCACATGATGGCCCAGGAACCGATCAAGGCGGCGGGAGGCTGGGTGCGCATCACCGACTCCTCCAATTTCCCGGCCGCGACCACCATCGCGGCGGCGCTGGTGAACATTGAGCCGGGCGCGATGCGCGAGATCCACTGGCACGCCAAAGACGAGTGGCAGTATTACATCTCGGGGCGCGGGCGCATGACCGTGTTCGCGTCGGGCGAGAAGGCGCGGACCTTCGACTACCAGGCGGGCGACGTGGGCTACGTGCCGTTCGCGATGGCGCACTACGTCCAGAACCTGGGCGACGAGCCGCTGCGCTTCCTGGAGATGTTCCGCAGCGCCCGCTTCATGGACGTGTCGCTCAACCAGTGGATGGCGCTGACGCCGCCCGAGTTGGTGCAGGCCCACCTGAACCTGGACCCGCAGACGATGGCCGCCCTGCGCAAGGACAAGCCCATCATTGTGCGGTAGCCAGGCGGGCACATGCGTCGCAGGTGCCTGTGGGAGGTGGCGATGCGACACGCTGTTGCGCTACCTGGAACTGTTCAAAAGCGCCCGCTTCGCCGACGTCTCGCTGAACCAGTGGATGGCCTTGACCCCACCGGAACTGGTGCAGGCACACTTGAATCTGACCCCGGCCGTGATGGGCGCATTGCGCAAGCAAAAGAGGCCTATTGTCTAAGGAAGGAGAGGAAGAAATGAAGATAGGGAAGCCGGGGAAGCTGATGACGCTTCCCCACACAGAGGCGATGCATACCGCAACAGCAGGAAATGAGATCACGCTTCCAGATCTGCTGCGCGCCCCGCACGAACGTGGACGTATCGGTCTCTTACTCCTGCTGTTGACGCTCACCGCGGCATGGATCGACATGCTGTCTTACCTCTCTCTGGGTCGCGTGTTCGCCTCGTTTATGACGGGCAACCTCCTGTTCATTGGACTGGGCGTGGCTCAGGGAAATAGTGGACTCCTGATACGCGCCCTCGTCGCGGTGCTGGTCTTCCTCGTTGGTGTCACATTCGGCTCGTTTTGCCTTGAACGAGCGCCACAGCAACAAACCAGGACTGCCTGGCACAACACGTTCGTCCGCTACCTGCTGATGGAATGGCTCCTCTTGCTCGTCTATGCCATCATATGGCTAGTGACGAGCAACCTGAGTCAGCAAGGAGGAGTGCAG
>WNEZ01001087.1_pt1 | contig 22538 bp, 19 predicted proteins | sample 5400521 | NCBI WGS metagenome assembly WNEZ01 (sample SAMN13153339, study PRJNA577476) | soil metagenome | isolation source: 120 cm saprolite under Douglas fir tree site 2 hole 1 replicate 1 | place: USA:California | collected 2015-04-18 | reverse complement strand
ACCGTGATTCCCGGCTTCCTGGTTTCGGCTGTGGTCGAGTGTAAATACGGAGCACACCCTTCGCCGGTGCAGGGCTATTACAAGCGCGACGATGCTTTCTTTCAGCAGTATCACGCGGAAACCAAGACACAGGCGGATTTCAACACCTGGGCGCAGAAATGGATTGATGGTGTTGCGGATCGCAAAGGGTATGCAGACCAGCTGGGCCGTTCACGTCTGGCCGAACTGGGAGTGAAGAATCACGCGTATGCTGCGCAGACGGATTATGGTTATTAGCTGCTAGCCACTAGCCACTAGCTGCTGGCTTATAAAGTTGCGGACAGAGTCTCCGGGAAGCGAATCGTAACAGGGCACGAGCCCAGCCCTATGCCTTTAGGCATGGGTGAGCGAAGCGAAAAAGTGCCGCAAATGCTGGAAATATTGGGCTTTAGCCCCTGAAAAGCATCTCGCTGGTCCGATAAAGACCTGTAAGCCACTAGGAACCAGAGAACGCATACGCAAATATTGGATCGGGCCGCGTAGAACATTTATGCTGATGGAAGGCAATCCAATACAGAGCTATAGATCGCTGCTAGGAGCCAGAAGCTAGCAGCTAAAAGCTAACCATGAAAAAAGAACTCATCGAACTCCGGGTGAACGGCCGCCGTCATGAACTGGCGGTAGAGCCCAGCGAACTGCTGCTGGACGTGCTGCGTCGTGACCTGCAGCTGACCGGCTCCAAGCGCGGATGCGATGATTCTTCCTGTGGCGCATGTACCGTGTTAGTGGATGGTGTCCCCACGCTGGCTTGCACCATGCTTGCATTCAGCGCTGCTGCCAATGGTCCGGTCACACCCGACATTACAACGGTGGAAGGCATTGCTGATCACGGAGCTCTGGCGGCCATCCAGAAAGCTTATGGCGACTGGGGCGGCGCACAATGCGGTTTCTGTACACCGGGCTTTATGATCACCGTGAAAGCATTGCTCGATCGTAATCCCGAGCCCACGGAAGATGATATTCGCCATGCGCTCAGTGGGAATTTGTGTCGCTGTACCGGTTACACGCAGATGTACCAGGCGATTAAAGCGGCGATTGCGGCGGAACAGGGAAGGTAGGGTCTTGTTGTTTTTATCCCGAGCGAGGGAACCCCTACATAGCCGATGATTCGCGGGGGAATGGTTTTACTAAGGGCCAAAGGCTAAAGGCCAAGTGCTTCTGAGCGAGTAGGGATCTCTCGCTGCGCTCGAGATTTCAGAAACACATCGGGATGTGAAAAATATATGTCCGACTTCTCCATCATCGGGAAACGCGTAGCCCTGGTTGACTCGGCGGGCAAGACCACGGGTCAGGGGAAGTATACTGACGATCTCTCACTGCCCGGCATGCTTTACGGCAAGATCCTGCATTCGCCTTTGCCTCACGCCAAAATAAAGAAGATAGACAGCCTTCGCGCGGAAGAACTGGAAGGCGTGATCTGCGTGGTGACCGGGCCGGACGCGCCGAACAAATACGGCATTCTGCCCGTCGGCCATGATGAGACTGCGTTAGCGGTGGAAAAAGTCCGGTACGTGGGCGATAACGTTGCCTGCGTGGTGGCCACCTCGGAGGCCATTGCAGAGCGCGCCGTTGAGCTGATTGATGTTGAGTATGAGCCGCTGCCCGCATGGTTTGATCCGGAAGACTCGATGAAAGCGGAGAATAACTGGATCCATCCCCAGCGCCCGCACAACATCGAAAAAGACTATCACCATGTGTTTGGCGATCCCGACCGTGGATTTGCCGAAGCGGAAGTTGTCGTCGACCACCGCTACATTGCCAATGAGGTCACGCATGCGGCCATGGAACCGCACTCGACGCTGGCATCGTTTGAAATCGATTCAGCTACCGGACAGCCCGGTCGCCTTACGGTATGGTCATCAACGCAGGTGCCGTATTACCTGCAACATAAGCTATCCATTGTGCTGGAAATGCCCATGTCGCAGATCCGGGTGATCAAGCCTCTGGTCGGCGGCGGCTTTGGTGGCAAGAGTGAAGTTATCCCCATTGAGATCATTGCAGCCGTGGCAGCACGCAAGGCGAAAGCGCCGGTGAAGATCACCTACACGCGTGAAGAAGTTTTCTGGGCGCATCGCGGACGTCCCCGCACCATCATTGATATGAAGGTTGGCGCCAAAAAAGATGGCCGTCTAACGTCGGTGGCCGCGCGCGTCGTACAGGATGGCGGCGCTTACTGCTCTTATGGCGTGGTGACTATCCTTTATTCAGGCGCGTTGCTGGGCGCACTTTACGATATTCCCAACATCCGTTATGACGGGTTCCGCGTGCTTACCAACAAGCCGGCCTGCGGAGCCATGCGGGGACACGGAACAGTCAACGTACGCTTCGCCTTTGAATCGGCACTGGATGAGATCGCGACCAGGATTGGCCTCGATTCGGCGGAGATACGCCGTCGCAACCTGCTCAAGCCGCCATGTGTCACGGTGAATAATCTGCGCGTGCAGAGCTATGGTCTTCCGGAATGTATTGAAAAAGTGGTTGAGCGCTCTGACTGGAAGCGGCGCAAAGGCCACTTGGCGTTAAAGCGTGGATTGGGAATCGCATGCAGCCATTACGTCAGTGGCGCTGCCAACAGCATCATTCGTTCAGACATGCCGCACTCCACGGTGAATATCAAAATTGATCGTGACGGTGGAGTGGTGGTTTACACCGGAGCGTCAGACATCGGCCAGGGCTCTGACACCATGGTGGCGCAGATTGTTGCCGAAGTCTTGGGGATCAATCTGGCGCGAATCAAGATCGTCTCGGCTGATACGGATCTCACGCCCATTGACATTGGCTCCTATTCCAGCCGCGTTACTTTTATGAACGGCAATGCCAGCATGCGTGCTGCGCAGGATGTGAAAAATAAAATCATCACTGCGGCGGCCAGGAAATTAAATTGCGCACCGCACGATGTGATGATGCGTAACGATCGCGTGTGGAAACGTGGAGGCATCGGCGCGGCCACGCACGAATCTCTGGCGATGGGAAGTGTTGAAGCTTCTCAGGCTACGGTGCAGGAAGTGAGCGGTCAGGTTGAAGGCCAGACTCTGCGGGGATCATTGCAGCAGAAGCGCAAAGATGAAGGCCCCAAAGACCAGATGAGCTTTGAAGAGGCCGTTGTCTCTGCCATCGATTTCACAGGCGCGCTGAGTGGAACCGGCTCCTACGCTCCGCCCAAAGATGCGCGTGGCGGCGCTTTCAAAGGCGCAGGGGTCGGACCGTCCCCCGCCTATTCCTACGCAGCACAAGTGGCTGAGGTCATCGTCGATACCGAAACAGGCGAGGTCACGGTCCATAAAATCTGGGCGGCACACGATTGCGGTCGGGCACTCAATCCTGTTTCAGTAGAAGGCCAGGTGATCGGCTCAGTGTGGATGGGACTTGGCCAGGCCTTGCAGGAAGAGATGGTCTGGAAAGACGGGCTGCTGATGAATCCGGGAATGCTGGAATACAAGTCGCCGTCCGCGACAGAGTCGCCGGAGATCGAAGCCATCATTGTTGAGTCGGTCGATCCAGAAGGCCCGTTCGGAGCTAAAGAGGCAAGCGAAGGCTCGCTGGCGGCGACTATCCCTGCCATCGCAAACGCTATTTATGACGCGGTAGGTGTGCGCCTGCGCGAAGCGCCCTTCACGCCGGAGCGCGTGCTGGCTGCTCTGCGGCAGAAAAATCAGGAAACGCGGGCGCTGGAGATCACTCGCGGAGCAGACCCGTCTGCGCCCAAGACATTCCGCGAGCATGGTGGATCACTGTGGTACAAAGGCAAAGGCCCGGACAGGCATGAAGAAGATGCCTCGCGCAGGCACGTGATTGTAGAAGAATGATGAAAAGCTACCACGGAGGCACTGAGACACGGAGGAAATTTGGAAATTGAGTAATTTCGTAATTGACGGCAGATGATCGTCTCATCCAATTACCCGATTACCAAATTACCCAATTACAAAATCAGCCCATGAGCCTTCCATCATTCACATTACTCCGCCCCCGCACCATCGAAGAAGCCGTGGCTTACATGCTGGAATACAGCCAACATGTGCAGATTCTGGCCGGAGGCACGGACCTGCTCCCGTCGATGAAGCAGAAGCTCTTCACGCCGGAATACGTCATGGACATTCGCGGCATTGACGAGCTGCACGGCATACAGGTCCGGCCCGGTGTTGGCGTGGAGATTGGCGCACTCAGTTCGCTTTCGGCCATTGAAGACTCCGAATATCTGCGCCGCAACTATCGTGTCCTGCATGAGGCGGTCAAGACCGTTGCGTCGCCCATCCTGCGCAATATGGGCACGCTGGGCGGTAACATCTGTCTGGACACTCGCTGTGTCTGGTACAACCAGTCACTCCAATGGCGACGTTCCTGCGGTTTCTGCATCAAGAAAGATGGCGACCTTTGCCATGTGGCTCCGGGCGGACAGAAATGCTGGGCCACCTTCTCCGGCGACACGCCGCCGGCGCTACTTTGTCTGGGTGCGGAACTGGAGATTGTGGGACCGGTGGGTGTGCGTCGCATGGCGCTCAAGGATTTTTATACCAACGTGGGCGATGCGCGCATGCGGCTTGAAAAACATGAAATGATTACGCGCGTCTTCCTGCCGCAAACCTCGGCGGGATGGAAGGGAAGTTACCAGAAGCTGCGCTTGCGAGGATCCATCGACTATCCTCTCGCTGGTGTCGCCGTTGCACTCAAACAAAACGGCGGTCCCATTGAGGCCGCACGCATGGCGATCACCGCCGTAAATCCTGCACCACTGCTGGTGCCCGGCGCTGAACATGCACTGGTAGACAAAAGAATGGACGAGCATCTGGCCAACGTGATGGGAGAACTGGCGGCCAAGGTTGCCAAGCCGCTCACTACCTCCGCCATGACGCCGGAATATCGCCGGGAGATTGTGCGCGTGTTTGCGAAGAGGGCTGTGATGGCGGCGAGCAGCGGTACTTAGTTGTTGGTATTTGGTAGTTGTTTTCATTTGCGCTCTTTGGGCCTGGATTTGAAAACCAAGTACCAAAAACCAAGTACCTGTAATCTGCTGCTCAATGCAGTTGGCTCGTTCGTCAGGGCTCGGAAACATTGAAGGACCATGATAATCACTGACTGCCACATCCACATTCAACCCGCTGAGATGTTCAAGGCCGGGCCGCTTGAGGTGATGAAGAAAGCCCGCGGTCATTATGACGACATCCTCGAGTATTGCCGGTCACCGAAGGCAATGCTCAAGTACATGGATTCCATCGGTCTGGAACGCGCCGTGCTCATTAATTATGTTGCGCCGGACACTATGGGCTTCACGCATGAGGTCAATGCCTGGGTGACGAATTACTGTAAGGAAAATCCCCGGCGGCTCATCCCTTGTGGAAGCGTTCATCCCAAACATAGCTTGAACGTCCAGAAAGACATGGATGAGATCGTGCGGCTGGGCATCCGGCTGATCAAGATCCATCCGCCACACCAGTTGATCTATGCCAATGATTATCTGAACGGCCTGAAGGAGTTGGAAACTATTTATCGCGCCGCAGAAGCCAATGGCATACCGGTGATGGTGCACACAGGCACGTCGATCTTTCCGGCTGCCCGCAATAAATACGGAGATCCCATTTATCTTGACGACGTTGCTGTCGATTTCCCCGGGTTAAAGATATTGATGGCCCACGGTGGCCGGCCGCTCTGGATGGACACTGCGTTTTTCCTGCTGCGACGGCATCGCAACATGTACCTGGATATCAGCGGAATCCCGCCCAAGCTGCTGCTCAGCTACTTTCCCCGGTTGGACGAGATTGCCGCGAAAACGTTGTTCGGAACCGATTGGCCGAGTCCCGGCATCCCGGACATCAGACAAAACATAGAGCAATTCCAGGAACTCTCGCTATCGCCAGAAATGAAAGAGCAGATATTGAGTAGGACGGCACTCGACCTGTGGCCGGAATAGACCTAAAACTAAAAAGAGACGCAGCCTGAACTGCGTCTCCATCAGGTGTGAAGCCTATCAGCGCTCGTTAGACGACCGTGCGGCGACCGGCCACAAGATGCCATACCAGAGAGATGACGGCGAGCACGAGCAGAAGATGAATCAAACCGGTGGTTACGTGGAAAGCTGTGAAGCCAAGAATCCACATCAGGAACAACACCAGCGCAATTACTAGAAGCATTTGGACCCCCAAATCGGAATCAGTCTCACTTACTACGATTCTTAGCCTTTGAGGTCTGTTGCTCTACCGGTGAAGTTAAAAATGGCTGCAGCGGGCAACTCGAGCACAAAGCCACGCTGCGACAGAGTTGGTTGCCAACGCGGACAATCAAGGCATGCAGCTCATTGTAATGCTGCGCCAGCTCAGTGCGCGCCGTGCGGCTCATGCGTGACGGTGCGTGCCTCGGCTCACTATGCGCACCCGCGATCGCAAGCTCATCTGGCGCAGCGGAGTTTACGGCTAGCTCCATCATGGCGCGAATTTCTTCGTACCTGGTCGTCTGTGTGATCAGGCCATGCCGCTCCAGAATGCGTCGCGTGTAGGCGTCCACCACAAACACAGGATGGTTACCCGCATAAAGAAGGATGGAGTCGGCGGTCTCCGGGCCAACGCCATTCAAGGCAAGTAGCTCATCTCTAAGTCGCGCCGTGGGTTGAGCAAACATCCGGTCAAGCGAGCCTTTATACTTTTCATCAAGGTATTCCATAAAGACTTTCAGCTTGATGGCTTTCTGGCGATAGTAACCGGAAGGCCGTATCAGTTCCTGCAGACGTTCCAGCGGCATTGCGCGCATCGCCTTTGGGCTGAGTGCGCGCGCCTTGCGCATATTCACCATGGCTTTTTCCACGTTCAGCCAGTTGGTATTTTGGGTGAGATAAGCGCCAACAATCACCTCAAAGCGGGACTGCGCCGGCCACCAGTTCTGCGGACCCCAGCGGCGCAGCATGGCATGGTAATAGTCAACAATCGTGGCAGATCGGCTGATTGCCAATGCGGTCTCGGCAGAAGCCTTCGCAGCGGAAATGGCTGAGCTTTTCAGATTGGGTCGTCTGGCGATGGAGTGCTGCCTCTGCGACCATCATAAGTGAATCAGGCCAGGGCGTGGATCAAACCGCCTTAATTGGCCGGGGTATGATACTGGGCCTGCATGTCACAGGATTCGCGGCAGGCCCGGCAGTAATACTGGCCATCTTCGCACAGGCGGGCATCAAACTGGCCGCGGCAAAGCCAGCAATACTTGGTGCATGCGCAGCGGCGTTCGACCTGGTCGCACAGGCTGCAAATGTAATCCTTGGGCATAGCCGGAGATTATCCCGATTTGAGCCGGCAGGCAATACGCCAAACGTACCTGCACTACAGGCGTACCTGGAATTCCGGCCCGCAGTTCAGGCCAGTACGGCACAGGCCTCTTCCATGGTTCGTACCACCGCCAGTTTGGGGCATGGCGTCAGCAGCGTAGGGACGGGGCGAAGCGGCGCATTGACCCATGCAAAACGCGGATGTTAACCTTGAAGGTTCCCCACGCCTCCGTGGAGGAATCTGTCCCAGTCACCGGATTTTGGAAGGGAAGTAGCTTTGTCTTCAATTGCTGAAAGCCAGACACTCAGGAAAACTTCACTCAACGCCATGCACCGGCGTCTGGGGGCCAAAATGGTTGACTTTGGCGGCTGGGACATGCCGGTTGAATATCCTTCCAGCGGCGGAATAATGAAGGAACATATGGCCGTGCGCACCGGCGTGGGCATGTTCGATGTCTCCCACATGGGTGACATTCTGATGCGAGGGCCCGAGGCGCTGGCGGCGACGCAGTGGATCAGCATGAACGATGCTTCCAGGCTCCAGGAAAATCAGGCGCATTATTCGGCCCTGCTGTATCCGGAAGGCACGTTCGTGGACGACGTGATCGTTCACAAGCTGGGGCAGAATGACTACCTGCTGGTCATCAATGCAGGCACGCGAGAGAAAGACCATAGCTGGGTGCGCAAAAACGTAAATCGCTTCCACTGCCATGCGGATGACGTGGGCGACTACTATACGCAGATCGCCATTCAGGGCCCCAAGGCGGAAGCCACTCTGCAAAAGCTGACCAACGTTGATCTTTCGCAGATCAAGAATTACTGGTTCAAGCACGGGACGGTTTGTGGATTACCCAACACCATGATCGCCCGCACCGGCTACACGGCTGAAGACGGCTTTGAAATCTATGTTCCCTCTGATGTGCCCACCAGTGAACGCGTATGGAACGAAGTGACCGAAGCCGGTAAAGAGTTTGGCATTGTCCCTTGCGGACTGGGGGCACGTAACACATTGCGGCTGGAAGGTCGCATGGCGCTTTATGGTCATGAAATCTCAGACACCATCAACGTCTGGGAAGCCGGTCTTGACCGCTTCTGCAAAATGGACAAGGGCGACTTTATCGGCCGCGCCGCGCTGGAAAAAGCCAAGGCTGCCGGGCTCACCCGTACGCTGGTCGGGCTGGAAGCCGTGGATCGCGGCATTCCCCGGGATGACTACAAGGTCCACGATGAGAATGGCAAAGAGATCGGCTATGTGACAAGCGGATCATATGCGCCCTTCCTCAAGAAAAATATTGCTCTTGCTTATGTACCGCCGGCCAAGTCAGAGCTGGGTCAGGAGCTGTACGTTGAAATTCGCGGCCAGAAGGTTAAGTGCAAAGTAGTTCCTACCCCGTTTTATAAGCGCCCCAGGAAGGCGTAGCCCCTCCAGGAAAAAGAACACTACGAAAAGGATAAAGGATCAGAGCGAATGGCATATCCGAAGGATTACAAGTACACCAAAGAGCACGAATGGATCCATGTGAATGGCAACACCGCCACTGTCGGCATCACGCACCATGCCCAGGAAGCTCTGGGCGACATCGTGTTTGTGGAACTGCCCAAGGTGGGCACGCAGCTTGAGGCGGGCAAGAGCTTTGGCACCGTGGAATCGGTCAAGGCAGTATCTGAGTTGTACGCGCCGGCGTCGGGCAAGGTGGTTGAGATCAACCAGTCATTGAACCAGACCCCGGAAGACGTGAACAAGGATGCGCACACCGCCTGGATGATCAAGCTGGAATTGTCGAATCCCGGCGAGACGAAGGGATTGCTTTCCGTTGACGATTACGAAAAGTACGTCGCGGAAGAGAAATAAAGCATCAGGCAAGAGGCGTGCAAAGTCCAATCAAGCAGACACGCCAGGGCTTCCGAAATGTTTCTGTAATACAGCATTCGGGGTTGATCCCCAAGATCAGCCGTAGGCATCAGTATCCGGCTTACCGCTTAAAACGTTGAGCAGGCAAAACACAGGCAACAGCCCGGAGGGGCAACACTCAAATCCATGCGCTATCTTCCCAAGTCTCCCGCTGACCGCCAGCACATGCTGCGTGAGATCGGCTGCAAGTCCATTGACGACCTGTTTGCTCCCATACCGGCGGAGTACCGCCTGAACCGTGACCTGAAAGTGCCACGCCAGATGGCGGAGTCTGAGGTGATCGATTACTTCCGCGAGCGCGCGGAGACTAACGCCGCAGGCTACGCAGTGTTTCTCGGCGCCGGTGCTTACCATCACTACCGGCCGGTTGTGATTGATTCGCTGATCTCGCGCGGGGAGTTCTTCACCGCCTACACGCCGTACCAGCCGGAGATCGCACAGGGAACCTTGCAGGCTATCTTTGAATTCCAGACCATGATCTGCGAGTTGACCGGCATGGAAGTGGCGAATGCCTCCATGTATGACGCATCCACCGGCTCCGCGGAAGCACTGATGATGGCCGTGAGGCTCACCGGACGTAACAGCGCGCTGGTGGCGAAGAGCGTGCACCCGGAATATCGCGAAGTGATTGCCACCTACACGCAACATCAGGGAATTCCGATCACCGAATTCGGCTATCTGGAAAATGGCCGCGTTGATCTGGCTGATCTGGAAAAGAAAATCACTGAGGATACCGCATGTGTTCTGATCCAGTCCCCGAACTTTTTCGGCACGATTGAAGACGTCGCCGCCATCGCGGATGTGGCGCACAAAAAAGGCGCGCTGCTGGCCGTTGCGATTTCGGAAGCGTTGTCCCTTGGAATCGTGAAGCCGCCGGTTGAGGCCGACATCGTTGCCATGGAATCGCAGTCGTTTGGCGTGCCGCTCGGCTTTGGCGGCCCCTATGCCGGCGTTCTGGCGACGAAAGAAAAATTCGTCCGCCAGATTCCCGGTAGGCTGGTCGGGGAAACGCGCGACAAGGATGGCAAGCGCGGCTTTGTGCTCACGCTCTCCACCCGTGAACAGCATATTCGCCGTGAGAAGGCCACATCGAACATCTGCACCAACCAGGCTTTGATCGCCACCATGGCCACCATTTATATGACCATCTACGGTCGTGAAGGACTCAAGGAACTGGCCATCCAGAATCTGTCCAAGGCCAACTATGCCGCCGGCGAGTTCGCCAAAAAAGGAAAGGTCCTTTTTCAGGGTGCGCCACGTTTCAATGAGTTCGTGGTCCAGACCACGGAAGATTCGCTCACCATCAACGACCGCCTGCTGGAGAAAAAGACCATTGGCGGATTCCCGCTCAAAAAGTTTTATCCCGAGCTGGGCAATGCGGCGCTGTGGTGCTGCACGGAACTAAATACCAAAGAACAAATTGACACGGCGGTAAAGGCGGTGGGCCAGTGAGCGATAAGGACATCAAAAAAGCATCACGTCACGTAATCCAGAATGAAGGGCTGATCTTTGAGCGATCGTCTCCGGGTAAGAAGGGTTACAAGCTCGCTCCGCTGGATGTGCCGGAAGTGGATCCTGCCAAAGTCCTGGGCAGCGCGGCGCGTCCCGACCTGGGCCTGATGCCGGAAGTGAGCGAGATGGAGATCATCCGCCACTTCACGCGTATCTCCACCTGGAATTACGCCATCGATCTGGGCATGTATCCTCTGGGATCATGCACGATGAAATACAACGCGCGCGTGAATGAAGTAGTCGCGCGACTGGGCGGCCTGGCGGAAGCCCATCCTTACCAGCCGGAAAAAATTTCTCAAGGCGCTTTGCGCGTCATGAAGACGCTGTCTGACTGCCTGCTGGATATCACCGGCATGGACGCGATCACGCTTCAGCCCGCGGCCGGCGCTCATGGCGAGATGACGGGCATCATGCTGATGCATGCCTATCTTCATTCGAAGGGCAATCCGCGCAAGAAAATCCTGATCCCTGATTCTGCCCACGGCACCAATCCTGCCACGGCCGCAATATGCGGATACGCCGTTGAGAATCTCAAATCAAACTCGAACGGCATGGTCGACATTGGCGCGCTGGAAGCGCAGATGAATGAAGACATTGCCGGACTGATGTTGACCAATCCCAACACCTTGGGAATTTTTGAGCAGGAGATCCATAAGATCGCGGACATCCTGCATAAAAAAGGCGGGCTGCTGTACATGGACGGCGCCAATATGAATGCTTTGGTCGGCAAGACGCGTCCCGGTGATTTCGGTGTGGACGTGATGCACCTGAACCTGCATAAAACGTTCTCCACTCCGCACGGCGGCGGCGGACCGGGATCAGGTCCTGTGGCGTGCAAGAAGATTCTTGAACCCTTCCTGCCGAAACCGGTGATTGTCGAAAAGAAAGACGGCATGCTCGGCTTTGACTATGACCGTCCGCAGTCTGTTGGTCGCGTGCGCATGTATTACGGAAACTTTGGCATGCACGTGCGCGCCCTGGCTTACATTCTGGCCAATGGCTATGACGGTTTGCGGCAGACCACTGAAGACGCAGTGCTCAACGCCAACTACATCCGCAAAAAACTGGAAGGCACGTATGAGTTGCCATACAAGAGCGCGTCCATGCATGAAGCCGTTTTCAGCGACAAGCTTCAGGCACAAAAAGGCGTGAAGACCGGAGACATTGCCAAGCGGCTGATTGACTACGGCTTCCATCCTTATACGGTTTCGTTCCCACTGGTGGTTCCCGGTGCTCTGATGATCGAGCCCACGGAGAGCGAATCGCTGGAAGAGATGGACCTGTTCATTGACGCGATGCAGGCGATTGCCCGCGAAGCGCAGGAAGATCCGGACATCGTCAAGAATGCTCCGCATACCACGCGCATCTCGCGGCTGGACGAAACCGGCGCAGCCCGCAAGCCTATTTTGCGCTGGCGTCCAGGCAAGGCCCAGGGCGCGGGAGAGTAGCATTCTTGCGGCGGACACGTAACTTACGTTGAGACCACCGGGTTACGTAAACCGGTGCTCAAGTTCAGTCTTGCCGCACCACTAGGTAGTTTGACCGAGCGGAGAGCGGCTAGCGCCAGTAAAGGAACATTTATTTACACCCACATTACTCGCAGGCCCCAAGGTAACATTTGCGGTGTCCAAAGGTTCAGGTAAACTCATCCTTATCATGTCATCTTCCAAGCAGTTGTTTGTGTGGCTATTTCTGGCCATTTTGTGTGTACCCGCGTTTTCCCAGCAAAGCAGCTCAGGCCAGGCCGGCGATCCAGTTTTGATGAAGATTCTTCAGCAGGAACTGGACCGTGCCATGAAGTCACTTTCCAAAGCCGATCCAGCGCCGTACTTCATCAGCTATGCGGCAGGTGACGATTCTTCCACGGTGATTGCCGGCAGCAATGGTGCATTGCTGGCCAACATAAGCCGCCATGACCGCAACGTGGACATTTCCGTCCGCGTGGGCGGCCGCGATCTGGACAACACACATGGCGAGAACCGTCTGGCCTCGGTGATCACGGCACCCTTGCCGGTGGAAGACAAAGCCGATGCCATTGCCCGCGTGCTGTGGATCAACACGGACAAGATGTATAAGCACGCCGCGCAAACTTATCTGGAAGTGAAAACCAATACCAAGGTTCGCGCGGATGAAGATGACAATTCGGCGGATTTCACCACGGAGAAAGCCCAGTCTTATACCGGGCCCGCAGTCGCCCAGCCGAAGTTCGATCAAAAAGATTGGGAAGGCCGCGTAAGAAGACTCTCCGCCATCTTCGCCAAATATCCTGACATTGAAAATTCCACCGTGATGCTGGTGGTGCAGACCGGCACACGTTATTTCGTTTCCAGTGAAGGAACCAAGATTGTTGATTCGCGGCCGCTGATCCGCGTTCTGGCTTTGGGCAACACGCGCGCCAGTGATGGCATGGACCTGGCCCGCTCGGAGACATTTGACGCTTCCACCTTTGACAAGCTGGCTTCCGAACAGGAAATGTCGGCGAAAATCGAAAAGATTGCCCAGGACCTGCAAAAGCTGAAGAAGGCTCCCATTGTGGAACCGTTCGATGGGCCCGCGATGCTTTCCGGCCGCGCCGCTGCAGTCTTTTTCCATGAAGTGGTTGGACATCGCCTGGAGGGCCAGCGCCAGCGTGGCGATGACGAAGGCCAGACGTTTACGAAAATGATTGGCCAGCGCGTACTGCCTCCATTCCTGAGCGTGGAAGACGATCCAACTCTGCCGGCCATCAGCGGCGTGGAACTCAGCGGAACTTACGCCTATGACGAAGAAGGCGAAAAAGGCCAGCGCGTTGAGCTGATCTCAAACGGCGTGCTCAAGCAGTTTCTGATGTCACGCATGCCGGTGAAGGGTTTTGAACATTCCAACGGTCACGGTCGCGCGCAGGATGGCGCCATGCCGGTTGGACGCCAGGGAAATCTGATTGTCCGATCCAACAAGACCACGCCCGATGCGCAGATGCGCCAGGCGTTGATCAACGAAATCAAGAAACAGAAGAAGCCATTTGGACTCTACTTCGAAGACATTGCTGGCGGTTTTACTCTGACCACGCGTAACATGCCGCAGGCGTTTCAGGTAATGCCCTTAATGGTGTGGAAGGTCTATCCGGATGGTCGCCCCGACGAACTGGTGCGCGGCGTGAACATTATTGGAACGCCGCAAACCGTGCTGACCCGGATCATGCTGACCGGACAAAAGATTGATGTGTTCAACGGTGAGTGTGGGGCGGAATCTGGTTCCGTACCGGTATCGGCTGCAGCGCCGGCAATGATCTTTTCAGAGCTTGAAGTGCAGAAAGTCGCACAAGGCCATGAGCGGCCTCCGGTGCTGCCTCCGCCGGGACACGACACAATGGACGTGGCCAGCCACACCGCCGTGCAGAAGACCACTGCGCAGAAGGAGACCCGCTAATGCGTAAGCCGATTCTCACTGTTTTGTCCTTCGCCTGTGTGCTGACTCTCAGCTGCGTTGGTTTGGCGTTACCTGTGTCTGAAGATTCGCCCGCAGCAAACATCGCCACTGACGATCATGGCGATCCCGTGCTCAAAGCGATGTTGGCCGAGCTGAAGCGTTCCCAGGAGAAGCTGCAACTGGGGCAGCTCCAGCGTCCTTATTACATTGATTATCAGGTCACCGAACTTCAGGACCATGTTGCCGATGCCACGCTGGGAGCCTTGCGGACTGACAATGTAAACGCCGGCCGCCTGGTGCGCGTTGTCGTACGCATTGGCGACTACAAACAAGACAGCTATTTCGGGCAGGGCATGGGCACCATTGAAGTCATGCCGACCGACAATGACGAACTGGCGCTTCGCCACCAACTGTGGCTGGCGACGGACAAAGCCTACAAAGCCGCACTAAGCGGACTTACGGAAAAACAGGCTGCGCTCAAGAATGTGGAAGTGGAAAACGATGTGTCAGACTTCTCGCATGAGAAGGCTGCCGTGTCAGTGCATGATGTGGTAAAGCTGGACACAAACCTGGATGCGTGGAAGTCAAATCTGCGCTCCACATCCGATCTGTTCCGGCGCGATTCGGCGTTGGACGCATCCAGCGCTTTACTCAACTTCCGTGTGCTCAACCGATATTTCGTTAACACAGAAGGTACGGTCACCCGCAACGGCAAAACCATTTATACCTATATGTTTTCCGGCAGCGCACAGGCGGACGACGCCATGCGGCTGGAACGCAGCCATGGCTATGTTGTGACCAACGCTGATGAACTCCCCAAGCCGGAAGAAATCCAGAAAGATGCCGAGAAGCTGATCAGCACCTTTAACGCGCTGAAGAAAGCGCCGCTGGTGGAAGATGACTATCGCGGCCCGGTCCTGATGTCCGGCGATGCGGTCACGTCGGTTTTCGAAAGGCTGGTGGTCCCAAATATTCTGGGCCTGCGCCCGGAACTCGGCAGCTCAGCCCGCACTCGCGGCGAGTTCAATTCGTATTACAAGAACCGCGTGTTACCTGAATTCTTCACCGTGGAAGATGATCCGCTGGCCAAAAAGATTGACGGCACAACCCTGGCTGGCAGTTATGACGTGGACGATGAAGGCGTGGCCGCGCAAAAGGTTTCCGTGATCGAAAAAGGCGTGCTCACAAACTATCTGCTGGCCCGCGAACCGATTCGTGACTTCCCGCATTCGAACGGTCATGGCCGTACTGCCCTGGCCGGAGCGCCGCGTCCACAAATATCGAATCTGATTTTCAAGGCGGCAAACGCGCTGACATTCGATGAGTTGAAGCACAAGCTGATACAGATGTGCAAAGATCAGGGCCGTCCTTACGGTTATTACGTGGAGACAACAGGACCGCAACTGGCGCCGCGTCTGTTATGGCGCGTTTACGTCAGTGACGGGCACATGGAGCTGGTGCGCGGAGCAATCTTCAACCAACTGGATACGCGCGCACTGCGCAATGACATTGTTGCCGCCGGCAATGACAACTATGTCTATAACCGCAGTGAGCCGCTCCCCAGCGCGATCGTGGCGCCGTCCGTATTGTTCGGCGAACTCGACATTCAGCGCGGAAACCGTCAGCGTGAAAAGCTGCCAAACTATCCTGCGCCGGCGTTGAGTTCAGCGGCGACGAAGTAAAGAGTTAACCACAAAGGGCACGAAGGATCACCAAGGGACTTCGTGCCTTTTTTGTACCATTTTGCGGACAGGTAATACCAACACGGTAGCATGTTTTCTACGCAGTTTCCACGCGATGAAACAGCAAACTCCAGTACGAAAACTCGTGGCTGTAGGAATTCTCGCCGTCGCCATCGCCGCGCATGGGCAGACACCCAAACCGGTTGCCGAGCAAAGCAAGTTTTCCAGGGCTCCACGCATGGAACATCCTGTTCCACTGCCTCCTGACGTTCTCAAGCTTCTATTGAATACCAGGGAAGGCAAAGAGGGCATGGCTCACGCTTCGGACCTGCAGAAGCAAACCCCTGGCCAGATGTTTCGCGTTTCGGAAATCCATCTTCGCGCCAACGACGAAGCGGAGTTGCTTATCGAGGGGATTCCGCCGATGGCGAGTGGCGATCACGACTGGTTCTGGATCGTCAGGCCAGCCCGCAGAAGACCAAGATTGGTTTTGTTCGCCGGCGGTAATTCGCTGGAGGTGCAGGATAGCAGGACGAACTCGTATCGGGATATCTTGAGTATCTGGAGATACCCGAAGGAAACCCTGGTCAGCATCTATAAATTCAATGGCAAGAAATACACCTTCAGGAAAGTTATCAACCGCAAGACCCGCTGATCCATCGAGCAACTGATTGGCCTCTCTGGGTCTCGCTGCTCGCAACGAAACCATTTACTATGGATGGTTCCCAGCGCCATAGGTGCGCTGCCAAGCCCATGGGTCGCATTCACGTTCTTTCTGAACACGTCGCCAACAAAATTGCCGCCGGAGAGGTGGTGGAGCGGCCTGCGTCCGTGTTGAAAGAGCTGCTGGAAAACTCGCTGGATGCCGGAGCCACTCGCATTCGCGTACAGGTTGAAGGCGGCGGTAAAAAACTGATCCAGGTCACCGACGACGGCTGCGGCATGGTCCGCGACGACGCTCTGCTCGCCTTTGAGCGGCACGCCACTTCCAAAATAAAGGATGCTGAAGATCTTCTGAACATCAATACATTGGGCTTCCGCGGGGAAGCGTTGCCTTCCATCGGCTCGGTCGCTCGTGTCCTGCTGGAAACACGAGCAGCGGACGAAGACAGTGGCACGTTACTTGATATCGCCGGAGGAAAGATCCTGCGTCTGGAAGAAGCTGGCCTGCCATTGGGAACTTCAATCGCCGTCCGCGATCTGTTCTTCAATACTCCTGCACGCAAAAAATTCCTGAGGGCCGAATCAACCGAGCTTGGCCATCTCGCGTCACTGGTAACGCACTATGCTCTGGCGCATCCGGAGAAGCATTTTGAATTGCACTCAGCAACTAACGCCATGCTGATTGCCGCGCCCGTGCAGTCCCATGCGGACCGCATATATCAGGTGTTTGGCCGTGAGACGCTCGATCAGCTTGTCCCAGTCACGGCCGGAATGAAGCTTGAGCGCGTGGGTATTCCTGAACCTCCGCCGTGGCGTCGCGACGAAGATTACGAGCCGCCGGTTCCGGGCGACATTCGTGTACATGGCTTTGTGTCCAAGCCGGAGTTGCAGAAGCTGAACCGTAATTCGATTTTCATCTTCGTCAACAATCGTTTAATTCGTGATCGCCTGGTACAGCATGCGCTGCTGGAAGCCTATCGCAACATTCTTCCGCCGACTGTGTTTCCGGTGGTCTTGCTTTTCATTGAACTGCCAAACGCTGAAGTGGATGCCAACGTGCATCCTTCAAAGACTGAAGTACGTTTCCGGCAGCAATCTCTGGTTCATGACTTTGTGCGCGACTCCGTGCGTGCCGCGCTGCTCAAGCTGCGTCCGGTGCCGCAGTTCACGCGTGAGATCAACGCACAGCCGCACGCCTCACCCGGACTTTCTCCTGGTGCCGCAGCGATGGAGCAAGCTGTGGATGCTGACCAGCAGATCGCCGTGGATAACGGCAGCGTACCCGGTTTCAGCTTGCAGCCTCCAGCGCAGCCGATGGTAAGCGATCGCCTGCATTTTTCCGGAGAAGCCATCGCGGTGGACGCCAACGCCGCTCGCAGCGGTTTCGGTCCAATCGCTGCACAAGCATTTTTCAATGGCACTGGCAAGCATGACACATGCGGCAATCAGCTCAATGAAGATGCGCTGGCCGTGGAAGAAGATTTTGCGCTGGCCAGTTTGCGGCCGCTGGGACAGGTGAGGGAATCGTTCATTCTTGCCGTAAACTCTGATGGACTCTGGATCATCGACCAGCATGTGGCACACGAGCGGGTTTTGTTTGAACGCATTCTGCGCGAACGCAGTGAAGCCGCCGTCGAAGGGCAGCGATTGCTGATGCCGCTGATTGTGGAACTCACGCCGGGACAGCAGGCGGTATTCGCAGAAATATCTGAAGAGCTCAAGCGCAACGGCTTTGAAGTTGAGTTATTTGGCACCCGAACTGTCGCAGTCAAGACCTCGCCAGCGGGCGTGGCATCGGCTGAAGTGGAAGCCATGTTGCTTGAACTGCTGGACCAGTTCCAGCAGGAGGAACAGTTACTCAATCTGGAAAAGGTGCGGGCGCGGATCGCTGCCAGCATCGCCTGCCATGCCGCCATCAAGATCAATATGCCGCTGGACCAGCAGAAAATGGAATGGCTCCTGAAGGAGCTGAGCAAAACGGAGTGCCCAATGACGTGTCCGCACGGACGGCCTGTGGTCTTGCGGTATTCTGTTAAGGACATACAAAAGGCGTTTAAACGAATTTGATGACTGAACAGGAACTACAGCAGCAGCGGTCGCATAAATGGCGGTTGGATGGCGAGCGCGTACAGACTCTCGAGCAGGCACGGGCATTTGTTGACGATGTCGGCTTCTGTCTCATGTATCCCGATCGCTCTTTGCCGTTCGTCCCAACGTTTATGGGCGCATTCAGCGGTTCGGCTGAACATCTGCCGGATACGAAGCACGCTTTCGCCGATCCGCGTTCCCAGCAAGCCACAGACCTGATGGTGCGTCTGCTGCGTGAGCGGACAGCGTTTGAAATGAGCCTTTCGCCTTCCACGGACGTGATCATCTCCGCGGCAATCTTTCCGTTCTTCTATGCTCTTATCGGCGACCGTAATCCCAAAGCGCCGCCCAAGCTGCGTTCACAGGGCGCCAGAATTTCTCCGTTGACCATCAACGTGTTTGACGCGCTGCGGCAGCACGGGCCATTGTCCAAAGAAAAACTGCGTGAGCTTGTCGGCCATGAGCCCAGCAATGCCGCGCTTGATCGCGCACTGGGCGAGCTTTGGACCATCCTGAAAATTACTCGCGTTGATTATCGCGAAAGCGAGGGCGCAATCTGGGACGTCCTGTTTCGCTGGGCGCCTGATGTCGTTAAGGAAGGTGCAGGAATCTCCGCGCCGGAAGCAATCTCCGCGCTTATCAGCAAATATTTGCAGACAGTGGTTGCCGCGGGACAAGACGATATTGAGCAGCTATTTTCCCATCTGGCTTCGAGGACCAAGATCCGTGATGCCGTCAATGCGCTGCTGGCTGCGCGCGAGCTGAGCGTGCTTGCCATTGGAACCAGGACCATGGTGCATCTCACACCTGAGCCAGAGCAGCGGAGGCGCGTCAATGGATAAACCTGCGGCGGCCGCTCGCCGCATTGTGATCGCCATTGATGGGCCTGCAGGTTCCGGCAAGAGTACGCTCGCTGCCTTGCTCGCCCGAAAATTTCATTACACCAACATTGAAACCGGCGCCATGTATCGCGCGCTGGCTTATAAAGCGATGCAGCTTGGCAATTCGCTGGACGACGGCTCCGCGCTGGCGGCGCTGGCGAAGGACTCGCACATCGAACTGGTTCCGCGACCAGAAGGCAATCGAGTTGTGCTCGATGATCATGATGTGACTGAAAAACTTCGCAGCCAGGAAGTAACGGAAGCTGCTTCCCGCGTCTCAGTTCACCCGCCGGTGCGCGAGTGGATGGTGCAGCGGCAGCGTGAGATTGGCGCTGCTGGTGGAATCGTGATGGAAGGCCGCGACATTGGCACAAAAGTTTTTCCTGATGCTGAGGTGAAAATCTTTCTGGACGCTGATCCCGCCGTGCGCGGTTCACGCCGCTTTCAGCAGAATCCTGCGGCGGCTGAAAAAGAAACTGCGGTGCTGGCTGAACTCCGTGCTCGCGATGAGCGTGATCGCACACGCGCCAACTCGCCTTTAGTTGCGGCCGATGACGCCGTGCACATTGACTCCACCAATCTCACGCTCGATCAGGTTGTGGCCCAGGCGGTCGCGATTGTTGAAGACAAGCTCGCCAAACTGCATCGGCACTTCGCCACCTGACCAGCAATGCCTACTGTTTGTTCACTCGAATCGTTGCATGATCAGTACGCAAGCGGACTTGCGGTCCACCTTTTCCTACCGTGGCAATGGCGGTTGCGCGATTGTTGTTGTCTGACTGTTTGCCGAAATCTGAACTCACTTCTCCGCCCACGCTTTCCGCGTCCAGTTGAAACGCAGCGTTGGCCGGAACGGTGAGTTCAATATCGCCGTGAACATTGTTTACATCAATGGCGCCGACGGGAAGTTTGGAATTGATCTCCACCGTGGCGTTGCGATTGCCAATATGTACGTCACCGCTTACCTGTTCCAGATGGACGCCTTTGCTCCGCGTGTCCAGCCGGAATGGCCCCACGATTTGCGACGCTCGCAAATCCTCCGGCTCCATGTTGAACTCGCCGTCCAGTCGCGCGAATTGCATGTCTGTGCGTGACGTGTTGAAGCGCACCGGCTTGGCAATGCGCTCCAGCTTCATCGTGCCGAAATAGGTCCCAGTCATGCTCAGAGTTCCCGCCAGATCGCTCACATTCGTGTCATTCACAGTGCCATCAATGGTTACGTTCCCGCCTACCTTGTTCGCGGTAACTGATCCGTGTCGCACATGAATGGAAGCGTCGCCTTTGATTGCGTCCAGATCAATATCACCATGCTCGGTGGAAAGATCCAGATTGGCGTCGCGATCGGAAACGTTGATGCCGCCATGATGCGTGAACAGGTTGAGCGGGGCTGTGCGCGGGACCTCGAGTTCCACGTCAAACCGTCCTCGATCAAAACTTGCGCCGCTCAAATCCAGCACCATCAATGAGCCTTGCTGCTGGAATTTTGCCTTGGACGATTCATTCATCTTGTCAGCTTCGCCCTTCGATTCGCTGCGCACCGTCTTCTGCACAATCACGTGCACCTGGCCGTCATTGCTTGGCGTTACCTTGATATCGCCGCGGCCGCCCATGATTTTGATTTGCGACCCATCTTTGTATGTCTCGGCAAAGTTGTCAGTAAATTCGTACTTGGCGCCCATGATGCCGCTAAAAAAGTTTTCCACGTCAGGATCAGCATCTATGTCCAGATTATTCCGCACGTCACCCCAGTGCACCGTAGCCACGTGAGTGGCTGTGGTTCCAAAAGCCACGAAGAAAATCACCAGCACAACCGCGCCGGCGCCCAGCCGCGGCGTGGGACGTCCCTGGCGTCTGGCCAGAACGTGTTCCACCAGCGCAACCGCTCCCCACAGGATCAGGAGGACGGGCCAGTAATGCGCAAACCAGGGCCAGAACGCGCGCATGGAGATGTATCCCATGCTGCGCAGCAGGAACAGCACTCCAATCGCGATCAGAAAAATGGGGCCAAACAAAGAGCGTGGCCGGCTATACCCGCTATATGGGTTTGGAGCAATCGGTGTTGTTGTGCTCATGAGTTCACCTGCGAATCATTGTGCGTAGAGTTCCCGGGGCCTGCTGCGGGATCTGTCGTTGTCGTCGGAGCTTGTGTCGGCGTTGGGCTTGTTTGCGCCACACTTTGTTGCCCAACACCTTGTTGTGCCAAACCAGGTTGTGCCAGCGGCATGGGCATCGCCCCATACGGTTGCACGTGACCCTCCGTGGAGGCTGACGCGCTCAGGAAGGAGAACAGTCCAGCCACCAGAAGAATCACCGGCCAGGAGCGATAAAACCAGATGACGTCATTCTCCTGGAGCAGCAACAAGACTCCCACAGTGATAATCATGGCGGGTCCGAAGAGCCTGCTGGAGCGGCAACGCGAACATGAGCACGCCGGATTTTTCGTATATGGATTCATGTTCTCCCTTTTATCTCTTCTGCGTTGAACGCTTGTAGGCCAGCCACACGCCGATGCCGATTAGAAACAGCGGCCATGTGTGTTCCGTGCGAAGCCAGCCTGAAGTTCCCAGCAGAAAGAAAACGCCCAGCACAATCAGAATCACTGCGCCCGCTGGCGTACTCTCCTGTGGCGAAGGAGGTGGCGGTGCTGCCTGCACCGGATACACCGGGACGCCAACGGTTCCTGCCGGAGCCGCGCTGGAAACCGGTGCGGCTACTCCTGGTGCAGACTGACTCTCATGCAATCCAAAGATACGATCAATGCCCAGCGGATCAGGCAAGGGAAGACCCAGTTGCCTGGCCTGCGCCGTTTTGTACGCGTCAAAAGCCATGTACCAGACCCAGAATGCAATCAGCAATCCAAAAAACCCGTAGTGGTCTGCGGCCACAATCAGCATTACGAAAATTCCCACGTGTACAAAGGCCTTCATGAACTGGCCGTTGTACATCGCTCCCACGCCGGGGATAAAGCCCAGAAGCAATGCAATGCCCGGACTGGGAGCGCCCGCTACAGCAACCGGAACCGCAGCCACCGGCTGGCCTGCGACAGGAGCATTGCCTTGCAGGCGTGCCGCGATGCACGGTTCGCAATAGATGGCTCCCATCACGTCGCG
>WNEZ01001081.1_pt1 | contig 22554 bp, 17 predicted proteins | sample 5400521 | NCBI WGS metagenome assembly WNEZ01 (sample SAMN13153339, study PRJNA577476) | soil metagenome | isolation source: 120 cm saprolite under Douglas fir tree site 2 hole 1 replicate 1 | place: USA:California | collected 2015-04-18 | reverse complement strand
AACGGCTATCCCTACTTTCCCGTGCGGTGCGATTTTTGTTACAACAATCCAGTTCGATGGACCCGCAAAGTCTCTCGCGAAGATGCGGAGCTTCTCAGACTCCGTGGGGAAAACGGGCGTCTCGCCATCGGACGGAGGCTGGGCTGGGATGCCGTTCCAAGCAACGATTTCACGGCCCGCGGAGACGGCGGGGAAGTCACGCTTCAAGGTGTTGGCCAGGGACATGGCCTCGGTCTCTGCCAGCGCGGCGCGCGTAACATGGCGGAATATGGTTCCGACTTTCGGGCGATTCTGGACCACTATTTCCCAAACACCCGACTGGAGGCACTTCCTTCGTCCCCGTAAAGCCAATTTTCGGCTCGGCTGCCGTTCGAACCAGAATCGACACCACGTCAAACGGGTAGAAGATATCCAGCATAAACCGTGGATTGGAATCCTTTTGTCTTGGCGTCCACAAGCCCAACGACGATATTTCCGTCAATTAAACCCGGCTCACACAACCAACGGTGTTCGCCGGAAATTTGTATTTCCACTCCAGCCCGAGTAAAATCTGCGCCTTTATGAGGTGTTCATTGCTGAGCATAATTGACCGCGCTTTACTGATTTTTGTCTTTTTAGTTGCAGGCAGCCGAGTTGTGCCTGGGCAAGAGCCTGTTCTTGCAATTACGCATGTGAACCTGATTGACGCCACTGGTGCGCCCGTCCAGACGGATATGACAGTGATCATTCAAGGCAAACAGATTTTGCAGCTTGGCAAGAGTGACGCGACGCCCGTGCCGAAGGCAGCGAGGGTCGTGGATGGGCGCGGTAAATATCTGATCCCGGGGCTCTGGGACATGCACGTGCATGAAATCTTCGGAGCGTGGCTGCCCGAAGACGAAAAAATAATTCCCGCCTTATTTGTCGCGAATGGGGTAACGGGCGTGCGTGACATGGGCGGCGACCTGGAGCCACTTAAGAAGTGGCGCGCCAGGATTGCGGAAGGGAAGCTACTGGGGCCACGGATGATCATTTCCGGGCCGATGCTGGACGGGCCAGTTCCAGCATTTCCGAGTTCCGCGCCAGTGAAAAATGCAGAGGAGGGCCGAAGAATTGTCGATGAGTTACAAAAGAATGGCGCGGACTTCATCAAGATCCAGTCGCTGGTTCCGCGCGACGGATATTTCGCGGCCGCGGATGAGGCAAAGAAATTAGGCATCATATTTGCCGGGCACGTGCCGGATAAAGTTCGCGCAACGGAGGCGTCGAATGCCGGGCAGAAAAGCATTGAACACTTAACCGGCGTGTTCGAGGGATGTTCGACGGTCGAGGACGAACTAATGGCCGCGCCGCGGGGACCCGGGAGGGGACGATTCCTCGCCACCTATGATCCGGCGCGCGCAAAGGCGCTAATTGCACTGTTCCTGAAGAACCAGACCTGGCAAGTTCCCACACTCTATTGGGAACGCGGCGAATGGCTTATCGAACAGACGAACTCCGGCCCGGACCGGCTGGCGAAGTACGCTCCGGCAGCGTGGAGGCAGCGGACCTGGCCCATGTTTACGCGTGATATTTCAAAGGGCTGGTCGACAGATCCACTTGCGGATCGGGAGAAGTTTTTTCAAGCAGAATTGAAGATGGTGGGTGAGATGAACAACGCAGGAGTGCCCATTCTCGCTGGTACGGACACGGCCGCGGGAGTTCGCGTCTATCCTGGGTTTAGTTTGCATGACGAATTGGAGCTGTTAGTGCAAGCGGGGTTGACGCCCATGCAAGCGTTGCAAGCGGCGACTCTAAACGCCGGGAAATATTTGGGTCTTGCCGACACGGGAACGATCGAGAAAGGGAAGCGCGCCGACCTGGTGCTTTTGGGCGCGAATCCGCTGCAGGACATCAAGAACACACGAAAAATCCAAAGCGTGGTGCTGGCGGGGCGTTATTTCTCGAGGGCAGATCTCGATCATCTGTTGGCGGAAGTGGAAGCAGAGGCTGCCAAATCAAAGTAGCCGCAGTTACGTCTTGGACATCGGGGAAATCGCCTGTCCGGCGAGATTTGCCATAAGCAAGCAACCCAATACGCAACTTTTCAGTTGCCATAAATCCCAATAAATAATGCCGGCTGAAGGGAAGAAATAGATTGGAGGCGTTTCGTACTATCACCAAATAAGCACAACCTTAACTGTGACCCAAATCAGATGTTGCCGGCCGATTTTGCTTGCACGGAGGAAGAAAGCCTCTGCCGGGCGTAGTTGCTCCAAGGGCCGACGGGGTCCAGCTTCAGGTATGCTTGCCAGTGCTCCCGCGCTTCGGCAAATGCGCCCAGTTTTTCGCAGACATAGGCAAGATTGTATTGTGCATCGGGGTAGTTCGGATCAAGCCGGACAGCTTGGCGGAGGTGTTTCCTAGCCGCGTCGAGATCCCCCACTTCTTCCAGAACGCTTCCCAGATTAAAGTGCGCCAGAGCGCTGCCGGGTTGCAAGGAAATTGCACGGCCGAAATATTCAGAGGCCTTTTCGAAGTTTCCGTCCTCGTAGTGCAAGGTTCCGCAATTGAGCAGCGCGTCGACCTTAGCGGGATCAACACGCAATGCACGATCATAGGCATCCATCGCTTCGGTTCTTGTCTTTTTGTCGGCTTCGTATTCCAGCGCGAGAGCCAGCCAATCGTCGGCGTTGCGCTCGGCGATGACACGCACTTTTTCGTCAAGCTCACGCGTTTCGAAATTCAGCACGAACTGGCCGGACAAGGGCTCCAGCCGCGCCCCGTGGCGTTCCACGATCACATCTTTTCCGTCAGAAAGTATGCGAAGCTCCGTAAGCGGTGACTGGACCTGAACGAGCTTCTCCCGAAGCGCGGCCAGCGCGCGCCGCAAACGATTAGCGGGCACTCCTTCTTCAACCAATTGCTTTACAGTGCGCAGGCCAATCAGGTCACGGAAATCGTAGAAGCGGTTTTCTTGTTCTTTTTGGGGAGAAACAAGGCGCAAACGGTCCCAGTAGTCCAACTGCCCCGCGGTCAGACCCAGGATGCGCCGGACGTTTTCAGGACTGAATCTATCGGTTGCACCCATTGCGGACTAGCCGGCTACTTTCTTTCCTGCCCTCTTTTGCGGAACGGAGATAGGCTGCACGGCGCGAGCTGGCGGCTTTTTGCCTGCAGGCACAGGCGCCGCTTCCGCTGAAGACCGGGCGGGCGCCTGGGCTGGAGTTGCCGCCGCAACTGGAGCTTGCTTCTCCGCGAGGCTCTTCTTGAGAGCTTCCATCAAATCAATTACCGGGGCCAGATGCGGCTGGGCGACTTCGGTGACTTGCTGGCCCTTGAGTTTGGCAGCGATCATCGCGCGCAGATTCTCCTGGTATTCGTCGCGATATTTCTGCGGCTCGAAAGGAGCGGCGAGACTTTCGATCAGTTGTTGCGCGAGCTTTTTTTCTTGATCCTTCACTTCGACCTTGTCGGTCGGAACAGACTCCGCGGCGCGAATCTCATTCGAATAGAACATCGTATGCAGGGTCATTCCTCGTATCCCGGGCCGCACGATCACGATGTGCTCGCGCTGGTGCATGGTGAGCTTCGCGATAGCTCCGTAACCGGACTCTTCCATGGCCTTCATCAGCAATTGGTAGGCTTTTACCCCGGCGTCTTCAGGGCTGACGTAATACGATGAATCGAAATAGAGCGGATCCATCTCGCTCAGCTTCACGAACTCCAGAATTTCCATAACGCGGGCGGAGGGAGGATCGATTTTGTCCAGTTCTTCTTCGCTGAAGAGAACGTATTGATCCTTTTCGTATTCATAACCCTTTACTATCTCGGACCGCTCCACGTTCCGATTGCAGACCGGACAAAACAGCGGCTGCTTGAGCCGTGAATGGCATTCCTTGTGGAGCTGGTTGAAACTGATTCGTTCACCGCGGGCTGCGGCAAACATGCGCACCGGCATCGAAATCAAGCCAAATGTGAGATGGCCTTTCCAGACAGTCGTGGCCATATGAGGTCTCCTTTGCCAAGACAAGGGATTGTGTCCGAGTCTTGTTAGGTTAGACGCCTCCCGGATAAGAAGCAAGACGAAATCCCGGCTAAAAACGCCAAAAAGGCAAGCCTGCCGGCCAAAGATAAGGTCTGGGATAGAATGCGTCCATGGCCAAACTGGAAGAATACCGGCGGAAGCGCCGCTTCGAGCGGACCCCCGAGCCTTCGGGTGAACCTCAACCCGTGTCCGGTAAGGTCCAGGACCAGCCCGCCCCAGCCGCCAAACCTGCCTCGGCAGGCAGGCGCACTCGCTTGCCAAAGCCGAAACTGCCACAATTGGAAATCCGTCCCGGGGCTGAGCACGGCGACACCTTCGTGGTTCAGAAGCACCGGGCAACGCGGCTGCACTACGATTTCCGGCTGGCGATCCATGGGACGCTGAAATCCTGGGCTGTGCCCAAGGGACCTTCCCAGAGCTATGCCGACAAGCGGCTCGCGGTACAGACAGAAGATCATCCGCTGGACTACGCGAACTTCGAAGGGAAAATTCCTGAAGGCAATTATGGGGCGGGAACGGTAATGGTTTGGGACCGGGGGACTTTTCATGTCGAGGGCAATTTCGACGCGCTGAGGCAATTGGAGAAGGGAGAAATCAAGTTCAGTTTGAACGGGGAGAAATTGCGGGGCAGTTTTGTCCTGGTGAAACTGAAACAGAGCGAAAAAGGCAACGAATGGTTGATGATCAAGCATAAGGACGCCACCGAAGATTCCTCCTGGAACATGGACGAGCACGACGGTTCCGCCCTTACCGGGCGCACGCTCGAAGAGATTAAGGAGGAGCTGCCTCCAAAACGCCGGCCAATCCCAATTCAGCCGGCAGAGTTGCAGGGCTCGCGCAAGAGGGCAATGCCGGCTCGCGTGGAACCCATGCTCGCGACGCTTGCCGACCACCCCTTTTCCGATCCCAACTGGCTCTTTGAGATCAAATGGGACGGCGTGCGCGCGCTGGCGAGAATTGAGAATGGCGCTCTGGCGCTGCGTTCTCGTAACAGCATTGACATTACCAAACGCTACCCCGAACTGGCGTCCCTTCCCAATGCCTTGGCCGCTCGCCAGGCAATTCTTGACGGAGAGATCGTGGCCCTGGATGCCCAAGGCCACAGCAGCTTCGAACGATTGCAGGAACGCATGCACGTGCGCGCTCCCAGCGAGAGCCTTGTCACGCAAATGCGTGTTGTTTACTTCGTTTTCGATCTTCTCTACTGCGATGGATACGACCTTCGCGAGGCCCCGCTTCTCGAGCGCAAACAGCTCCTGCAACGCTTGCTTTACACATCCGAGCGCTTTCGCTACGCGGACCATCAGTTGGAACACGGGAAAGAGTTGTTCACGCTGGCGCAACAAAATGGTTTGGAAGGGATGGTCGCCAAGCGCGCCGACAGCCCGTACGTTTCGGATCGAAGCCCGTACTGGGTGAAGCTGAAGATTACCAAGACAGTTGACGCGGTGGTTGGAGGCTGGACCGAAGCTCGTACCTCCGCTCTTCCCTTTGGGTCACTACTGTTGGGCTTGTATCAAGGTAAGAAACTTCGATTCATCGGACACGTTGGAAGCGGATTCGACGCGAAAAAGCTTACGGAATTGAGCAGCAAGTTGAAAAACCTATCTGCTCCCGCGTCCCCATTCGACGCCGTGCCCGAAACCAATGAAAAGCCATCATGGGTCTCTCCTGCTCTTGTGGCGCGTGTCAAGTTCAGCGGATGGACGCAGGAGCAAGCTCTGCGTCACCCCGTTTTCCTGGCGCTCCGCGAGGACGCGCCTCCCACGGATTGCCAATGGGAAAACGAAGTTGCCCCTGCCGGACCCGCCGCAGCCCCGGTCGTAGTCCGCGCACCCGAGATCGTCGGCCGCGTGCTCGACACAAAAGCCGAGGTCGAAAGCGAGTTGTTCAAGGGGCGTTCGGAAACCGTCACCATTGAACTGGACGGCAAACGGCTGCGCCTGAGCAATCTGAACAAAGTCTATTTTCCAGAGTCAGGCCACACGAAGCGTAACCTCCTGGCGTATTACTACCGCATGGCGGATTTCATCCTGCCCTTTTTACGCGATCGGGCTTTGGTCTTGCGACGCTATCCCGACGGAATCAAGGGCCAGGCTTTTTTTCAGAAGGATTTGCGCGAGGGAGTGCCGGAGTGGTTCAAGACGGTTCCGGTGGATTCCGAACATCGTGGCGAGTTAATTCACTACGCGACCGTCAGCGACCGCGCTTCCCTGCTGTTTTTGACCGGCCTGGGCTGCGTTGATCACAATCCGTGGTCCAATCGTCTCACCGACCTTGACCATCCCGATTACTTCTTCTTCGATTTGGATCCATCGGATGGCACGGAATTCTCTGTCGTCGTCACCATCGCTCGAGCGCTTCATGAAAAGTTGGAAGAGTTGCAGTTGGCAAGCTTTTTGAAGACCTCGGGCGCTACGGGAATCCACATCTATATACCTGTCGAGCCTGTCTACACTTACGAGCAGCTGCGCACCTTCGGTGAGATCATCGCGCGGATGGTGACTACTGAGCACTCGAACCTGGTCACCCACGAGCGCATCGTTGCCAAGCGTCCGGCGGGCCGCGTATTGATCGATGTGCAGCAAAATGCTCACGGGCGTCCGCTGGCTGCCGCATATTCCGTGCGGGCATTTCCCGAAGCGCCGGTTTCCGCTCCCATATTGCCCGGTGAACTGCGCTCCAGTCTGCGGCCAGCGAATCTAAACATAAAGACGATTTTTGCGCGACTAAAAGAAAAAGGCGATCTCTGGCGTGATTTCTGGAAGAAACGCCAAAGATTGGAGGAGGCCATTGAAGCTTTGAGCAGCCGCATACCACCACGAGGGAAAAAAACGTCCTGATTATTCACTGGCATCGCCTTTTCCCCGAATCGCAGCTGTGATTAAATGCCAAAACAAGGAGGTTCGCTATTCCTCACAAGGGTCAACTTTCTGTAGGCACTTCTGGATACTCCTATAAGGAGTGGAAGGGGAGTTTTTACCCCGAAAAGCTGCCGGACCGCGAAATGCTGAGCTATTATGCCGAGCAGTTCAAAACGGTCGAGATCAACCATTCTTTCTACCGGATGCCAACAGAAAATCTGCTCTTGCAGTGGGCTAAGAGCGTCCCTGAAGGATTCAAGTTTGCTCTGAAGGTAAACCAGCAGATCACCCACATCAAGAGGCTGCGGGGCTGCGAAGACACGCTCAAGCGTTTCCTGGAGGTGGCCAGCGTGTTGAACGATGGCAACCACCTCGGCCCCGTTCTTGTGCAGCTTCCGCCCAATTTCAAATTTGATCAGCCGCTGCTTGAAGATTTTCTCGCCCTTCGGCCGCCGGCATTTCTGTTCGCTTTTGAAGTGCGCCACCCGTCGTGGTACACCGAGGAGACATACGCCATCCTTCGCCGGCACGGGACGGCTCTTTGTTTGGCCGAGACGGAGAAGGAAACGCCCCTGGAAGTCCTTACAGCCGATTTTACTTATGTGCGCCTGCGGCGTGAAAACTACACTGCAAAGCAATTGGCGGCTTGGAGCAAGCGTTTTGAAGAATGGCTTCGCAACGGAGTGGATGTGTACGCCTACTGCAAGCATGAAGATGCCGGCAAAGCGCCGGCCTACGCACATACGCTGCTGCGTGGAAAAGATAACTGAATATGTTCAAATCAAGACCGAAGACATTTCCAGCATGGTTGGATCATGATTGCAAAAGCAACCAGATAGAGCCTTATCGGCGCCTCCCGGGTTTTTTGACGGGAAAAAACTGAAGCAGCCAAAATCTCCAATTGTGCCTATCTCTAATGCAAGTTGCGGCGGCTTTGATACAGGCGTAACTTTCAACGAGTAGTTGTGGACCGAACCCTGGGAGGGACCATGGAACGTCGTGAAGCGCTGCGTCTGATGGGGGCAGCGAGTGTCTTTTCCGTTTTGTCGTCGGATCTGTTTGCGGCGACGCTGCGAGCGCAGCTTGCGGCGAACAAGGCTGGCACACTGCGCACGCTTTCCCTTGCGCAGGATGAAATCGTTGTGGCGATGAGCGACGTGCTGATTCCCGCGACCGATACGCCCGGCGCCAAGGCCGCGAAAGTGAATGAATTCATCGACCTGATTTTGACCGAATGGGCCACGGAAGAAGAAAAGAAGATTTTTCTCGAGGGGCTTGCCGAGGCCGACAGCAAAACGAACGCGCTCTTCGGCCACGGTTTTGCCGCCGCGTCGGCGAAAGAGCAGACGGCGATTGTGCAGGCCTTCGATGAAGAGCTCGCGGCCTCGCGTAATGAAAAGTTGCCCAAGCAGGTTCGCTCCTGGGAGCTGACGCTGGCGCTTCCGTTCTTTGCGCAGATGCGGCGCTTAACCCTGGTTGGATATTACACGTCGCCGATCGGGCAGGATCAGGAACTCAAAGTGGAAATCATCCCCGGAGCGCTGCACGGTTGCGTGGCAGCGGAGCCCGAGGTGAAACAATGAGGTCCGTGAAGAAGCCCGAGATGTACGACGCGATCATCATCGGCTCCGGAATGACCGGGGGCTGGGCCGCAAAAGAGCTGACAGAGAAGGGGCTGAAGGTGCTAGTCCTGGAAGCCGGCCGGCCGATTGAGCCGGACCGGGATTATGTGGAGCACGTTCCAATCACCGAGATGAAATTTCGTGGGATGAACGACCGCCAGGAGACGCTGAAGGACCAGCCGATCCAGCGGACGTGCTACGCATGCGACGAATGGGCCAGCAAGTTTTTTGTGAACGACACGGAGAATCCGTACACGACGGATCCGGACAAACCGTTTGCATGGATCCGCGGACGGCAAGTTGGGGGCAAGTCGATCATGTGGGCGCGCCAATCCTACCGGTGGAGCGATCTGGACTTCGAAGCGAACGCGCGCGACGGAATTGGCGCCGACTGGCCCATCCGCTACGCCGATATCGAGCCCTGGTACAACTACGTGGAAGATTTTGCCGGGATTACCGGCCAGACAGAGGGATTGTCGCAACTGCCTGATGGCCACTTCCTGCCGCCGATGGAAATGAATTGCGCGGAAATAGCCGTGAAGGAAGCGATCGCGCGGCAGTTTGGGCGCGAGCGGGTGATGACGATCGGCCGCGCGGCGGTTCTGACGCAGACGCACAATGGGCGTGCAGCTTGCCACTATTGCGGCCCGTGCCACCGTGGGTGCATTACGCGCTCCTATTTCAGCAGCGTGAATGCCACTTTGCCGGTCGCCGAGAAAACGGGGCGTCTGACGTTGCGACCGTACAGCGTGGTGCACAGCCTCATTTTTGATCCGCAAACGCGCCGCGTGACCGGAGTAAAGGTGATTGACGGGCAGACGCACAAGGCCTTGGAATTCCAAGGGCGCATCATTTTTGTTTGCGCGTCGGCGCTGGAGTCCACGCGGATTCTTCTCAACTCCGCAACACCCGAGTTTTCCACCGGGCTGGCGAACAGCAGCGGGGAGCTCGGAAAAAACCTGATGGACCACATTATGGGCGGCGGGGCGGATGGAATCATTCCAGGTTTTCAGGATCGCGTGCAAACCGGAAAACGGCCGAACGGCATTTATGTGCCGAGGTTCCGAAACGTCTCCGGCAAGGAGAAAAATTTCCTGCGGGGCTATGCCTATCAGGGCCAGGCAGAACGCGAGGGTTGGGAGCGGGGAATTCGCCAGAGCGGATTCGGCGCGAGCTTCAAAAATTCGCTGCGCAAGCCTGGTCCCTGGACGATGACTTTCCATGGCTTTGGCGAGTGTTTGCCGAACCCAGCTAACTTTGTCGAGATTGATAAAGAACGCGTGGATGCGTGGGGCGTTCCCGCGCTGAAGATTCACTGCGAGTGGAGAGATAACGAGAAGGCCTTGCTGCACGACATGATGATCCAGGCGGCAGAGATGTTGACGGCGGCCGGAGCGGTGGAGATTCGCCCGTACAAGCAGAATAACCCGCCGGGCTTGACGATTCACGAGATGGGAACGGCGCGGATGGGAGCCGATCCGAAAAAATCGGTGTTGAATAAACACAACCAGGCGCACGACGTGAAAAATTTGTTCCTGACTGACGGCGCGTGCATGGCGTCGTCTTCGTGCGTGAATCCTTCGCTGACGTACATGGCGCTGACGGCGCGGGCGTGCGATTACGCGGTTTCGCAAATGAAAAAAGGCGAGCTCTAAACTTCATTCTGAACCGGGACAAATTTACTAAGAAGCGGGGAAAGGCGTCGGGGATGGCACATGAAGAAGCGGTAAAACCGGGTGCCGGGGTGACGTTGGTGATCCGGAATATCGGCTTGCTGATAAGCGGAGATTTGCAGCGACCCATTCTGGAAGCGGACACCGTGGTGGTAAAGCACGGAAAGATTGTTGCGATCGGGCGCGAGAAGGATGTGGACACGGAAGGCGCGACGCGCGTGATTGACGCGAACGGCACCGCGCTCGTGCCGGGATTGATTGACAGCCACGTGCATCCGGTTGCCGGCGATTGGACTCCGCGGCAGAACCAGATCGGATGGATTGACAGTTGTCTGCACGGCGGCGTGACCACCATGATTTCCGCGGGCGAAGTGCACATGCCGGGGCGCCCGAAAGATGTGGTCGGCGTGAAAGCGATGGCAATCACGGCGCAACGCGCGTTTGCGGCGCTGCGTCCAAGCGGCGTGAAAGTTTTGGCGGGCGCTCCGGTGATTGAGCACGGAATGGTCGAGGAGGATTTTCGGTCGCTGGCTGAAGCGGGAGTTCGTTTATTGGGCGAAGTGGGGCTTGGCAGCGTGAAAGATGGGCCGACGGCGCGACAGATGGTGGCCTGGGCGCGGAAGCATGGAATGCAGAGCACGATTCACACCGGCGGGCCGTCGATTCCGGGCTCGAGTTTGATAGATAAGGACGTCGTGCTGGCGGCTGATGCCGACGTGATCGGCCACATCAATGGAGGGCACACGGCGCTGCCGGACGCGCAGATTCGTTCGCTATGCGAGGAATCGTCGCGGGCGTTGGAGATTGTGCATAACGGGAATGAGCGCGCAGCGCTGTTTACATTGCGCACGGCGAAGGAGTTGAAGCAGTTGCACCGCGTGATTTTGGGGACCGACGCGCCGGCCGGATCCGGCGTGCAGCCGCTGGGGATTATCCGCGTGATCGCAGCGCTTTCTTCAATTGGGGAAATACCCGCCGAAATCGTATTTTGTTTTGCGACCGGGAATACCGCGCGGATGAGAAACCTCGAAAGCGGGATGATCGAAGTGGGGCGCGCGGCGGATTTTGTGTTTATGGATGCAGCCCAGCACTCGGCGGGGAAGACGTTGCTCGAAAGTGTGCGGCTGGGCGATTTGCCGGGGATCGGGATGGTGATGATTGATGGGGAAGCGCGATGCGAGCGGAGCAGGAATACTCCGCCAGCTACGAGAGTGCCGAAGATTGTGAAGTAAGCAGTTACTGAGGCAGAGAAGACGAGGTAGAACAGGTTTAAGCCTGTTCTGCTAGCGCAGGCCGTCTTCACCTTTGATTTGATCTTTGGTCAGGCCGCCGACGCGGGGAAGGGGGCGGCCGCTGTCGGTTACGGCGATTGCCACGAGGATTTCGTTGGCGCGCGGCGCGTCGTTCACGCGAATTTCCATGCCGTCGAAATGGCTGCGGACGAAGGCAGCGTCTTTGTGGCCCAGCGGAATGTCCAGGGCGACGCCGGGGCCGCCGCGTTTCTTGGAAGAGGGAATGAGAGCCGCGCCTTTGCCAAGTGTTTTGCGGACCGGCGTGCCGAGTTTGGGATGAAGAATCGCGGCGGCGTGTTCGAGTTCGCCGTTTTCGCCGACGGCTGCAGCTTTGCCGTAGCTTTCGGCGGAGGCGCCGGGAATGCCGAGCGCCGCGACGGCGCGTTCCGTAAGGAGTACGCCGAGTTCCTCACCGATTTCCATGAGTTCGGTTAAATCTTCAACGTAGTTTCCTGCGAACGGATTTTCTATGACCGCGGCCGCGGCGGCGCGGCGCGTGGGCGGATTCACCGGCTTGCCCATTTCTGTGCGCGTTTCTTCGACGAAGGTTACGATTTTGCGGATCTTCGCTTTCATAGGGCCTTTGCCTGGCATTGAAACAGTCTTTATATTCAACAGAAAAAGCGCCCGCCTCGGAAGGCGGCCGCTACAACAGCAAACTCATCGGAGGCCATCCAGGCCTTTGATTTCGGAGGCTTTGAGGCCGCCGACGCGGGCGTGGACGCGCGGGCCTGTGGTCATCACGAGGGCGAGCAGAATTTCGTCGGCTTTCGGCGCGTCGGCGATGCCTACTTCCATCGAATCGAAATGGCTGCGGACGTAGGAGGCGTTGATATGGGTGATGGGAACGTCGAGGCGCGTCCCCGGGCCGCCAACCTTTTTGGTGGAAGCCACAATTGCTTTGGCGTTGCCAAGAATTTCGCGCATGGCATAACCGCCAGGGACGTGCCACAGCGCGCCGTGCTCCAATTCCCCCGCCTGACCAACGATGGCGCCCTTGCCGTAGCCTTCCACGATTTCCGGATTGCCGCCCAGCGCCGCTACAAGCGCTTTTGCCATTTCCAGTCCGAGCGGGTTCAGGTCTTCCATGAACCCCGCAATTTCCGGAACGTATTTCCCGGCAAAAGGATTGTGGATCACCGCGAGGGCGGCAGCGCGCCGTAACGGATTGGACGCGACCGGCCCGCCTTCGTGGAAAATCTCCTCGACGATGATGACACGTTTGCGGAGTTGCACTTCAGGCATGCAAAAGGCTCCTTTGGGAAAGGTCGATGGACGCTTGCGCGAGCGCAGGCGAAACGACGCGGGTGTGGCTCTGAAGGCAGAGCGCGGAAGAATGAATCAGGCCTTGGGCAAGAAGAGTTTTTGCCACGCGGACTCCTGAATCAAGTGCAACGAAGATTTCGAAATCGGAGAGCGGCTCAACGCCGCGCGTGACACCTAAATCGCCGAGATCGGAGTCTGGAGAGATTTCACGGGCAGAAACACGCGTGACGCCGGGATGATCCGGGAGATTTACAGCGTTGGCAATGACCGTTGCGGCGGCGTCGGCAGCGGAAGCGCAATCGGCGAGAACCGTGGCGGCGTCGGCGATCCCGAGCGAGAAGCTGCGCCCGCGCCAGCCGCTGGTGGCGATCCCGCGCACGGGATCTGAGGAAGAAATTTCGAGAGATCCAATGAGCGAAGGACGATCGGGCCGTTCGACCATGCCTATTTTATAGAACTGACGGTCTGCGAGGTGCAGAGCGATGTCGCCACCGTTGTTCACGAACGCGCGTTCGAGAGTCGCAGCGGCAGTCATTGATTCGAGAATCTCTTCGGCCACGGAACCCGCAACCGCAGCCATAGGCGTGATGAAACACTGTTCGCAAAATGGCTCAACCGAGTCAAACATGCGTCGAGCGACCGCGCCGCGGGGGCGCACGGAATCTTTCCCCGCACGACTACGGAGCAGGGGCAACTCACCGCAGAGTTCATCGAGAATCGAGAAGAACCGGCACGCAGCAGCTTCATAAGCTGCCGAGATCGCTTGCGGCGCGCCGTTGGCCCCGATGATTAAATCGATCGGGCCATCGTGGAGGTGAAGACGCCGCCCATCGGGCAGGATACGGATAAGAGCTGGCTCTCTCATGATTCGCTGCTTTCGACGTGGGGTTTCAGCGGCCAGGGATTTTGCGCGTGCGAAACAAGTTGCCGCTGGCGCTCCTTCTCTTTCAGCACATCGGCGAGAGGCCGGACGTAATCTACGTGGCCGCCAAGTACCGCATAGTCTTCTTTTTTCAACGTGAACTCGATGGGCGCAACGAGCGCAGGCGTGGGCACATAGCCGAATGCATTTTCAGGCATGCGCGTGACGTCTACCATAAAGGTGATGCCTCCGCCGGGCCAGATGTACGCGGGCGCTCCACCACAGGTGACGCGGGTAAGCCTGCGTTTCACGGAATCGGTGAGCTTCACCGGATTTTCCGTGACGCCGGCCCGCAGCGATCCGCCGGCTCCGCCCATGAACAGCACAGTGGTCAAAGCAGGCTCGCAATTTTCACGGATGCGGCCAACGGATTCTTTTAACGCCTCGGGAAGTTCCTTTTCGACGGGAAGCAGCGCCTCATCGAGTTCGTAGTACGCAAACTGCTCGCCGGTGGTGCTGACCATCAGCAGGCGAAGACGCGGCCAGGCAAATTTCGCCTTGAACGGTTTCAGAATCGTCAGCGGATCGGAAATATTTGTGCCGCCCCAGCCGGTGCCAGGCTCGGCCACTTGAAAATAGCGGCCAGGAGTGGAACGCCGGCCCTGAATCGCGATTCCGGTTTCGCGCACGCCCAGAAGTTTTCCCGCCTGATGTTCGGAAAGCACGCCGGTGATGTGGTCGTCCACCACCACCACGTCGTCCACCTTGCCAAACCATTGTTTCGCGAACATGCCGATCGTCGCGGACCCGCAGCCGACGCGCATGCGTTTCTCTTGCTGGCCGTTGACGACCGGCGGCTTTCCGGCGGCGACGCGAATGCTGGCGCCGTCATCGATGGTGAGCTCCACTTCTTTCGCGTTGCAAAGATCGAGCAGCGTTTCGCAGGTGACGCGGCCTTCGCTCTTGCTGCCGCCGGTCAAGTGATGCACTCCGCCGAGCGAAAGCATCTGCGAGCCGTACTCGGCGGTGGTGACATGCCCGACGGGTTCGCCTTGCGCGCGGACGAGATTCCGCTCGGGGCCGAGGTGGCGGTCGGTGTCGATTTTTAGCTTCACGCCGCAGTAACTGAAGATTCCCTCGGTGACGACGGTCACCATGTCCACGCCTTCCACTTCGCTCGAAACGATGAACGGCGCGGGCTTGTAATCGGGATACGTTGTGCCCGCGCCGATGGCGGTGACAAAGGTCTCCTGGCCCTTCATGATCTTTCCGTCCCAGTCGCCTTCGCGTTCGAGGAACGGCACAAGCGGCGTGCCCTGCGATTTCGCGCGATCGAGCAGGATGTGCGGATCGACGCGCACCAGTTGCCCTTCGACATTGGCGTAGCGATCGCACGCGCCGGCATGGCCACGCTTGATGTAGCAGAGGACAGGGCAGGCGTCGCAGCGAACCGTGTCTGGAGGAAAGACGTCAGGCATGTGAGTTACCAGAACTTGCCGCAGCTTTTGCAAGGATGGCGGAACGGACTTTGTCGGGCGTGGCGGGCAGTTTGCGGATGCGCACGCCGACAGCGTCGTAGAGCGCATTGAGAATCGCCGGCGCGGTGGGAATCAGCGCCTGTTCGCCGACACCCTTCGCGCCGAACGGGCCCGCAGTTGAGGGATCTTCGATCAGGATGGATTCAACAGGTGGCATGTCGCCAATCGTCGGAATCAGATAGTCGTGAAGATTTTCGCCTTTGCCGGGAAAGAATTCTTCCATCAGCGCCATTCCGAGGCCCTGCGCGGCGCCGCCTTCGATCTGCCCTTCGACTAAAGTGGGATTGATGGCGCGGCCGACGTCATGCGCGGCGGTGATTTTCAGAACTTTGATGGTGCCGAGTTCGGTATCCACTTCGAGCTCGGCCAGGTGCGCGCCAAAACCGTAGACAGCGTAAGGGACGCCCTGCCCATTGCCATTTAGCGGAGATGTGGCGGGATCAAAGGTGGCCTCGGCGCTGGCAACGTAACCCCGTTCGTCGAGAGGAAGTTGCCGGAGGTCGACAGACTTTTTCTTGCCGGCATCTTCGACAATCAACGACCCGTCAAGAAAATGAATCTTAGCGCAGTCGCAGCCGCCGGCCAATTTCAGGATATTTTTCTTCAACTGTTCGCCGGCGAGAAATGCGGCTTTGCCACTGACAAACGTCTGCCTCGATGCGGAGGTTTTCCCGCAATCGGGCGTGATGTCCGTATCGCCGGAGAGCAGGTCGAATTTTTCGAGCGGCGCGCCAAGCGCTTCGGCGCAAATTTGGGTGACGACCGTGGCGGAACCCTGGCCGATGTCCACCGCTCCCTGGTGCAAAGCGATGCGGCCATCGCGTTTCAGCCCGACGCGCATGGTCGAGGGATTCGGAAGCGAGGTGTTCCCGCAGCCGTACCACATGCCGGCGACACCGACTCCGCGTCGAAGTGAATTTTGCGAAGCGCCGTTGAACGCGGCGGCTTCCTTGCGTGCCTGCTGCCAGCGCGGGTGGAGCGCTTCGAAACACGCGCGAATGCCGACGCCTCCGCCGATCACTTGTCCGGTTACGGTGGGACTTTCATTGTCTAACGCGTTCAGCCAGCGGAATTCGAGCTTGTCCATACCCAGTTTTTCGGCGAGCGAATCGTACAGTTGCTCCTGCGCGATAGTGCCTTGCGGAACGCCAAAGCCGCGGAACGCGCCGGCGGGAAGTAGATAGGTATGGATCGCGCGTGTGATCGCGCGGAAGTGCGGAACTTTGTACGGTCCCGAGGCGTGAATCGGGACGCGCGCGGCAACAGTTGGCCCCCAGGAAGCGTAAGCACCAGTATTGAAGTCGGCCGCAAAATCCATGGCCACAAGTTTTCCGCCGGAAGTTGCGCCCGCACGGCAGAAGATCTTCGAAGGGTGCCGTTTGGTGGTGGAACGAATCGACTCCGGCCGCGAATAGACCATGCGCACCGGCTTGCGCAAGTGCCAGGCAGCAACGGCGAGAAATGGCTGCAGCGAAAGATCGAGCTTGGAACCGAAGCCGCCACCGACGGCCGTCGGAATGATACGCACGCTCGATTCGAGAATGCCGAGAATGACGGCAATGTCTTTCAAATCGTTGTAGGGTGCTTGCGTGCAAGCCTGCACTTCGATGCGATCGCCGACGCGGCGCGCGAAGCCGGCTTCGGGTTCGATGTAGGCGTGCTCGATGAATCCGGTTTCATATTCGGCTTCGACGCAGACGTCAGCGGTGCGCAAGGCGTCGTCCACGTCGCCGCACACCACACGCCCACCGACGAGAATGTTGTCCGGCCGTGATGCATGGACCGCGGAAGCTCCGGGCTTCAACGCTTCTTCAGGCTGCGTGATTGCCACAAGAGGCTTCCACGTAACAGGGAACTGGCCGAGATCGAGCGCCGCAATGGCAGCGGGATCGCCAACGACAGCCGCGACCGCTTCCCCGAGGAATCGCGCTTCGCGTTCCGCGAACACCGGCTGATCAGAAAATTGCGGAATCACACCGAAGCAATTTTTCCCGGGGACATCGCGCGCGGTGAAAATCCCGTGAACTCCCGGATGCGCCTGCCGGTACGCATCCAGATCGCCGAACGTGAATTCCGCGCGATGATGCTGAGAGCGCACGACGCGGAGCAGCAGGGAATCCTCCGGCCATTCATCGGCGCCGAAAATATCCTGGCCCAGAACTTTTTTCTGGCCGTCGAGCCGCACGACCCGCTGCCCAACGGGGCCATTCTCGGTGGGCGGCGTCGATTCCGGTGTGGGATGATTCGCTTCCAACACCGCGCGAACGATCTTCCGGTAGCCAGTGCAGCGGCAAAGAACCCCGCCGAGCGCGTCCATCACCTGCGTTTCGTCGGGGAGAGGATTTCTCTCGAGCAGCGCAACCGAAGAAACCAGCATTCCGGGGGTGCAGATGCCGCATTGCGCGGCGCCGTGTTGCAGGAAAGATTTTTGCAGGCGATCGAAGATTGGCGACGAATCGCGCAGCCCTTCAATAGTTTCGATCTTTCCGCCATTAAGCTGGCCGACGGCGGTCAGGCAGGAGCAGACCGGCTGCCCGTTGACGAGAACGGTGCAAGCGCCGCAATCACCCGCATCGCAGCCAACTTTCGTGCCGACCAGACGAAACTCTTCGCGCAAAACCTGCGAAAGGCGCGAGCGGGGATCGGAACGAACCGCGCGAATTTCTCCGTTGAGATTTAAGGAAATCTGCGCGGCGGCCTCGGTCTTTGTTTCGATCTTCATTTCTCCGAAGCCTTCTGCGCGCAGGCTTCGAGGGCGCGCTCGACAAGCGTGCGTGCCGCGTCCCGACGATACTCCGCCGACGCTCGAACATCGTCGATGGGAGAAAGTGGAGCGAGATGCCCAGTTTTCACGATTTGGCGAAGGCCGGGTCTCGCAGCCTGGCCGACGAGGGCACGCTCGAGTTCGGCGAGTCGCAGCGCCGCGGCAGAGCAGGAGCCCACGCAAACCAGGGCCTCACGAATGCTGCCAGAGGAATCAACCATGAGATTCGCCGCGACCATGACGATGGAAATGACCAGATACCGCCGAGCCCCAAGCTTCAGAAATGTGGAAAATGCATTTTCAACGCGCCGCGGAATGCGAATGGAAGTGAGCAGTTCCTCGGGCCGCCGCGCGGTCTTGCGGTTCCCGAGGATGAACTCCGCGAGCGGCAGCGCGCGGGAAGCGTTGCGAGAAGAGAGAACAAGTTCAGCGTCGAGGGCGAGAAGGGCAGGGACGCCGTCCGCGGCCGGAGAAGCGTTGCAAAGATTGCCGGCAATGGTGGCCGCATTCTGGATTTGCACGGAGCCAACTTCGCGCGCGGCGGCCTTCAAGCCGTCGAACCCGCGGGGAAGTTGAGCGGCGAGAACCTCACTCCACGTGGTGCTTGCGCCAAAAACAGTATGCTCCGCGGTGAATTGAATGCCCCTGATTTCGGCCAGCCCGGAAATATCCAGCACAGGCCCGGACAAGGGCCGGTCGCCAAGCGAGGGGAAGACATCAGTGCCCCCGGCAAGGATGGTCGCGCGGGTGTCTGCAAGAACGTTGAGAGCATCCTGAAGCGAATTAGGCCGAAAGTACAAAAGCGATGGCTCCCGAATGAAGCAGCAACAATGACGACATTCTACTTCTACAACGCCCCGGCGAATTTGTGAAGTTATCTGGGATTGTACCCCGGAAGAGCCGGCGTATTGTGGCAGACTACTAAGGCATGGCCACTGCCGACCATCGCTTGACCGCAGGGACTGCGGCCTTCCAGTTCTCGGGATTCCGCCTCTATCAGATTGCGCGCTTCTGCATCGTGTTTTGCACGGAGATGCAGTCGGTGGCCGTGGGCTGGCATGTGTATGAAATCACGCGCCGGCTGCTGGACCTGGGACTCACCGGGCTGGCGCAATTTCTGCCGGGCGTGGTGCTGTTTTTGCTGGCGGGACACGTCGCGGACCGTTTCGACCGCAGAAACCTTCTCACGATATGCTACGTCGGATTTGCAGTTTCGTCGGCATTGCTGCTGGTGGTGGCTCTGAACGTGGAATATCTGCACCGCGCGGGCTCGGTGGCGCCGATCTTCGCGATCTTAGGCTTGGTTGGAGCTGTGCGCAGCTTCAGCATGCCGGCCAGCCGAGCGCTGCTGCCGCAACTGGTGCCCGAAGAGCAATTCCAGGGCGCGGTGGCCTGGAACTCCAGCATCTTTCAGTTTGCCACGATCCTGGGACCCGCCATGGGAGGAATTCTTTACGCCTTTTTCCGCGGTCCGGCCGCAGTGTATGCCACGGCGCTTTCGGCCGGCACCATCGCGGTGCTGACAACGCTTCGGATCAAAGTGCAATCGCCGCCCCGTGCGCGAGAACCATTTTCACTCAAAACCGTTTTCGCCGGATTCCGGTACATCTGGGATCACAAATTAGTGTTCGGTTCGATTTCGTTGGATCTCTTCGCCGTGCTGCTCGGCGGCGCTGTGGCGCTGCTGCCGGTCTATGCGAAAGAGATTCTGGTGACCGGGCCGTGGGGCCTGGGACTGCTTCGAAGCGCCCCTGGGATTGGCGCGGCGGTGATGGCGCTGCTGATCGCCTATAAACCGATCCGGCGAAGATCCGGCGCAACGATGCTGTGGTGTGTGGCGGGATTCGGCGTGTTCACGATTGTGTTCGGGCTTTCGCGCAACATCGTGCTCTCGATGATTTCGCTTTTCTTCGTGGGCGCGGCGGACATGGTCAGCGTGGTGGTTCGCGGCGTGCTCATCCAAATCGAGACGCCCGACCAAATGCGCGGACGCGTGAATGCCGTGGACATGATTTTTATCGGCGCGTCCAACGAACTCGGCGAATTTGAATCGGGCCTGGCCGCGCAATGGTTCGGCGCCGTGCCCGCGGTTGTCCTTGGCGGCATTGGAGCAATCGTGGTGACGGTTCTATGGGCCTGGCTATTTCCAGAGCTGCGGCGCGCCGATTCGCTCAGCCGGGCAGGTTCTGCGGATGTTGCAAAACCTGCCTAGCCACCGCGAATCTTCCGCCTGAATCGAGAAAATAATTCAAGCTCGAATCAGTGAACATGGTCGTGGTCGGAATCCGCTGCCTTTGCCGGAGATGCCGCAGCCGCGGGAGGGACTGTGCCCGGAGGGGGAGCCAGCTCCGCTTTCACGGAGGCAGGAATCTTATCCGCGTTCTTCAACAGCACGCTGACCTGCCACATCTGCGTGTCGCTCAAGCGATCCTTGAAGCCGGGCATGCCGGTCATGCGGATTCCCCCGGAAACTTTGGTGTACGATTCCCAGGTGTCGTCGTCGGTGACGCCTACGCCGCGGAACAGGAGCGGCGGCTTGGGGAACATGCCGTCGCCGATGGCGTTATGAGGCTCGCCGGGAAGGCCGTGGCAAACGGTGCAGTGTTCCTTATAAACCTTCGCCCCGGCCAGAAGATTTGCTTCATCGGCAGGCACCGGCGGGTTCGGGTGGGGCACTTTGCCAAGGTAGGCATGCAACGCGAGCTTTGCGATCTTGCGCTCGAACGGCATTTCGGGGGAGTTGGTGGTTACCGGCGCTTGCCCGCTTGCGAAATACATATACGCCCCGACAAATACCAAAACGAAGCCTAAGACGATTCCCAACAGGATTCCCTTAAACATAAATAAGTTTTGCTCCTCCAATGGTTAGGTTGCCTGGTCCGATCTGGCTGAAAAATGTGCGCCTAGTGTACGACGACCTCCCATTTTGTGCACTTGTCTTTCCTCGGACCATCACCGGCCGCCAAACCCCGGAAAGTCGGGCCGGAAAAAGGCTAGTAGAGTAACTATTCCGGGGGCTCGTGCGTCCTATGTAGCAGAGAACTAAGGATTCCTATAGGCTAATGGCAAAGGAACGTGTCTTCTGATGTCCCAGGCGAACCCCCGGAAAGACGACACCCTCTAGCCCAATTTGAGACTGCGGACAGGAGTATTACGGAATGGCTTCAACTGAATCGGTGGGTGTGCGCGATTCCCACGCACCTTCTTCGACCACGTCCTTTTCTCCCGGCGCCCAGGGTGCCGCGAAAAGTCGTTGGTGGGTCTGGCTGCTTTTGCTGATTATCGTGGTCGGCGGGTATTGGTATTACCGGGGCCGGAATTCCCAGGCCGATACCGCGGCCGCTGGAGGGAAGGGGCCTGGCGGGGGAGCCATGGGCGCTCCGGGAAGTTTTGTCGTGCCAGTTGTGGTGGCAACGGCAACCAAGGGCGACCTGCCGGTATTTCTAAATGGCTTGGGAAATGTCACCGCGTTCAACACCGTCACTGTGCGCTCTCGTGTGGACGGGCAAATCGTCAAGATCAATTTCGTCGAAGGGCAGAACGTCGCTGCCGGGCAAGCCCTGGTCGAGATCGATCCGCGGCCCTACCAGGTACAGCTTGAGCAGGCCGAAGGGCAACTGGCGAAGGATCAGGCCCAGTTAAAAGACGTTCAGGTGGACTACGAGCGCTTCAAACTGCTTTTTAAGGAAGGCGTGATTCCCAAGCAGCAGCTGGATACGCAGCAGGCCCAGGTGGGAACCTTTGAAGGAGCGATCAAGGCGGACAACGCGACGATTGATAACGCCAAGCTCCAGATCATGTATTCGCATATCACCGCGCCGATCAGCGGGCGCGTGGGGCTTCGGCTGGTGGACATGGGGAACATGGTGCATGCCACCGACACGAACGGCCTTCTGGTGATCACCCAGTTGCAGCCCATCGCGACTCTCTTCAGCTTGCCGCAGGACCAGTTGCCGCAAGTGATGGCGCGGATGAAAAAGGGTGCGCCAATTTCCGTGGAGGCTTATGACCGCGACAACACCACCAAGCTGGCCACCGGGAAACTGCTGACTATCGACAACCAGATTGATACCACCACGGGAACCTACAAGCTAAAAGCGGTTTTTGACAATACGAAGAACGAACTCTTTCCCAACCAGTTTGTGAATGTGCACCTGCTGGTGGACACGAAGAAAAATATCGTGCTCGTGCCCACCACCGCAATTCTACGCGGCCCCCAGGGAACTTACGTTTTCGCGGTGGGAACGGACAACAAGGTGAAGATCCACGTCGTCACCCTCGCCGAAGCGAACGGGAACATCACGGGGATTTCTGCCGGCTTGAATCCCGGCGACATCGTGGTCACCGACGGCCAGGACAAACTGCAGGACGGCAGCAAGGTTGAACCGCGGCAATCGAGCGGTCCCGCCGCGTCCGGGGGCAAGAGCGCCTCCACCAACGCCAACTCTCCATTTGCCTCGCCTGCCGGGGGACCTGCGCGATGAATCCCTCGCGGCCGTTTATTCTACGGCCCGTTGCAACCACGCTGCTGATGGTGGGCGTGATTCTGGTGGGACTGGTGGCGTATCGCCAGTTGCCCGTTTCCGCACTGCCGCAGGTGGATTACCCGACCATTCAAGTGCAGACGTTTTATCCCGGCGCCAGCCCGGACGTCATGGCGTCTTCGG